>ENA-OYWT01001148-OYWT01001148.1-human-gut-metagenome-genome-assembly--contig:-NODE-1148-length-10358-cov-4.688052_pt1 | contig 10358 bp, 12 predicted proteins | sample MGYA00244171_ERZ653399 | MGnify/ENA primary metagenome ERZ653399 (study PRJEB26926, sample SAMN06164987) | human gut metagenome | biome: ENVO:00009003; feature: ENVO:2100002; material: ENVO:00002003... | reverse complement strand
AAGGCTATTCGTCGGCAGCGTCAGATGTGTATAAGAGACAGTTTCAGAACGAGCTGTAGACAAGACTTTTCGTTGTGAGAAAAGTGCCTAAAGTTTAAAAGCTTTAGGCACTCGGAAGTTTTGAGACACTAGGCTCAAAACTTAGCTATGGAATTCCGAAGGAAGTCGCTAGCGTCCGCACTCACCTAAGAAAAGTCTAAAAAGAAGAATTAATGTCAATTTAAAACTGTCAATCAGGGCAGTTTTTTGAGTTATTAGGTCATTTATTTTCTGAAGAAATATGATATAATATAGCTAATTTATTATTTTGGAGGACATTATGGCTTTAGCAAAAATCGTTTATGCCAGTATGACCGGTAACACGGAAGAAATCGCAGATATCGTTGCCAAAAAATTGGAAGAATTGGGTCACACTGTAGATGTAGACGAGTGTACAACGGTTGATGCCGCTGATTTTGAAGATGCGGACGTCTGTATTGTAGCGACTTACACTTATGGTGATGGTGAGTTGCCAGATGAAATCGTTGACTTTTACGAAGATTTGGCTGATCTCGATTTGTCAGGTAAAATCTTTGGTGTTGTAGGTTCAGGAGATACTTTCTACGATTATTTCTGTCACTCAGTTGATGAATTTGAAAATCAATTCACCTTCACAGGGGCGACTAAAGGAGCAGATAGTGTCAAGGTTGATCTTTCTGCTGAAGATGAAGATATCGAGAACCTCGAAGTTTTCGCTGAAAAAATTTCAGAAGCATTAGCATAAAAAAAGCAGAGTAAAGTCTGCTTTTATTGTAGTCAAAAATGGAGTTTTTATGAATGAAATAGAAAGAGATTTTAGGACGCAATCTCAACATCTTCTTTGGTCCGTTTGGCGAGGGCTCTTAGTGGGGGGGACGGCAGGAGCAGTGGTCAGCCTTTTTCGCTGGTTAATTGCCAAAGGGGCCGCATTTTCTGTAGCTATATACAAAGACGCCCTTCATAATCCACTTCTGATTTTGGGAATTGTCCTGGTTAATCTCTTGATTGCACTTTTTATTGGTTACCTTATTAAGCAGGAAAAAGACATCAAGGGCTCAGGAATTCCCCATGTTGAAGGGGAACTGATGGGGCTCTTACATCCGTCTTGGTGGTCAGTGTTATGGCGTAAGTTCCTGGGTGGAGTTCTTGGGATTTCAATGGGACTTATGCTGGGACGTGAGGGCCCTAGTATTCAACTAGGCGCCATGACTGCTAAGGGCTTAGCTGAGAGTCTCAAGCTCTCTGCACGCGAAAAGCGCGTCTTGATTGCTGCAGGAGCGGCAGCAGGGTTATCGGCTGCCTTTAATGCCCCGATTGCCGGTCTTTTGTTTGTTGTCGAAGAAGTCTATCATCATTTCTCGCGTCATGTTTGGGTGACAGCTTTAACGGCATCTTTAGTGGCCAATGCTGTTTCTCTACGCATCTTTGGCCAGGTACCGGTCCTTGCTATGACAGAAAAATTACCCGTATTTCCTTTGAAAGATTATTGGATTCTTATTGTCTTGGGGATTTTTCTAGGTGTGCTTGGATACGGTTATGAGTGGGTTGTCTTACGTATTGGTAAGGTCTACCAAGGGTTAGGGAAAATCTTCCACTTGCCATCTCATTTTCATGGCCTCTTGGCAGTTCTGTTTATCATTCCTATTGGTCTCTATTTTCCACATCTTTTAGGTGGTGGGAATGAATTGATTCTTGCCCTAAATGGTTTACATCCTGCTCTAACTGTGGCTATCCTCTATTTGGCCATTCGATTTATTTGGAGTATGTTGTCCTTTGGTTCAGGTTTTCCTGGTGGGATTTTCTTGCCGATTTTGACTTTAGGTGCTCTTTCTGGTAGCGTCTTTGCGGCAGCTTTTGAAAATCTAGGATTCTTACAAGTCAGTCAGTTCCCTATTTTTATCATTCTTGGTATGGCTGGTTATTTCGGTGCGGTATCCAAGGCACCGCTAACTGCTATGATTTTAGTGACTGAGATGGTGGGTGACCTTCACCAATTGATGACAATTGGTGTCGTGACCCTGATTGCCTATCTAGTCATGGATTTCATGGGAGGAGAACCTGTCTATGAAGCCATGCTTCACAATCTAATAGCTCACGAACCAAAGCAAGTTGATAATATACCGACGATGATTGACTTACCGGTTACAGAGAGTCTAGCTGGTCGATTGGTTAAGGATTTAACCTTACCTGACGGGGTTTTGATTTCCACTCAGATTTTTCAAGACCAGTCTGAGGTTGTTCATGGAGACACACGTCTAAAAGCAGGAGCAACCCTGTATCTGGTTGTTAATGAAAGTAATATCAGTCAGGTAAGAAAACTCTTTTTATAAGCAATTCAATGGCTTGAGGCTCTTTTGTCCTCAGGTCATTTTTGTTATAATGAAGAGAAAAAAGGAGGTCAGTATGGACTTAAATGAGATTCGCCAACAGATAGACACCGTTGATAATGAGATTGTGGCTTTGTTGGAAGAACGTATGAAATTGGTAACTCGAGTAAGTGCTTATAAACAACGCACCGGAAAGGCGATTTATGATCCCGAACGAGAGCAGGCCCTGTTAGACAAGGTAGGCGCTAGTGTCCTTAATCCCGAATATAAAGAAGCTATCGTCGCAAGTTTTGCGGATATTATGAAGCGTTCACGCATTTATCAAGCAAGTAAGCTGGAAGAAAGTAGGTATCTAGAATGAAAGTAAAACAATTAAGTGATAGTCAAGGTCTTTCTTACTTACATTTAGTAATGTTAAGTCTTTATGCAATCTTGTTAGGGGTGCTGGTTGGACTGATTGATGCTGTTTTTGGGCGCGTGCTTATAGGACTCTCGGAATTTCGTGACCACCATCTCTTTTATCTAGTCCCGGCACTTCCTTTAGCAGGTCTTTTGATAGTTTACCTCTACCAAAAGTTTGCTGGTAAGACAGCGCAGGGAATGGGCTTGATTTTCAAGGTTGGACATAATGAGGAGGATCAAGTCCCCCTAAGGTTAATTCCACTTGTGACTGTAACCACATGGCTGACCCACCTTTTCGGGGGTTCTGCAGGTCGTGAGGGAGTTGCTGTACAACTGGGGGCCACAGTTTCTCATGCTTTTAGTCGCTATTTTAAGTTCCCGAATGCTTCACGTATTTTCTTGATCATGGGTATGGCCGCTGGTTTTGGAGGACTCTTCCAAACACCAATCGCTGCGACCTTCTTTGCGCTTGAGGTCTTGACCCTAGGACAGTTAAGTCTGCCAATCTTGGTACCGACTCTTATTGCATCTTTTATGGCTAGTACGACAAGCCATCTCTTAGGTCTTGAAAAATTTAGCCACTTTGTCTCCGAAAGTTTGACTATTGACCTTGAGACGTTTATGAAATTAGCTCTTTTAGGTTTGGCCTTTGGTATTGCAGGAAATCTCTTTGCTTATCTCTTGTCACTAGCTAAAAAGAAAGTAGCAAGTCTGCTCCCAAATCCTTATTATCGTGTTCTCTTAGGAAGTGTCGTCTTAACCTGTCTTCTTTTGATTTTGTGGAAGGGACGCTATACAGGTCTTGGCACGAATTTGATTGCTTTAAGTGTTGGTGGTGGTACCATTTATCCATTGGATTGGCTCTTGAAATTGCTCCTTACCGTCTTTACCTTATCTCTTGGTTTCCAAGGAGGGGAAGTAACTCCTTTGTTTGCCATCGGAGCAAGTCTTGGTGCTGTTTTAGCACCAGTTCTAGGCTTTCCAATTCCACTTGTAGCAGGTCTAGGCTATCTATCTGTCTTTGGTAGCAGTACCAATACCCTTTTAGCGCCTATTTTCATTGGCGTTGAAGTCTTTGGTCCCGCTAATGCAGTCCCTTACGCGATTGTCATGGCTTTTGCTTATCTCATAAATCATAAGACGAGCATTTATGGACAACAAAAAATGCTAGAAATGCAATAAGATACTAGACATCCTGATAATTTTTTGATAAGATACTAAGAGTGTGTAATGGACACACAAAAATAACGGCTAATCCGCTGAGACACAGAAGTTGCTCTTAAGATTAGTAAGATAGGAGTATATAAAAATGAATCCATTGATCCAAAGTTTGACAGAAGGTCAACTTCGTACTGACATCCCATCATTCCGTCCTGGTGACACTGTTCGCGTTCACGCGAAAGTTGTCGAAGGAACTCGTGAACGTATCCAGATCTTTGAAGGTGTAGTTATTTCACGCAAAGGTCAAGGGATCTCAGAAATGTACACAGTTCGTAAAATTTCAAGCGGTATCGGTGTAGAACGTACTTTCCCAATCCACACTCCACGTGTTGAAAAGATTGAAGTTGTACGCTACGGTAAAGTCCGCCGTGCTAAACTTTACTACTTGCGTGCTTTGCAAGGTAAAGCTGCACGTATCAAAGAAATCCGTAAATAATTTACAGATTTCACATAAAAAATCTGTCCTCGTGGCAGATTTTTTCATAAGTCCTCTTAGTTAAATGGATATAACAACTCCCTCCTAAGGAGTCGTTGCTGGTTCGATTCCGGCAGGGGACATTTTTAAGTCTTTAACCAAGCGGTTTTAAAGCATTTTGTCCACATTTTTTTATCTTTTTATCATTATGTTCTTTTGGGGCTTGTAACGATAAGGTTTTAAGCTACTTTGCCCCAAATTTAAACTAAATCTATTTGACGCCTATTGAACTATAGGTGTTTTTTTATAAGAAAAACCCTAGTCAGGATTAATCCTAACTAGGGCTCAAAATAGAATACAGATGATGTTAAGTATTCTGTTAACTCATTAATTGGAATTGGCAGTTGTATCTGTACTTGATGAAGCTTGTGGGTACTCGTAAGGATTGTTATCAACGTCGTCAACCCACTCATTACTCTGATCGGTTGAGCTTGCGTGATTGCTTCCTCCACCAGCACCTGCGGCGAAGGCTGCATCGTGACCTCCACCGCCTCCTCCGTTTGTGGCATAGGAGCCATCTTCTGGTCCGCCCCAACCTCGTCCACCTTCAGCAGGCTTGGACTTTTCTTGATTTCCATCTTGGTGGGGTGTTTGGTTGTTTTGTTTTTGATTTGGTGCTTGAACAGAAGGAGATGCTTGATCTTTATTTTCGTCTTTAGCATCTTTTTTTTCATCTTCTTTTGAAGTAGTAGTTGAAGATTTGGTCTTCTCTTTTTTATGATATGAACTACTTTTTGATGAAAGGGTGTGATAGATGTGATGCGTTTTTGCTGCAAGCTTTACAGGTTCTTTTAAATGTTTTGATAAAAAAACAAATAGAAAGAAGAAAGCTAGCAAAGAGAAGGTAATGATTTTATATTTTTTCTTTTCAAATTTGGCTCCGTTCTTAGTCATAGATGAAGAGTAAAAATTACAGTAAAAAACCAGGTTTCCCTGGTCATCAGTTTTAGCGGCTTACACGACGGCGAGCTGCTTTTTTACGGTTTTCTTCGATGAAAGCCAATTTCTTTTCTTCTGGTTCGATAATGTTTTTCTTAACTGCGAAGACAGCACCTGCTACAGTAGCAGCAGTTCCGATAACGCCAGTAGCGACACCTTTAGCGAATGAATGTTTTTTAGCCATGAGACTATCCTCCGTATATGTTATAATATGCTTATATTATCTAAAAAAATATCTAGAATAGCAAGTGAAAACATTATGAAAACCAAACTTATTGTAGTAGCTGGTCCTACTGCTGTGGGAAAAACAGCGCTTGGAATTGAATTGGCCAAGCGTTTTAATGGCGAAATTATTTCAGGAGATAGCCAGCAGGTTTACCGACAATTGAATATAGGAACCGCAAAGGCCACTCCTGAAGAGCAGGCTGCAGCAGTGCATCATCTGATTGATGTTCGCGATGTTAATGAGTCTTATTCAGCCTATGATTTTGTAACAGAGGCTGAGGCTACCATTACTGATATTGTTAGTCGTGGCAAGTTGCCTATTATTGTAGGAGGAACAGGTCTCTATTTACAAAGTCTCCTAGAAGGGTATCACCTAGGGGGACAGGTAGATCAGGAGCAGGTTTTAGCCTATCGCTCGGAATTAGAGCAATTATCTGATCAGGAACTTTTTGACAAAATCGATGACTTGGGTATTGAGATTAAGGAGATTAACCGTCGTCGTGCCATTAGAGCACTTGAACTCCATCGTTTTTCGGAGAATCTTGAAAATACTGAGACAACTTATGCCCCCTTTCTTATCGGATTAGATGATGAACGCTCCTTGATTTATGACCGTATCAATACACGAGTGGACAAGATGGTTGAACTTGGACTCTTGGAAGAGGCTAAGTGGCTTTATGATAATTATCCTGACGCCCAGTCAGCTCGTGGTATAGGCTACAAGGAGTTGTTTCCTTATTTTGCTGGGAACCAAACCTTGGACGAAGCCTTGGAAAAACTCAAGCAAAATACACGTCGATTTGCTAAACGGCAATTAACCTGGTTCAGAAATCGAATGACTGTTAAGTTTTATCAGATTTCTAGTCCAGAATATCCTGAAAACGTCATTCATGATCTTGAATTATTTTTAAATGAAAGGGAAGGAGAAAAGGTAGGTCAATCTTAGTTTTAAGGACCTATCTTTGATATAATGGTAGTTATGACTAACGAAGAAAAAAAATTAGCCTATGAAATAATGCTAGCTCAGGCTAAGGTACTTTTTGCCAATGAAGACAATGCTCTGGCCAACTTTTCTAATGCCTCGGCTCTCTTGAATACAACTCTACCAAATTCTGTGTTCACAGGCTTCTACCTGATGGATAATGTAAATAATGAGTTAATCCTTGGCCCTTTTCAAGGCAATGTTTCTTGTGTTCGAATTGCTCTAGGTAAGGGTGTTTGTGGCCAGTCTGCAGCAGAAAATAGAACCTTAATTGTCGAAGATGTTACCAAACACGCTAATTACATCGCTTGTGATTCCGCTGCTCGAAGTGAAATTGTTGTACCAATGGTAAAAGATGGCAAATTAGTTGGTGTTCTCGATTTGGATTCTCACCAAGTAGGAGACTATAACGACGTAGACCAAGATTATCTTGAAGCATTTGTCAAAATTCTACTCGAGAAAACCGAGCTTACATTTGGAATGTTTGAGGTAAACTAATGTATCAAGCCTTATATCGTAAATACCGTAGTCAGACCTTTGGTGAAATGGTTGGTCAAAAAGTGATTTCAACCACGCTCAGACAGGCGGTAGAGTCAGGGAAAATCAGCCATGCCTATCTCTTTTCTGGGCCACGTGGTACCGGTAAAACCAGTGCGGCGAAAATCTTTGCCAAGGCTATGAACTGTCCTAATCAAGTTGGTGGGGAGCCTTGTAATCACTGCGATATTTGTCGCGATATTACTAACGGAAGTCTCGAAGATGTTATCGAGATTGATGCGGCTTCCAACAACGGTGTGGATGAGATTCGTGAGATTCGTGATAAGTCGACCTATGCTCCAAGTCGTGCGACTTACAAGGTCTATATTATCGACGAGGTTCACATGCTTTCGACAGGTGCCTTCAATGCTCTTTTGAAGACTTTGGAAGAACCAACTCAAAATGTTGTTTTTATCCTGGCGACCACTGAATTACATAAGATTCCAGCAACCATCCTCTCTCGTGTTCAACGTTTTGAGTTTAAATCGATCAAGCAGGGAGCTATTAAAGAACATTTGGCTTCAATTCTGGAAAAAGAAGGATTAACCTTTGATGATGAGGCTTTGACCATTATTGCTCGTCGTGCGGAAGGTGGTATGCGTGATGCTTTGTCAATCTTAGACCAAGCACTGAGTCTGTCTCCGGACAATCATGTCAGCCAAGCCGTAGCTGAAGAAATCACAGGTTCTATTGGTTTAACAGCCCTAGACAGTTTTGTCGCTAACGTTCGCAATCAAGAGACTACGCAAGCTTTATCAAATCTTGAAACTCTTTTTGATAATGGTAAGTCTATGAGCCGTTTTGCGACGGATCTCTTGGAGTATTTTCGTGATCTTTTGATTGTCAAAGCGGGCGGAGAGAACAGTCACCATAGTCCCCTTTTTGAAGAGAATCTTTCTCTGGAGCAAGACCGACTTTTCCAACTGATTGACTTGGTTACAAGTGCCTTGCCAGAAATTAAAACTGGAACACATCCTAAAATCTATGCGGAAATGCTGACTATAAAATTGTCAGAGACTCATACTCAGGCTTCACAAGAAATTCCGGGGAATTTGCAAGAAGAGTTAGATAGTCTTCGTCGCGAGGTAGAAGGTCTACGTAAAGCTCTTAAAGAGGGTAAAGTCCAAGGAGAAGTAGCACCAACTCGAAAAGTCAAACCTGCTTATCAGTACAAGGTGGATCGTGAAAAGATTCTCACTATTATGCGTGAAACCATGGAAAATCCGCAGAAATCACGCCAATGTCTGGATGCCCTAAAGGCAACTTGGGCTGAAATCTTGGATTCTATTAGCCCACAAAATAGGGCCCTTTTGAATGGATCTGAGCCTGTATTAGCCAATCAGGAAAATGCCATCCTGGCTTTCAATGCTGCCTTTAATGCTCAACAGGTCATGAAACGCAGTGATCTCAATGATATGTTTGGCAATATCATGAGTTCAGCTGCCGGTTTCTCACCCAATATTATGGCTGTTCCAAAAGCAGAATTTGAAAAACTCCGAACAGAATTTGCACGAAGCCTCAAATCCAAGGAAGAATTAGAAAAAGAAGATCGTGAAGAATATATCCCTCAAGAACTTGAATTTCTCTCTGATGTTGTAGAAATAGAGGACTAAAAAGGTCCAGTGGACCTTTTTAGGTCTGAGCCCAGAAATGAAAAAGCGAGGAAGGACTGAACTGCACCCCAAAAGTTAGACAGAAAAAATCTAACTTTTGGGGTGTTTTTATTATGAAATTGACTTATGAAGATAAGGTTCAAATCTATGAACTTAGAAACCAAGGATATAGCTTAGAGCAGCTTTCAAATAAATTTGGGATAAACATTTCTAATCTTAGCTACATAATCAAATTGATTGATCGATACGGAATAGAAATCGCCAAAAAGGGAAAGAATCGTTACTACTTTCCTGAATTAAAACAAGAAATGATTGATAAAGTCCTATTTAAAGGCTATTCTCAAGATAGAGTTTCTCTCAAAATGCTCTCCCAAATCGTGGAACGCTTCCTAACTGGCTTGTACACTATAAGAAAAACGGGTACACTATTGTTGAGAAGACAAGAGAATGGATACCTAAAATGGGACGTAAGCCAAAGAAAAAACTGAAAGAGATGACAGAGCTAGAGCGACTTCAAGCAGAAAATGAGTACTTGAGAGCAGAGAACGCTGTTCTAAAAAAGTTGAGAGAACTCCGATTGAGGGACGAGAAAGAGCAAGAAGAAAAACGGAAATTGTTCGAGGATTGGTAACAGAGTTTGCTTTAGAGATTCTTCTAAAGATTATTAAGCTTGCTCGTTCGACCTATTATTACCACTTAAAACAGCTGGATCAAACGGATAATAATCAAACTATCAAGTTGAAATTCAATCTATTTTTACTGAGCATAAAGGGAATTACGGCTATCGTCGAATGACTCTTGAATTGAGGAATCGTGGCTTCGTAGTAAATCATAAGAAAGTGCAACATCTAATGAAGGCTCTTGGTTTAAGTGCTCGAATTCGTCGTAAACGTAAGTATTATTCATATCAAGGAGAGGTTGGTATGAAAGCAGAGAATCTCATTCAACGCCAGTTTGAAGCATCAAAACCAATGGAAAAGTGCTACACAGATGTGACAGAGTTTGTCATTCCAGCAAGCAGTCAAAAACTCTATTTATCACCAGTTTTAGATGGTTTTAACAGTGAAATTATTGATTTGAATCTTTCTACTTTACCGAATTTATTACAAGTGAAGGCTATGTTATAATAGGCATTCACTGAGAAACATTACATAAGTACAATACTTCATAGTAACCAAGGCTAGTAATATCAAAACAAATATTATCATCGTTATTTAGAGGATAAAGAGCTTCAACCATTCATGTCACGTAAGAGGAGTGGTACAGATAATGGTGTGAATTAATTCATCTTTGTAAGTTTTGCAATCTGAGAGGTTTAATGGTTATAAGAAGACGTTTAAATTACTCTAGCAATTGGAACAAGTTATTGTAGACTATATTGATTACTACAACAAACGCATTAAGGTAAAACAAAAAGGATCTAATCCTTTACTTAAATTATTTTTCTAACTTTTTGATGTCAGTACAATACAAGTATGATTTTAATATAGTTAGCACAACACCATTAATTATTGAAGAGGTATAGTTTTAATGAGGAAGAAAACAATTACAAAGAAACAACATTACTATCCCTGTCTCTTATACACATCTCCGAGCCCACGAGACTGCAGCTAATCTCG
>ENA-OYWT01001140-OYWT01001140.1-human-gut-metagenome-genome-assembly--contig:-NODE-1140-length-10393-cov-4.652254_pt1 | contig 10393 bp, 10 predicted proteins | sample MGYA00244171_ERZ653399 | MGnify/ENA primary metagenome ERZ653399 (study PRJEB26926, sample SAMN06164987) | human gut metagenome | biome: ENVO:00009003; feature: ENVO:2100002; material: ENVO:00002003... | reverse complement strand
TATAAGAGACAGTACAACTGCATTACCTTGGAAATCCTCTACATCGGCAAGAAACTTGTGATCGAACCGTAAGCTGCGATATTCCAAATGTCCGCATGCATAGTCGAAATATTCATCTATACAGCCGGTGTAGAGCACTTTTTCCGCTAAAGAGTCCAGTTCTTTGCGGTGTTCCGTATAATCAATTCCGGTGCGGACTTCTATATTCTCCAGCAAAGCGTCGATTAAACGATTATAACCACCGATGGGAATACCTTGATATGAATCGTTGAAATAATTATTATCGAAAATAAAGCGGAACGGAATGCGTTTAATGATAAATGCCGGAAGCTCTGTTGCAGAACGTCCCCATTGTTTCTCCGTATATCCTTTTATCAGTCGCTGGTAAATATCTTTTCCGCAAAGTTTTAGTGCCTGTTCTTCTAAATTTTGCGGGTTGGTTATATGTTCGTACTCTTTACATTGTTCTTGTATTTTTGCTTTGGCTTCTGCTGGAGTACGCACATTCCATAACTGATAGAAAGTATTCATATTAAAAGGAAGATTGTATAATTTCCCTTTATAGTTGGCGATTGGAGAATTGGTATATCTGTTAAATTCCACCAGCTGATTTACATACTGCCAGACCTTTTTATTATCAGTATGAAAAATATGGGCGCCATATTTGTGTACATTAATACCATTTATTTCCTCACAATAGATATTACCGCCAATGTGATGGCGTTTTTCTATTACAAGGCATCTCTTACCGGCTTCATGAGCCTCATGAGCGAATACAGCTCCGAATAAACCGCTGCCTACAATCAGATAATCGTATGGTTTCATTTCTTTTTTAGAGTTAGTTTCTTAACTTATCAAGTCGATTAATCATTTCTTGATTTAACTACAAAGCTACACAATTATTGCCAAGATTACGAAAAAACCGCGATTATCATGTTGCGTTTGATAAAAATATCTGTTCCGTATTTTATTCTCCCCTTGGTTTGTACTATCTTTGTCCCCAATACACAATGTAATGAATTAACTGCTAACCGAATGAAAGAATTCCTCCGACTCCTGCGGCGTTTTGTTCCGCCTTATAAGAAATATCTGATATGGGCATTGTTCCTGAACTTGCTATCGGCAATTCTGAATATATTCTCTTTCGCTCTGATTATTCCTATTCTTCAGATACTTTTCAAAATGGATACCAAGACCTACGAATTTATCCCTTGGGATGCTGTGGGAGTGGGGTTGAAAGATATAGCGGTTAATAATTTCTATTATTACGTCACCGAGATGATAGCCTCGCAGGGCGGTTCATTAACATTGCTGATTTTGGGTGTCTTCCTGGCAGTAATGACTTTACTGAAAGCATTCTCTTATTTCGCCTCTTCGGCTGTGATGATTCCTCTTCGTACGGGTGTGGTGCGTGATATCCGTGCACAAGTATATAATAAGGTGTTACACCTGCCGTTGAGTTTTTTCTCCGAAGAACGGAAAGGCGATATTATTGCCCGCATGAGCGGTGACGTTACCGAGGTGGAGACATCTGTTACCAGTTCGCTGGATATGCTGATAAAGAACCCGATACTGATCATAGCCTATTTCGGCACCTTGATAGCTATCAGTTGGCAGCTGACGCTGTTTACATTGCTGGTTCTTCCGGGCATGGGCTGGATAATGGGTACGGTAGGTAAAAAGCTGAAACGACAGTCGCTGGATGCTCAGGCAAAATGGAGCGATACCATGTCGCAGCTGGAAGAAACCTTGGGCGGATTGCGTATCATCAAAGCTTTCATCGCCGAGAATAAGATGATGGAACGTTTTAATAAGTGCAGCAACGAATATCGCGACGCCATCAATCGGGTAGCTACCCGTCAGGCATTGGCGCATCCCATGAGCGAGTTCTTGGGAACATGCGTTATCGTTATCGTACTGTGGTTTGGCGGAACGTTGATTCTCAGTAATAGCGCTACAATCGATGCCCCTTCGTTCATCTATTACTTGGTGATACTGTACAGCGTTATCAATCCGTTGAAGGAATTCTCCAAAGCCGGATACAACATACCCAAAGGACTCGCCTCCATGGAACGTATCGACAAGATACTCTTTGCGGAGAATCCTATTAAAGAACCTGTCCGGCCGAAGCTGCTTTCCTCGTTGGATGATAAGGTGGAATTTAAGGACATCAGTTTCAGTTATGACGGTTCCCGCCAAGTATTGAAGCATATCAATCTGACAGTGCCCAAAGGCAAGACTATCGCATTGGTAGGACAATCCGGTTCCGGAAAATCCACGTTGGTTGATTTGTTGCCCCGTTATCACGATGTACAATCGGGCGAGATATTGATAGACGGTCTTAACATCAAAGATACGCGTATCTCTGATTTGCGCAGTCTGATAGGGAACGTCAATCAGGAAGCCATTCTCTTTAATGACACTTTCTTCAATAACATAGCTTTCGGTGTAGAGAATGCTACAATGGAACAAGTTATCGAAGCTGCCAAGATAGCGAATGCCCACGATTTCATTATGGATACCGAGAAAGGTTACGATACCAATATCGGTGACCGTGGCGGCAAACTTTCCGGTGGACAACGCCAACGTATCAGTATTGCCCGCGCCATCCTCAAGAATCCTCCTATACTGATTCTGGATGAGGCCACTTCCGCACTCGATACGGAGTCGGAACGCTTGGTGCAAGAGGCTTTGGAGCGATTGATGAAGACTCGTACCACGATTGCCATTGCGCATCGTCTTTCTACAATTAAGAATGCGGATGAAATCTGCGTACTCTATGAGGGAGAAATCGTAGAACGCGGCAAGCATGAGGAACTTCTCGCTAAAGACGGCTACTATAAAAAACTGAATGATATGCAGTCTTTGGGATAAAGGCGGAGCATGTATAACACGGGAGCTCTATAAGTAAATCCTGTTTTCCAACTGCAGGATGAAGTTTAGGCGTAACGACATGATACGCTGAATATTCGGGTATTCAGCCATGAGGATATAAACGTTACGCCCTGTTATTTTCTTCCGAAGTCTGCGGGTATTTCACCCCATTGTTGGGTTTCCCATTTTAGGATAGGGGTGGAATAGGTGTTCTCACGCAGCCATTTCTCGGCGCGTTCTATCAGTTGGAAAAGTTGTTCGGTTTTGGGGTCGCGGGGTAATTTGGTCTTGCATTTCTTCTGTTTCACCCAGCTGATGGCATTAACGCTGTCGCTGTAAATAGGCATATCGAAGCCTTTTTGTTTCAGCAAGGCCAGGCCGTGAACAATGGCAAGAAACTCTCCGATGTTATTGGTGCCGTACATGGGGCCGAAGTGAAAAACCTGCTGGCGGCTGGCAACGTGTACTCCCCGATATTCCATTGCTCCGGGATTTCCGCTGCATGCGGCATCTACGGCAAGACTGTTTTCGAGGACGGCGGCCGGGTAGAGGGCGTCTGTGTTTTGAGAAAGCTTGGGTCGCCTGCCGTCTGCGGATATATTGCGCTTGATGTAATCGTATGGTGAAGAGGCAAAGGCCTTTTCTGCTTCTTCGCGAGTCTCGAACGATTTGTATTTCGCCCCTTCGTAGCCTTTGGTTTGTAGTTGGCAGTCAGTCCAGGATGTATAAATACCCGGAGTGCCACCCGTCCATACAACGTAGAATTTTTCTTTCTTCATAACTTATGGCAAAGGTACAAATATATTTCACAAATTCGAACAATTGGTCTTTTTCATTTGTTCTTTTAAATTGAGGAGAGTTGAGGGGTTAAGGGGAAATATGGCTTGCCCCGCTTTGTAATTCACGAATTATGGATAAACTAATAATAAAATAAAAATATATGAAGAGAACATTTGCAGAAGCGTTGGAGCATCGACGCAGCTATTATTCCATTGGTAACGATTCTCCGGTTTTGGACGAGGAAGTGGTACATATTGTCCGTACGGCAGTAAAGAATGTGCCGTCGGCCTTTAATTCGCAGTCAACAAGAATCGTTCTGTTGCTGGGTGATGAGCATAAGAAATTATGGGATATTGTAAAGAACACGTTGAAACAGCGTATTTCGCCTGAAGCTTTCGTTAAGACGGAAGCCAAGATTGACGGTTGCTTTGCTGCCGGACATGGTACTGTGCTGTATTTTGAGGACACTGCGGTTGTAAAGAAATTGCAGGACGCATTCCCCTCTTATAGCGAAAACTTCCCGACTTGGTCGCAGCATACATCGGCCATGCATCAGTTTGCTATTTGGACGATGCTGGAAGACGCGGGTTTGGGAGCCTCATTGCAACATTATAATCCGCTGATCGATGATGAAGTACGTCGTACCTGGGATTTACCGGAAAGCTGGATGCTGATAGCCGAAATGCCTTTTGGTACGCCGACCGCCGAACCCGGAGAGAAGGAGTTTCAGGAGTTGAGCGAGCGGATTAAAATTTTCCGTTAATTGTGAGGTAGTCTCACTATGGAATTGCTTATCTTTGCTTGAAAAGCGAAGATGAGCCGCACTTTGGCATAAAAAATGAATGAGTTCATTTTATTCTGCTCTCAGTTTGCTTATCTTTGCCCGCAAACGGTAAGCAATTATGATACGTATCTTTTTGACCGGCTACATGGGAGCTGGTAAAACAACTTTAGGAAAGGCTTTTGCCCGCGAATTAAATGTACCCTTCATCGACTTGGACTGGTACATAGAAGAACGCTTTCACAAATCTATTCGTGAATTGTTCGTCGAGCGGGGAGAGGCCTCTTTTCGTGAATTGGAGCGAAATATGCTGCATGAGGTATCTGAGTTTGAAAATGTCATTATCTCGACCGGTGGCGGCACTCCCTGTTTCTTCGACAATATGGACTACATGAACGGACATGGGCAAACCGTATTCTTGGATGTGCATCCCGATATATTATTCAATCGTTTACGAGTGGCAACCCATCAGCGCCCTATCCTGCAAGGAAAGACGGACGAGGAGTTGCGCTCCTTTATTGTGGACGCATTGGATAAACGAGCTCCTTTTTATTTACAGGCTCGCTACCGTTTTGATGCCGGACGTTTGGAAAGCAGACGTCAGATAGCTGAGTCCGTACAGCAGTTACGTAATTTGTTGGACATTTAATCCCTTGTAAATGTGTGTTTTTCATCCGAAAAGGCAGGATGTTTCAGATTTATATGTATTTTTGTATCCCTTTTTATAAATAAACTACTAAAACAGCAGAGTAACAAGAAATGAGAAAATGGCGTATTGAAGATTCAGAAGAGCTGTACAACATTACCGGTTGGGGCACTTCGTACTTTGGTATCAATGACAAAGGTCATGTTGTAGTAACACCGCGTAAAGACGGAGTTGGCGTCGATTTAAAAGAATTGGTCGACGAATTGCAACTGCGTGACGTGACGGCTCCCATGCTGGTTCGCTTTCCCGACATCCTCGACAACCGAATTGAGAAGATTTCCTGTTGTTTCAGACAGGCGGCTGAGGAATATGGCTACAAGGCGGAGAATTTTATTATCTATCCTATTAAAGTGAATCAGATGCGCCCGGTGGTTGAGGAGATTATCAGCCACGGCAAGAAGTTCAATCTTGGACTGGAGGCTGGTTCCAAGCCCGAACTGCATGCAGTGATTGCTATCAATATGGACTCCGATTCGCTGATCATCTGTAACGGATATAAAGATGAAAGCTACATTGAACTTGCTTTGCTGGCGCAGAAGATGGGAAAACGCATCTTCCTCGTAGTAGAAAAACTGAACGAGCTGAAGTTGATAGCCAAAATGGCGAAGCAATTGAACGTGAAACCTAATATCGGTATTCGTATTAAGTTGGCCTCATCGGGAAGTGGTAAATGGGAAGACTCCGGTGGTGATGCAAGCAAATTCGGACTGTCTTCCAGCGAATTACTTGAAGCGCTCGACTTTATGGCGGATAAGGGTATGCAGGATTGTCTGAAATTGATACATTTCCATATCGGAAGCCAAGTTACGAAGATTCGCCGCATTAAGACAGCCTTGCGTGAAGCGTCTCAGTTCTATGTGCAGTTGCACAGCATGGGATTCAAAGTCGAGTTTGTGGATATCGGCGGCGGTTTGGGTGTGGATTATGACGGAACGCGTTCTTCCAACAGTGAAGGTAGCGTGAATTATTCCATTCAGGAGTATGTGAATGACTCTATATCTACTTTGGTCGATGCCAGCGATAAGAACGGTATTCCTCATCCCAATATAATAACGGAGAGCGGACGAGCTTTGACGGCACATCATTCCGTACTCATTTTCGAGGTGCTGGAGACAACCAATCTTCCCGAATGGGACGATGAGGAAGAGGTAACCGAAAACGATCACGAACTGTTGCGGGAGCTTTACGGTATTTGGGATACATTGAACCAGAACAAGATGCTGGAAGCCTGGCATGATGCGCAACAGATACGCGAAGAGGCGCTCGACTTATTCAGTCATGGTATTGTAGACTTGCAAACCCGTGCCAAGATTGAACGGTTGTATTGGTCTATCATGCGTGAAGTAAACCAGATAGCCGGCGGTTTGAAGCATGCTCCCGATGAATTCCGCGGACTTCCCAAGTTGCTGGCGGATAAATACTTCTGTAATTTCTCACTTTTCCAGTCTTTGCCTGACTCTTGGGCGATAGACCAGATATTCCCCATCATGCCTATCCAGCGTTTGGACGAGAAACCTGACCGGACGGCTACGTTACAGGATATTACCTGCGATTCGGATGGCAAGATTGCCAACTTCATCTCTACCAAAAATGTTTCGCATTATTTGCCGGTGCACTCTTTGAAGAGCAAGGAACCCTATTATGTGGGTGTATTCCTTGTGGGTGCGTATCAGGAAATTCTCGGCGATATGCACAACTTGTTTGGTGATACGAATGCGGTACATGTATCTGTAAGCGACAAGGGTTATACAATAGAACAGGTCATTGACGGTGAGACAGTGGCGGAAGTTTTGGATTATGTGCAATACAGTCCGAAGAAGCTGGTACGTACTTTAGAAACATGGGTAACCCAATCTGTAAAGGAAGGGCGTATATCTTTGGAAGAAGGGAAGGAATTTTTGTCTAATTATCGTTCCGGTTTGTACGGATATACATATTTGGAATAATGAGAGAGAAACTGACAGTAATCAAAGTGGGTGGCAAAATTGTGGAAGAAGAAGCCACTCTCTGCAAGTTGTTGGATGATTTTGCCGCTATCGAAGGTTATAAAGTGTTGGTGCACGGCGGCGGACGTTCGGCAACGAAAATCGCGGCCCGGTTGGGTATTGAAAGCGAAATGGTAAACGGGCGCCGTATCACCGATGCCGAAACCTTGAAAGTGGTGACAATGGTATATGGTGGATTGGTAAACAAGAACATAGTTGCCGGTTTGCAGGCGCGCGGTGTCAATGCACTCGGTCTGACGGGTGCGGACATGGATGTAATCCGCTCCGTGAAACGTCCGGTAAAAGAGGTGGACTATGGTTTTGTAGGTGATGTAAGGCAAGTGAACGGTACTTTTCTGAGTGACCTTATTCATAAGGGAGTTGTGCCGGTAATGGCTCCGTTGACGCATGACGGTAAGGGATGTATGCTGAACACGAATGCCGACACGATTGCCGGAGAAACGGCTAAGGCATTGTCCGGACAATTTGATGTGACGCTGGTGTATTGCTTTGAGAAGAAAGGTGTACTGCGTGACGAGAATGACAATGACAGTGTGATTCCCCAGATTACTCCGGAAGAGTTTAAGCGATATGTTGCCGAAGGAGTTATTCAAGGCGGTATGATTCCTAAGCTGGAGAATTCTTTTGAAGCTTTGGATGCCGGTGTCTCAGAAGTTGTAATTACCTTAGCTTCAGCCATAAACAGTGATAGCGGAACCCGTATCAAAAAATAATTCAAAAAAGTGGTGGTAGGTTGTAACTTTCGGCTTACTGAACCGTCAATTAATTAGAGGTGCAAGAAATCAGTTTTCGTGATGACATTCTCCCTCTGAAGGACAAGCTCTTTCGGTTGGCCCTAAGAATTACATTCAATCGGGCGGAAGCGGAAGATGTTGTGCAGGAAACGCTGATTAGGGTATGGAACAAGCGTGATGAGTGGACGCAGTTCGGTTCTGTTGAAGCCTATTGTCTGACAGTGGCAAGGAATTTGGCGATAGACCGTAGTGAAAGGAGAGATGCTCAAACGGTGGAACTTACGCCCGATATGGAAGAAACTTCCGATGCATCAAGCCCTTACGAAAGCTTGGTGAGTAAAGAACGGATGATTTTGATACACCGGCTGATGAATGAGCTTCCCGAAAAACAACGGCTGATTATGCAGTTGAGGGATGTTGAAGGTAAGAGTTATAAAGAAATTGCGGTTGTCTTGAGTTTGACAGAGGAGCAAGTTAAAGTGAATCTTTTCAGGGCGCGGCAAAAAGTTAAACAACGGTTTATTGATATAGAAGGTTATGGACTTTAAATATATAGAACAACTTTTAGAACGCTATTGGCGGTGTGAGACTTCTCTTGAGGAAGAAGCGCAGTTGCGTGCTTTCTTTACAAAAGAGGAAATTCCCGAACATCTGCTGCGTTATAAAGATTTGTTTGTATATCAGCAATTCCAGCAAGAGGAACATTTAGGTGCGGATTTTGATGCACGGGTGCTTGCTGAGGTTGAAGTTCCGGTTGTGAAAGCCAAGCGCATGACATTGACCGCACGCTTCATGCCGTTGTTCAAAGCCGCAGCAGTAGTGGCAGTGGTACTTTCATTGGGTAATGTAATGCAACACTCGTTCTTTGCCGATGTAAAGGAAGTAGCCGCAGCCGATACTATCGGTAAACAGATTTCCGCTCCGTCGGTTGCTCTTTCGGGAGATATAACCGTGACGCACGAAAAACAGATTCTGGATAGTCTGCATCGTGTAAACAAGGGGAAGGAAGTCAAAAAATAGATGTTTTCATTTGCTTTAAATATAATATAGTTAGTGTGCTTTTATTAAAACAAAAAACAGAGGCTGTGAAGTTTCAATTCTCTCAAAATTTTATAAAAACTAACTAAGATAGATGGGACGCCGCGTGATGCAGCGTCCCTTTTATGTATCCTTTGTAATGAATAACCAAATCAGAGTTTGTATAATCCTTTTTTGGGGAAGTCCAACTCCGGATTGCCTTTATAACCGATATCTCCGCTTCCGCTGGTACGCGCTTTCAAAAAGTCGGTGGCATGGCATTTGATGTCTCCCGAACCGGATACGCTTGCTGAAACACGTTTTGCCTGCAAGTCGGAAGCGAACAGGTCACCTGATCCGGCTACACGATAACTGGCTTCTTGAGTTGTTCCTGTCAATATTGCCGTACCTGACCCCGCCACAGATGCTTCGGTGTCGGTAGCTGATACATTGTTGAGTTTCAAATCTCCCGAACCGGCTACAGATGTTTTGAGATTGGTGCAAGTGATATTACTGCCTTGTATATCACCGGAGCCGGCGATGGATATGCTAAGCTCGTTAGTACAAGCGATGTTGTTTGCATTGATATCTCCCGAGCCTGCTACAGACATTTTCAGTTGATTTGTTTTCAAGCCGTTGGCTAATGTTACATTTCCCGACCCTGCAACGGAGATATTATTAAGTGTTTCGGAAGAGATACGGATTTCCAGTTTATTATAAGATACATTAACGCCTTTCTTGAATTTGATATTCAGTGTATTGTTGACTACGTTAATGTCCAGAAGGTCTACAATATTGTCGGAAGTATATACTTCTACTGTGGGCTTTCCCGCCTTTTGTGTGTACGTAACGTCCGGACTGCCTGCTAAGTTCAGACCGGTGAAATTATCCACTTTGATATTCTTGGTTACATAGTTTTTGCTTGCTTTGATTGTCTTTCCACCAAACAGGCCGGAGCTGTACGTGTGATTGTGTGAGCAAGCTGTTACGCTTAATGTGAAAATACTGAATGCGATGATTGTTGCTAAAGTTTTCATACTCATTTATTTTAAGTTCTTTTGTTTGTTAGACGGAGTCTTTGCTCAAAAAGTTGCGAGGCTCATGATTTTTTTTGCCGGGAACGTCTTGTTATCGATTACTATTCAAATTCTATGCCATAATCATAAGTTTCTGTTTTTGAGGTTGTAACAATGATAGTGCAGTGTGCGTTTTTGAACACATTGTTCGTTTTTGATAGAGAACCGCTTGCTTTTTCGAACGATTCTTCGTTCTTTTGTCCTTATTTCAAGGAGAAAAGAACAGATGATAACGGAACATGTTTTAGAGGATGAAGAGTTGGGACGCTTGTTGGTACGGGTGAATATCCGTGCCCGACGTTTGACTTTTCGTACGCGTGAGGATGCTGTTCATGTGACTGTTCCGCCGGGTACAACCATTGGGGAAGTAAAGAATGCCGTCTGTCTCTTATACACATCTGACGCTGCCGACGAATAGC
>ENA-OYWT01001137-OYWT01001137.1-human-gut-metagenome-genome-assembly--contig:-NODE-1137-length-10406-cov-5.082118_pt1 | contig 10406 bp, 7 predicted proteins | sample MGYA00244171_ERZ653399 | MGnify/ENA primary metagenome ERZ653399 (study PRJEB26926, sample SAMN06164987) | human gut metagenome | biome: ENVO:00009003; feature: ENVO:2100002; material: ENVO:00002003... | reverse complement strand
ATGTAATGGTAGTTAGTGTTAAACCATTTTTTCATAGGAAGGGCACGTACATCCCCTTTTTCACCTTGGTAACCACGCGCCAAAGCAAAGTAACGTTCAAGATCTGTCAAATCCAAGTTTTGAACAGATTCAGGTACGACGTTGAAAAGGAAAGCTGCATCAAGGAAGTTATCGTAATGTGAAAAATCATTTGAAGGAATTTCACTAATACCTTTCTCTTTAACAATATTCCAGTGTTTTGCACGCAAGTCTTTGGCTGCTGCTAAAAGTTCATCTGCAGTAATTTCATTTCTAAAGTATTTTTCTGTTGTAAATTTTAATTCGCGGAATTCACCCAAACGTGGGAAACCAATGATAGTAGTTGACATCTTGTGTCCTCCTCTTTGTTGTTGAACTTATCTTACCAAAGAAATGGGTGGCTGTATAATTGCTATTAGTTTTCTCTATATATAGTTTTAGACTATAACCTATAAAGTAATGGGTTTCTAGCTACCGTTATCTCCTTTTGTTTAGATATTGTTATAGCTAATAACTATACATCAACCTGATAAAACCTTTTTTAACAAAAAAATCCCTAGACTTTTGTCTAGAGACTCTATTATTTACTAGGATTAGTATACTAAGCTCTATAGGTGCTCAGTACTTGCTCTTGAAGCCAAGATGATGTATAAGACATATTCTCACTATTGTAACTATTCCAAATAAAATAACCAAAAACTGCCAATACTAATAAGAAACAAATTCCTAATACGGCTAACCAAATGATTTGTTTCTTTAAGCTATCATACTCACTCATATAGCCATTATGGATTTTAATGAGTTCATTTCTTCTTTTGTTACTTGACTCTTTAGCAATGGCAATTTCTAGCTCATACATTTGATGCTTCCATGAATTCTTAGAAGTGCCTTTTTTCATTTTATGGTTTGAAAGACTGCTGTTGCCTTTCTCAAAGTTATTTTTTTCAGTCATATTTCCCTCTAAAATCTTCTTTTAGTCCCTATCATTATAACATATGTAAAACTATCTGAAAAGTTCATTTTTGGTTAGAATTTTGAGAAAGAGAATTAAAACATGAAAAAGAACCAGAGGGAAACTTCTTATGTTATACTCTAAGTATGCATAAGAAAACTGTTATTGATTTTAAAGAACTTGGTGTCAGACAAATTTTTACAGACGCCATTAAAGAACTAAAAACAAAGAACATTAAGGAAGTTAAGCATCTCTTAGCTGAAGTCGAAGCCTATCAAAATAAGGGCTATTATGCAGTAGGTTATCTTTCCTATGAAGCTGCCCCTGCCTTCGAGACAAAATTTCAGGTTATTGATGGTCCATTAATGTCTGAGTATCTCCTCTACTTCACTATTCATGAAACTTTTCAAACAGAGCCTATTCCACTTGCCTATGAGGCAATTGCCCTACCAGAATCTTGGCAAGAGCTAACTTCTGCAGAGGAATACAAGGCTGCTATTGAGCAAATACACCACCATATTCGACAAGGTGATACTTATCAGGTCAATTATACTGTTCAACTTCAACAGAACCTGACAGCTGATCCCTTTGCCATCTATAACCGATTGGTTGTTGAGCAAAATGCACATTACAATGCCTTTATTCAGCACGATGATGTTTCTATCATTTCCATAAGCCCAGAACTCTTCTTTAAAAAAGATGGTGATAGACTGACCACTCGTCCAATGAAAGGTACCACCAATCGTGGTTTGACAACTGAAACTGACCTCAAACAAGCCCAATGGCTAGCTCAGGATCAGAAAAATCGCTCTGAAAATATGATGATTGTCGATCTTCTTAGAAATGACATGAATCGTATTTCAAAAATAGGAAGTGAAGATGTCAAGAGCCTTTGCCAAGTTGAACAATACTCTACGGTTTGGCAAATGACTTCGACTATTGAGACGCAACTCCTACCAAATAGTAGTTTAAGCCATGTCTTCCAAGCCCTTTTTCCATGCGGATCGATTACAGGTGCCCCAAAAATAGCAACCATGGAGATTATTAAGAAGGTGGAAAAACAGCCTCGAGGTGTCTATTGTGGAGCTATTGGTATCTTGGTGCCACAGGGACCTAGTATTTTCAACGTGGCCATTCGGACACTACAATTGGAAGGAACCAAGGCTATCTACGGTGTCGGAGGAGGTATTACCTGGGACAGCAACTGGGAAGCTGAATATGAAGAAACCAAGCAAAAAGCTGCTGTTCTATACCGTCAGAACCCCAAATTCGATCTCATTTCAACTGGTCGTGTCCATCAAGGAAAACTGCTATTTCTTGAGGAGCATATGAAACGCTTGCAAGAGAGCAGTCGCTACTTTGACTATCCTTTCAATGCAGAAAAAGCACACTATCAAGTCGAAGCTCTGTGCCAATCACTAGACCTTGACAAAGACTACCGTCTTAAAATGTCACTTGCAAAAGATGGTGAACTGAAGTTTGAACATACCCAATTAACAAACTTATCCAAAGACTTCTGCCAAGCAAGGCTAGTTGAGCAAAGTCATCCGTTGGATAGCCCCTATACCTTCTTTAAAACAAGTTACCGTCCTCACCTTAGTATCGAACCTCACGAACAAATCTATTATAATCATGAAGGGAAACTCCTAGAAACATCTATCGGTAACATTGTGCTTAAAATCGAGGACCAACTCTACACACCACCCGTTCACCTCGGCCTCTTAAATGGCATCTACAGACTAAGCCTTATTGCTGATAATAAGCTTAAAGAAAAAGTCTTGACCGTAAAAGATATGGAACAGGCTCAGGCCATCTACGGATGCAATGCGGTGAGAGGCTTGTATGAATTGAAGGTGGAGGAAGATAATTATATCTAAACAAAAGAAGCGAGTTCTTTGTACTCTCCTACACCTACTAAAGACAAAAGAAACTTCAATATTCTATTGGTAAAAAATCAACAATTTAATAGTAAAATAAAGTATAATACTTACTGATAGTTATTCAGTTATCGTGACTGTAATGATAAACTTTTTGGCTTATAATTTACTAGCCTTAAAATTCAGTAATAATTTAGAAAGGATACAAACCTTAAATGAAAAAATTTAAAGGCTTGACTTCTGCTGAAGTTCAAGCAAGTAAAAACGCTCATGGCGATAATAGGCTATCTAGTAAAGAGGCTAACTCGCTCCTCTCAATCTTTGTCGAAGCCTTCCAAGATCAATGGATTCTTATCCTCTTGGCTGCCTTAGGATTAAAAATCATCTTCAACTTTGTTGGAATGATTTTCCCTGCTATTGGTGAAGCCAATTGGTATGAGGCTATCTCACTAATTTTTGCCATTTTGATGTCTACAGGATTCTCAGCAGTCTCACAATACCGAAATGAGCAAAAATTCAACACTCTTCAAGAAGAGGCTTCAAAAACTAATGCTAAGGTTTATCGTGATGGTAAACTTAAAGAAATTCTCGTTGATGATATTGTAAAAGGTGATCAAATTCTCCTTCAATCAGGGGACAAGATTCCAGTTGACGGTATCATCTTGGAAGGTGAGTTAAAAGTAAACCAAGCTGTCCTTAATGGTGAAAGTGAAGATGCTAAAAAACTTCCTCTTGGTGATCAAGCAGAGCCAGACTCTTCCGACCTCTTTACAGAGCTCAAAGTCTTCCGTGGTACAGTTGTTACTTCAGGTGAAGCCGTTATGGAAGCTACACAAATTGGTGATAATACCGTTCTAGGAAGCATCAATACTTCTCTTCAAGAAGATAGTAAAGATTCACCATCTAAAGAAAAACTCAACAAGCTTGCTGGAAACATCGGTGTCCTCGGTTATAGTGCGGGTGCTGCATATTCAGTGATCAACCTTGTATTAGGCTTTATTGCCCTTAATAAGGCTAATAACCTCAATGGTGGTTCAATCTTCCTCCTTATCATTGAAACAATTCTCTTTGCGGTTACAATCATCATCATGGCCGTTCCAGAAGGTCTGCCAATGATGTTGGCACTCGTTTCTTCAATGAACTCAGGACGACTTTTAGCTCAAAATATCCTGGTTCGCCATCCTGATACCATTGAAACAGCCGGATACATGAATATCCTCTTCAGTGATAAGACTGGTACTATCACTGAAGGTAAACTATCTGTAGTTGACTTCTTCCTTGCTGATGGAACACTTTATGCGGCTACTGGTGAAACTGATGCTCCTGATTTTGACACAATGTCAGATAGCCTTAAAGCTGAAATGATTAATGGTATCGGTCTTAACAACGATGCCATGGTAGCTGATGGCAGTGCTGTTGGTAGTAATGCCACTGACCGTGCACTTCTTGATTTCCTTATTGGCCGTTCTCAACTTGATTTCGATACGAACACAATTACTGAGAAGCAACAATTCAACTCAGCAACAAAATTCGCAAGTGTAACGACTAAGGACGGAAAAACCTACATCAAAGGTGCTCCAGAATTCATCCTAAATGACTGCTACTACTATCTTGATAAAGATGGTAATAAACAAAACTTTACAGATGATATTAAAGCTCGTTTCCAAGAATTGTCATTGGAACAAGCTAACCGTTCAATGCGTTTGCTTGCTATCCTAAATACAGATGGTAATGATAAAGTCTTGATTGGTATCGTATGTATCCGTGATAACGTTCGTTCTTCAATTAAACAAACTGTTGAAACAATGAACCGTGCAGGTGTTCAAGTAGTTATGGTAACTGGTGACCGTAAAGAAACCGCTGTTGCTATCGCTAAAGAAGCCGGTATCGTCACTGGAGAAAATGACCTTGTCCTTACTCACGATGAACTCTCTGCCCTCTCAGATCAAGAACTTAAACAACAATTGCCTCACTTAAAAGTGGTAAGTCGTGCCCTTCCAATGGATAAAAAACGTCTTATTGAGGCAGCTCAAGACCTTGATATGGTCGCTGGTATGACAGGTGATGGGGTCAATGACTCACCTGCCCTTAAATCAGCTGATGTCGGATTCTCAATGGGTGATGGTACTGAAGTTGCACGTGAAGCTTCAGATATCGTTATCTTGAATAACTCATTGACTTCGATTGAAAAAGCCGTCCTCTATGGACGTACTATGAGTAAGTCAGTAAGTAAATTCATTATCTTCCAATTAACCGTTAACGTGACTACAATTGCTATGTCACTTCTCTCACCACTTTTGGGCCTCAAAGAACCATTTACAATTATCCAAATTCTCTGGATTAACCTTATCATGGACACACTTGCTGCCCTTGCCTTTGGTGAAGAGCCTACGCTAGATCGTTATATGAACGAAAAACCAGTTGCTAAGAAAGCAAATATTCTTACTGGTTATATGAAATCCGCTATCGGAGTTGCAAGTGTCTTCATTACTGTCGTATGTTTAGCCATTCTTAAAAATGTTGGTGGTATCCAAGACTTTATCACAAATGGAACTGGCAACTTTGAAATGGTAACAACATTCACCTTTATAGTATTTATCTATGCTGTCATTTTCAACTCACTTAATACACGTAGTAATGGATTCAATGTTTTTGAACATATCGGCGAAAACAAGAAATTCTCAATTGTAATGATTTCTATTGCTGTCGTTCAAACCTTGATTATTCAATTCGGTGGTAAAGTATTTAGTACCGTTCCAATGGATGTTGAACACTATATCGTTGCTCTTCTTATCGCAGTTTTGATTATCCCTGCAGATTTAATTCGAAAAGCTCTAACTAAAAACAAATAACTATCTGTTTAACGTATTATAAAACTTAAAAGGATAAAAAGGATTGGGATAACTCCCAAACCTTTTTTAATAATTTCCGAAGGTAATACCGTGGAAAGATCATAACATAAAAAGGCTTTAACAAGCCTTTTTGATTTATTAAGTAATGCTACTTAAACTGACTAGGAGCCCCTGTATAACCTGCCCAATCCTTACTATAAAAGCGGTCGTTCAAGTTATAGCTAGGTGCAGGTGTTGGATTACTTACAAATGGATCAACAGCCTTGTCAAAGGCTACCCATCCTTTCCATCCCATATGAATGGTATCTTGCATGAAGTAAGGTTGATCTCCATCTTTTGAGAAGTCAGCAATATTGGTGAAGCCTTGACTTTCCAATTGATAACGGATTTTAGAAACCGTAGCATCATACATTTCCTGACTTAGTCCCGTATAAGCCATCCACTTGCTATTAACAGGTGGGATAACAAAGATAACATTAGTATTTGACTTAGCAAATTGATTTAACACCAACTGTAGGTCACCATATTCTTGTGAAACTTCATACGAAAGATTCTTTTGGAAACCTTTAAGTTTACCAATCTTTTTAGCCAAACGTTTCTTATAGAAACGGTCATCGATACCAAAGTCGTTTGACTTGGTATGAGCTTCTGCATCTCTTACGGCAACCTGGTCAAGTGCCTCGTAAGAGAACTTGTCTGGCAACTCTTTAAGATAAGGAAGAACCTTCTTGTCGTAATTTGCATTATTTGATGCTGCAAAAGGACTGAACAAGGCATCTTCTCGCTTATTAAGCTCTGCCATAAATTGAATATAAGTCTTATCAAGAGAATTTAAATCTTGCCCATTAGCTACTTTAGAAAGTTGAGATTTCATAGTAATCTCAGGTTTCATCTCTAAGATACGTTGAGCTGCATACTGAGAATTTGCATCCGTCTGATTTTGACTTAAGAAACTACTAAGTTGGTCGTTATTGTAGAACTGCTGGAAAGCCGCAGAATTGTAACCTTTTTTAGTAAACCACTGTGGTGACAAGACGTAGACTGCTGTCCCATTTTTCAATTCGGGAAGCATTTGTTGCATTCCCAAATATTGGTTTAGAGAGGCAGCCCCACGTTGTCCAATAAAATATGGGCGATAGTTACGGTCGTATTTTTCAGCTAAAACAGCTGGATGAAGGGCATCAAAACGCAACCACTCACTAGACCCAAAGAAAGGGACAAATCGATGATTCTTATCAGAAAGAGCTGTCGTCTTATTAATACGGCTCTTAAAGTTCTCAGTTGTCAAGGTTACTGCGTTACGTTTTTCAACCTCATAATTATGTTTTCTGCCTTGAGGGTAGGAAAAAATAACTACTACTACCAAGACTAAGGCACAGATTATAGGGCCAAAAATTTGCCATAAACGCTTAAGCATTGCGAAGCTCCGTTACCCCTTCAACAATCTTATTAGCTGTGTTCCAGTCATCACGACCAAATTCTGAAACTGGCACACGAATATCGAAACGTGATTCCAATTCAACGATAAGCTCAACTGTTCCCATAGAGTCGAGAACACCAGCATCGAAAAGGTCTTCATCCATCATGTCAGATACATCTTCCATGAACAGTTCATCAATAATTTCAATGACTTCTGCTTTTACATCCATTTTTAAATTTCCTTTACTTATTTTTTAGTGAACCAGAGGTCATTCAAGAATCCAGAGAAAATCAAGAATGACAACATAACAGTGTTAAATGTAATAAAGATTCCCAAAGCCTTCGTCCATTTATTTTCAGGAAGTGGCTCAAGACCAGCTTTCTTACGTTCTTTATTAATGGTCTTCTTCTTACGTAACCATGCATCATTAATTCCTAGACCAATACCATGGAAAATACCATAAGCAATGTAGTACCAGGTAACTCCATGCCAGAATCCCATAACCATCATATTAATGACATAGGCAACATTTGATGTCGTGTTACGGTTTTTGAAAACCTTGTTACGCATCAAAACCATAACCAAACGCATAAAGACAAAGTCACGGAACCAGAAAGACAAGCTCATATGCCAACGATTCCAAAATTCTTTCAAGTCTCGTGAGATGAAAGGTTTGTCAAAGTTGATTGGGCTCTTAATCCCCATAAGGTTAGATGCTGCTAGGGCAAACATCGAGTAGCCTGCAAAGTCAAAGAAAAGATCAAAACCGAAAACATACATAACACCAAGTGTTGGTAAATTAAAGATACCACCTTGAGCTAAAGCTTGTGTTTTCAGTGAAGGTAAAAGCATACTTCCAAAAATTTGAGCCAAGACAAATTTATAGAGAAAACCGAGCATAATATACTTGACAGCTTGCTCCAACATATTCATCAACTCATCTCTCTCAGGAATCGCTTGGTAATCTTCGTTAAAGCGTTTGAAGCGATCAATAGGACCACTCGTAAAGGTTGGCATAAAGAGCATGAATCGGAGGAATTCTCCAAGTGTAAACTCTTTAAGGACACCATCCCGCATCTCGATAATCATACCAACTGATCGGAAGGTCAAGTAAGAAATACCAAGAAAGTTTAAAAGGGACTGAGTACCATTTATCGCAGGCTCTACCTTAACAAAAATCAAGGGAAGGACTACAAGAAATGAGTGTAAATAGAAAACCCATTTATTGTCCTTTTTACTGCGGTAATGTTTGTAGGAATAAACCCAGATGATTTGCCAAACGATATAGAAGAGTAAGGCTAGTAATTGGCTAGCATGTGTTCCTGTCAGAGCAAGAACAATAAAGGCTAGACTGACCAAACACTCATAAATTGCAAAACGCTTTTTAAAGAAGAGACCCACAAAGATTGGCAATAGAGCTAATCCAAGATAGACAAAATAGAAGGGGTTACCGTAGGCTTCTAAATGGGGAAGCTGTTTCAAGAAGTCAATCATCGGTTGTTAACCTCACTGATAAGACCCTTGATATCAATTTTCCCATTTGGTGTTAAAGGCAAGCTCTCACGATAGAGGAACTTAGTAGGCATCATGTAAGACATCATGATATCTTCTAAGTCTGCCTTAATCGCCTTGGTGATATCAATTTCACGTTCAAACTGCTCACGAACACCATCCTTAAGAATCACATAAGCCAAGAGGTTCTGAACCTTATGGTCTTTATTGTAACGTGGCACAGCTACTGCTGAATCAATATACTTAGACTTATTAAGGTTTTGTGAAACATCCTCTAGCTCAATACGGAAACCATTAAATTTAATCTGGAAGTCCATACGACCACCGTAAAGAAGGAGACCTTCATCAGTCATCGTTCCTACATCACCAGTATGGTAAGCAGGAAGGCCATTAAACTCGAAGAAGGCTTCCGCAGTCTTTTCAGGATTGTTCATATATCCTTTTGAAACTGCTGGTCCTGATACGATGATTTCACCCTGTTGACCATTTGGAAGGATATTGCCATCCTCATCGATAATATAAGTCGGTGAATCTTCCTTGGTATAACCAATCGGCAAACGCTTAAGGTTAGCCAGCATCTCATCAGTTACTGCTACTGCTGATAAGGCGACAGTTGCTTCAGTTGGTCCGTAAGCATTGATAATACGTGCTTCTGGGAAACGTTGGCGAAGCTTTTGAGCAGTCTTGACAGTCAACTCTTCTCCGTCAAAATAGAAATGCGTAATTTCTGGCATCTTCTCTGCATTGAAGTCTTCAGACAACATTGCCATATCTGCAAAAGATGGTGTTGATGTCCAAATGGCAATTGGAAGTGAGAAAATCGTTTCAAAGAGCTTCTTGAAGTCCTGTGTAATAGCTGAAGGAAGAGCATAAAGTGTTCCTCCAAGTGCCAATGTAGGTGCCCAGTACATTACCGATAGGTCAAATGAATAAGGCGGTTGAGCCAGCATTTGAGGACGTTTTGGAGTCGCAAATTCCTTGTCCGTAATCATCCAGTTAGTGAAACTAAGGAGATTATTGTGTGAAATTTGTACCCCTTTAGGCTTACCTGTAGTTCCTGATGTGAAGATGATGTAATAAGTATCATCCCCCTTAACAGGATGAGTCACTTCGTAGCTAGTCTTGCTTTCAAAAGCTGTTGTCACTTGATCCAATGTTAGAATTGGAGCTTGGACTTCCTCAAGTGGGAAGTCATTGATAGCAATAATCAGACTAGGCTCTGCTACTTCAACGATAGCCGTCACGCGCTCAAGAGCTGAGTGACTATCAATTGGAATATAAGCGTGACCAGATTTAGTCAAAGCGACAAAAGTTGCCAACATTTCATACTCTTGACCGCCATAAACCACAACAGGTGATTTTTCTGGAATATCAAGACTATCAATCTTGGCAGCTAGGCTATCCGAGTCAGCTTTTAAGTCACCGTAAGTGTGAACTTCCCCTAAAATATTGTAAACAGGAAAGTCAGGTTGTGATTGAGCAAACTGCTCAATCGTTTCGATCATATCTTTAATTTTTGTATTCGTCATTATTCTTCCTAAAATTCGTTATAGATAAAATTACCTTGACCTTGTCCTAGGTAATTGTAGAGATAAATTAGGGCCATAAAAATGGCGAAATAAAGCAAGGTTTGTCCTAAAAATACCAGGACGTTTTTATGTTTTAACATTCTAATTTTCGATACCTTTTTTTATATAATATCCTCTTTAGTTTACCATCTTATCAGCTGTCTCTTATACACATCTCCGAGCCCACGAGACTGCAGCTAATCTCGT
>ENA-OYWT01001120-OYWT01001120.1-human-gut-metagenome-genome-assembly--contig:-NODE-1120-length-10507-cov-5.090796_pt1 | contig 10507 bp, 10 predicted proteins | sample MGYA00244171_ERZ653399 | MGnify/ENA primary metagenome ERZ653399 (study PRJEB26926, sample SAMN06164987) | human gut metagenome | biome: ENVO:00009003; feature: ENVO:2100002; material: ENVO:00002003... | reverse complement strand
AGATTAGCTGCAGTCTCGTGGGCTCGGAGATGTGTATAAGAGACAGATTTTATACCCTAACTACTTTACACTTACTTGAATACAATTAAGATCATCCAATCCGGCGCCATTTCCCAGAAAAAGGCCTCAGGTAAAAACCTGAGACCTTTTTTGTTATTCATTAACTTTTTACTATTTTGCACTTGTAAGCTGCCAAGTAACAGTGCTAATTACAAACAAGACTACTCCGACAATTACTAACTCTAAGAAAATGCCACTCGCTATCTCCAAAAAATAGCCAATATTCAAGATCAAACCTTCAACATTAAAAATTGTTGGAATGAAAGCTAGTAAGCCAAAAACCACAATCAGTCCTAGTGATGCTCTCATCCCTCCAGCCGCAAACATATGAATTAAACGCCCAGTTGAAACAATTTCTTTGAGCCTTTTAATTTGTTGATAAGCTAAGATACCCACAAAAATGATTACCAAGATATTTAAAATCAAAAATACGAGCTCAACATTTGCTGCTAAAGTGGCATTAGCTAAACCAAAGCTTGTAATGATTGCGTAAAGCCCACTTTCCTTATTCTTCTTCAACTTTTCCTGAACAGACTTAGCTTCCATGGAAGAATTGTCATCAATTTTAGTCAAGATAACCTTACGAATTTGACTAGCTAAGCTAGAATTTTCTGCTCTAAATAAATGAATTCCCAAAGTATAGTCAATCATTGCATTCGCAATCGGTCTTGTCTGCTTAACAGTTAGGAGATTATTAGTACTGTTATTACTACTTCGATCAGCGCCAATTGCCGCAGCGAAATTATCAAATTTCTGATTAATATAGCGTTCAGCTACAACTCCATTGCTTTCCTTAGCAATTTGACTCTTCATAAAAATCGGATTCATGAAGGTTACTAAACTGAAAAATAAAACTACAATTGTAAAGATTGCAATTCCAAAAGATCTTTTATCATGCACAGTTTGAGCCTGATCAATTCTACGCAGCTCACTGCGTGTGCGTACTGCCATTTCCTCGACCTTCCTTAAAATTAATTGTCGAACATTTTATTAATAGCCTGAGTTAAAGTAGTTAATTCGTATTTTTGTAAGGCAGATTTAGCCTCTGCAAGTGTTTGACTTATCTTTGACTCATCTATTGATAAAAATGTTGACATAAAAGTTTTTACCATTATATCAGAAATTTGATCGGCATCTAAATCAAATTCAGTCCGTTTTACGTATAGACCTCCTCCAGCTGTAACAATAAAGTTTAAACCAATCTGAACCTGACGATCATTTCCCAAATCATGCTTAACGCCTTCATCTTGAATACCTTGTTCTAAAATCAAATAGATAAAGATTTTCATCTTAGAATATGTATTCAAATTTTTGAAATCAGTCGCATTTAAACTCTTTAAGACCGCCGTCATAAAATTGGTAACAATTTCAGTAATCAGTAGATTCTTACGTGGGTAATATGACTGGAGTAATGATTTAGAAATGCCAGATTTATCTGCAATCATTTGTAGCGATACATTTTCCATGCCTCTTTTTTTCAAGAGCATAAAAGTATTGCGTAGTATTTCATGTCGTCTTGCTAAATTTTTTTGTCTTGCCATATCCTTTGCCTCGTTATTATTATTCTATTCCTATACAGTATAGCGTTTTCAGAGCATTAATTACAATCATTATACCAAGCCCTATTACTAATAACGAGATAGGATTTTGCTTTTTTCGAATTTAATGCTATATAAAAGACCGACAATTTTATTTACCAGTCTTTATTTGATATTTAATTTTTTCTTTCTAAAAGGGTGTAACTCAATGCTAAAGCTAGAATAAAAATAATTGAAATAAGTAACGGCAGCCTTGTGGCTGGAATTAGCGCCAAAATTATTAAAATCACTAAGTAGAAAATGATTGTAACCCAGCTAGTTATTGGAAATCCAGGCATTCTAAAACTACCTAGCTTTCCTTTATTTTCTGCACGATATTTCAAATGCGTCCACATAATAATTATCCAGACCATAATAAAGTTGATCGTTGATACACTAGAAATAATATCGAAAACTTGTGCTGGCATAATATAATTCAGAATTACAACGACAAATAAAATTAACGATGAAAAGGTCAAGGCATTATTAGGAACCGCTTTTCTACTTAACTTTCCAAATCTTTTTGGGGCATTATTTCCACGTGAAAGTGCATATAGTGATCTACTAGTTGAAAAGATAGCACTATTAGTAGCAGACATAGCTGCTGTTAAAACAACAAAGTTTAAAATTCCAGCTGCTGCAGGAATCCCAATTGCGCCAAAAACCTGCACAAATGGACTAGTTGTAGTAACAATCTTGTTCCAAGGATAGACTGCCATAATTGCAATCATAGAACCAACATAGAATAACCCAATTCTTACTGGTAAAGTATTGATTGCCTTGGGAATATCTTTATCGGGATTAGCCGTTTCACCTGCTGTTAAACCGACAATTTCTATCCCAACAAAGGCAAAGACTACCATCTGAAATGACTTTAAGAAGCCCCATGAGCCTGTTGGAAAAAAGCCCCCATAATTTACCAGATTAGTAAGAGAAACTGTTCTAGAGTCAATTTTGGTATGCATAACGAGTAGAATCGCTCCAGTAATGATCAAGGCTAAGATAGCTAGAACCTTAATCATTGAAAACCAACTTTCAAGCTCGCCAAATAGTCCAACATTAACCATGTTAACAAGCATTAGCAGCACAACAATGACTAACGGCCCTACCCATTGAGGTAAATCTTTAAACCAATATTTCAAATAAATTCCAGTTGCAGTTAAATCAGCCATTGCTAAACTAAGCCAGCATAACCAATAAGTCCAACCTGCAACAAATTCCATTCTATTTCCTAGATACTTTTTCACTGATTCAATAAATGAATGTTGATCAGGCTCAGCTAAGATTAGCTCTCCCAACGCTCTCATCATGAAAAAGCTAATAATACCAACAATCAAATAAGACAAGATAATTGATGGACCAGCACTTTGAATAGCTGTACCAGATCCTAAAAACAATCCAGTACCAATAGCTCCACCAATTGCAATCATCGTTACATGACGGCTCTTAAGCGATCTTTTTAGTTTTAGCTTCTCCTTTTCATCCATTTTGTACTCCCCCTAAAGACAAAAATACCTCTAGTACTTAACTTATACTAGAGGCATTTCTATTTTTGTAAAATTAAAGTTCTTGTATAGTAAATCAATTGGCTATTTTATTTGCTTGTATTATAACTTGCTTCATGAAATTGTCAAATCTGTTTTTTGAACCCGAGTCAAGATTTGAACATTCTGTTTTACTAATTTTCTGTTCTTGATTAAAAGAAAAGCAGCAAAACTTACCCAAAGTACTAAACTAATAATTACATGAATAAACTGACCTGTATTTCCACCAAAAATTCCCACGCTATCTTGAGTCAATGGGGTTTTAGAAAATGCAAGAATATCATATAGTGCATGGATTACCATTGTCGGCCATAATTTACCACTATATAAAATTAGCGCAGCCGCAAAACACCCAAAGCCAAATGTATCAATCACTTGAAAAGCAGTTGCTAGTGGTGTTTGTTTAAGTTCTGAGGCAAAGGCATTTCCAATATGAGGCAAAGCAAATAGAATTGCACTGCCTAAAACCGCACCATTAATTTGCCACTTTTTGTTTTTGAAAATTACTAATAGTAAAACTAAGTTTATATATCGAGTCGCCTCTTCGCCAATTCCCGCTTCTATTGAGTAGAGAAAGACAGACCAAGCATTTTTTAGAAGGGCCGACTCAGTTGGATTAAGTAAAGAAAAATCCCAATTCCAAAATAATTCCTGCCATCTCTGAGCAAATTCACTAAATACTTTAAAAAATGAAATCCAAATCGCTATCCCAAAAATTAGAATAAATGAAAGTAGCTGCATTTTTTTACCTTTAAAAGTTGGTAAATTAAAACAAAATTCATAACCCCAACTTTTAACAGCAAAATATACATAAACTAAAATTGCTAAAGCATAAACCAAGCCAGATTTATTTAAACTCACTAAAAAGCCGTCTGGATTTACATTTTTTAAGGTTAAAAGATAGCAAAACATAATAACAAAATTAATCATCCAGACCGATGCTATCAATCGCCAAATTGGCTTTTTAATTTTCCCATATTCGACTATTGTGACCGGAATCAATACTATTATGGCCCCAACAGCATAAATCCAAAAGATGAGTAGTGTTAACTGAGAAAAGTGCTGAATGAGAATATCACTCAAGTTTCTAACTTGATCGATAAAAACCATGGGTATAAGTACTGTATTTATTAGCTGCGAAATCCTTTTATTTTTACTTACTACAACTGCTACAGCTAAAATTCCAAGATAAATCCAATCTTTAACTGTACGATAATTAATCAAAATAATTACAGCCATCAAAATATTTAGATATAGCTGCGCCTGAAACACTCTTTTCATTTTATCCACCTTGATCTTTTAGCTAATTTTCATTTAATATTATCTTAATATTGATGGATGTTCAATAATGTATAGTATTTATTTTAGATAAAAAAAGGGCCGAAAACTAGTACAATACTAAGCTTCAGCCTTTTTATAAAATATTAAAATTTAATGTAAACTATCCTTGAATTCTGTTTTGTTCATCAAAGATTTGGTGGATTGATTTATCGTTGTAAATGTAATCAATACCCTTGGCAAGTAAACGTGCAACAGATAAACGAACCATTCTATCTGGATACTTCTTGTGCTTGATGGTATCAGTTACAACAATTTGTTCAACTGGTAATTCGTTTAAGACATCAATTGCATTTTGAGAAAGCAAAGCATGAGTTGCGGCAACATAAACTTTCTTAGCTCCAGCAGCTAAAACTGACTTAGTTGAAGAAGCAATTCTAGAACCAGTATCAATTAAGTCGTCAACGATAATAACAGTCTTATCCTTGACGTCTCCGATCATATCATGAGCTTCTGCATCATAGCGTGCTCCACGTTGGTCAACAATTGCAATTGGTGCATCAAAATATGAACCAAAAGTACGTGCAAGTTTTGCACCAGAGTGGTCTGGAGAAACAACTACTACATCATCATCATCCTTGCTTGCAATACCGTTATCTAAGAAGTATTGAGCTAAGATTGGCATAGCGTGCAAGTGGTCAACTGGAATATTGTAGAAGCCTTGAATTTGTGAGGCATGTAAGTCAACAGCAATCAAGTCATCAATATCAGTCAATTGAAGCAAGTTAGCTAATAATTTAGCAGTGATTGGTTCACGTGAACGATTCTTAGTATCTTGACGTGAATATGCCATATAAGGAATTACTACGTTAACAGAGTGAGCAGATGCACGGTGTAAAGCATCCAATACAATCATCAATTCCATAAAGTTTTCGTTTACTGGATCTTGAATAGATTGAATTACGTAGACATCACAGCCTCTGACACTTTCTGTAATGTTAACTTGAATTTCTCCATCACTAAAGTGTTGAACAGCAGTCTCTAACAATGGCTTGTCCAAAGCTGACGCAATTCTCTCTGCTAAAGCTTGATTTCCACCAAGACCGATTAATTTCATTGGGTGCAACATTTCGTGCAATTCTTCTTTATTCATCAATTTGCCCTTCCTTGTAAAATTAACAGCTAGTTTTATTATAACTAAAAATTCCTGTTTTGCTCTACTTTTCTAGCTATAGATTATAACTGATTATTTTCTGCTGCTTTAATCTGATTTAAGCGACCAACGACATAATTATAAAAATGCTCTGCATCTTTAGGATTGGTATTTTCAAAAGCTCTCAAAACAATTGCCAATTCATCTTTTCCCATTTGGTGTAAACTAGCCGTTTGATAAAGCATGGGATTATCTCCCTTAGGAACTAATTTTAAAAAACCATTAATTAAGATGTGCGCTTTTTTATATACAACAGCTTGTAAACTGTGAATGTCTAATGTTACTTCTCGTTTACCTGGAAATAAAGGCGCAGTATGCTTAATCTTAATTTTGTCATCATCTACAGACATCTCGCCATTCATTCCTTGAACCACTATTTTTGTCATTGTTCTAACCTTCTGCTATCTATTAATTTCCATTTACATATTAATTCTATCGAATTTTTAGATCAAAAAGAAAAAGAGCGCTACTTTTTTAGCTCTCTTTACAAAAATCTTTAATTAAATCTAGTAACTTTAAACTATGAACAACATAACTATAATGCGTCTGACGAGGCATTAAAACTAAACGACAATTAGGAAGCAATTGACTATACCAGCGAACATGTTCAACCTTAACCCAATCCTTTTCACCTACTACACATAAGGTCGGCGTCTTAATTCGCTTTAACGTTTCAACAGGAATATGACTCTCTCTTAAAGCTACTTTGCTGTCACGATCTCCCTTAAAAAAGCCTTGAATAGTATTAGCCGCAATGTGCTTTGCATTCACGCCATTTCCATTAACGTAAGTTCCAGCAACAATTATTTTAGAAACTAATTCTGGTGCTTGAGCGGCCAAAGAAAGAGCAACTAAGCCTCCCGAACCAAAGCCTAAGATATAAGGCTTTTCAAGTTTAAGCGCGCTAATAAAAGCCCGTAAATCTTCAACTTCAGTTTGATAATGCTCGCTTGCTTCTCCTTCACTTAAACCGTGGCCTCGCATATCAGGAACCACAACTGTGTAATATAAAGAAAGCGGCGCAACTAATTTATCGAAGATTCCACCATCTTGGTGATGTCCATGTAACAAAATTAAGGGATGTCCTTTACCTAATTTCTGATAGTAAATTTCAACTCCATTAACTTTTACTTTCATACCAATTCCTTTAGCTATAAATTCTTATAAATCTTGATGATCCAAATCACTTAAAGATGCTTTTTTTGCAATCTTTTTATTCTCTTTTTGAGCTTCACGCTCTGCCATCAAGCTTTTAATAATTTGGTGCCATACACGATAATTAGCTCGGAAATTATCTGGTATTTTTTTAGGATTAAGATCATGCACCATACTATCAGCACGTTGCCAATAATGATAATACGGGGTTGAACTATAGTAAAAACCATTAGTCAATGATACGTACTTAACGTTGAAGATTTGATCTTCCATAAAGGCTAAATCTTCCACAAAACGCAAATGATATTTTTTAACGACGCTAATTTTATATCCTTTATTCCAGGTATACCCCTTTACAGGCGAGCCAAAGACATTCGTCATCTTCAAATAAGCTTCTCTCTTGTCGATTAAACCACCGCTTTGCTTATTTCCTACTGGATGACTCTCATGTCTTTTTTCTGAATCAATCCAAAAACCACAAGAAACAATATCTACATCTGGATGCTCATCAAATGCTCTTACAAAATATGCAGTATAGCCAGGATCAACCCAGTCATCCCCATCATGAAAAGTAAAATATGGAGTAGTTACATGAGCCATTCCAACGTTTCTAGCATCAGAAAGGCCTCCATTCTTTTTATTAATAATGTCAAAATAAAGAAACCGATCACGATACCCTTCCGCTACTTCGCGAGTTTTATCTTTTGATCCGTCATTAACAATCAATAATTTAAAATTTTTATCTTTTTGTTTTGCTAAAGCTTCTAGTGCCCGGCCTAAATATTTTTCCATATTGTAGACAGGCATAATTACCGTTAACATTGGCTGGCGTAACACAGCGTCTGCCTCCTTTTGCTTATGATTATAGCATCTTAATACTTATTTACATAATTCAGTTAGCTATTTAGGTTATAATATAGCCATCACATTGAGTATATTTTATTCATAAGGAGAAAATTTTATTATGAAAAAAATACTAACTGCGCTTGTAGCTATCTTAACAAGTGGAATTTTAGGGTTAACTGCTATTAGTAATACTAAAACAGTTAAGGCAAATGAAAATGACACTCCTGTCGTAACTTTAGGTACATCCCTTACCTCTTCTCAAAAACAGGGGACAATTGATACTTTAACGCAGTCCTTAAATGGTAGTAATTATACCACCATCACTATTACTGGCGCAGATCTTGTAAAATATCTTAATCCTTCTGGCTATGACTTCACTAATAATTCAGGTGTTTGGTCTAGCGCTATGATCCAAAAAACTAGCTCTGGTAGCGGGATTAATGTTCACATTTTACCTTATAATGGTCACAATAACATTACAACTATTACTGCTAACCAGTACAAAAATGCCGCTTTAACTGCTGGTATTTCTGACGCGGACATTTACGTCACTTCTGCTACGCCAATTGATGGGTCAGGTGCTCTAGCTGGTGTTTATGCTGCCTATGCTAAAAATGGCAATTCTTTAAATCAAAATCAAATTAATGCAGCACAAACTGAAATGAATACCTTAAGTAAGATTACTAGCCAAAATAAGGGAAAAGATGGCTATTCTGACGCTCAATTAAACAATGCCGTAGCTGGTGCAAAAAAAGAAATGGCTAAACAGGGACAAAATATTTCCGATAGCCAAATTAGAGATATCGTTAACAATCAAATTAACATTAACCACCTAGGCGACACCATTACTAATAATCAAAAAGAACAAATTATTAATGTCTTAATTAAGATTAAAAATTCTGGTGCTTTAAAAGACAAAAACTTCCAGCAACAAGCTGGCCAACTGGCAGACCAAATTCAATCTGGTGCTAAGAATATCTTTTCAAAATTTAATACACCTGAAACTCGTAACTGGTTCCAAAAATTAATTGATTCAATCGTTAGCTGGTTTAGAAGTATCTTTGGCGGTGTCATTGTCTTAAACTAAAAAATTAAAAGAAAAAGACGGCTTAAAATAGCCGTCTCCGTCGTCAAAACTAGTACCTGCGTGCGTTCTAGTCTTTCAATTATTATTATAGCAACTACTAAAAAAAGTGCATTAAAAAAGTCTGCAATTTGCAGACTTTTTTGTTTATCAAGCAGATTACTACTTCATTTTATCCATATAACGATTTAGTTCATGGTCCACAAAAACATTGCCCTCGTTATCAGCATGTCCCTTGGTCCAGCTAAAAGTACTATCCGAAAAATGACCTAGTAAACTATCTAGTTTTTTCCATTCGGAAGCATTGATTAAAGGACCATTTGCTCGTTTCCAGCCACGTTTCTTCCATCCCTCAATCCAGTGCTTATTAATTCCATTTAAAACATATTGTGAATCTAAAACAAATAAAAGATGTTTATCATTAAACTTCAACTCAAGTAATTTCTCTAAAGCATTAATTAGCCCCAATAATTCCATCTTATTGTTTGTGGCGCCAAATTCTCCGCCCGAACCATAAGTGCGACCACCTTGCCATTCAATTAAATAAGCCCACGCTGCTTTATCAGTTTTATTAACATGTCCCCCTTTATGCACACCAGTATTTCGTGATCCACCATCTGTATAAATAGTTGCAAAATAGTCAGCTGGATTATTAGAACTAGTCTTTTTTATTTTTTTCTTTTTAGCCTGGGGCACGATCTTAGCAGCTTGGATTTTCTTAATCGCATTGCTTAAGGAATCTTCTTTAACAATATCTGGTTGCGTTTCCTTATTCCAGTCTAAATACTCAGTCGCATCAGTTATCTTTTCAAAAGACTTATATTCGGCACCGGAGAAGCCATCAACTTGTTTTTTAGCATCTTCCCATGTCCGGTAAACACCAGGTGTACGACCTTTTTTTACTGCATAGTATTTCATAAATATTCCTTTCCTATCTGCTCTAGCTGATAAAATGTTAGAATAATTTTAACGCTAAAACTAATACGAAGGGAGGATGTAGCATGTTTTTTATTCAAAAAAGATATAGCGAAGAAGTTGAAAAGAATAATAAACATAAAAATAAAGAACCTAGCATTGCAAGAATGACTTTTTTAGGTTTAATGGCTACTTTTACTCCTACTCGCTGGCTGCTCAGAATGCACAAACGCAAAGTTGAAGATAGTTCAACAACAGAAGCAGCAACTTCTACAATTACGCAAACGCCAATTTTTTACGTACATGGTTTTCGCGGAGGCGATTATACAACTAACAAAATGGTTCATGCTGCTTGCAAGGCAAAAGGCACAGATAAATTTCTTAAAGTTACAATTGATCCCTTTGGTAATTTTATTTTGGAAGGAACTTGGACAGCTGATCCACAACCCATCGTTCAATTAGTTTTTAAAGACCGAATTGCTGGCGTTTATGCAAGTTCCTATTACTTGCGCACTGCCTTGTCTTACTTAAGTAAGAGATACCATTTCAAGAAATATAGTGCGGTCGCCCATTCTCTAGGTGCACCTTCAGTAGTAAAGGTTGAAATGAAAACAAGCTTGAGAAAAAACTTTCCTCACTTAGACCATTGCGCTTTAATTGCTGGGCCCTTTGATGGAGTAATGTATTTAGGTGATTTACCCAATGTTAATCGTCTTAATGAAAAAGGACGTCCTATTTTGATGAGTATTTCCTACTTAGGAATGCTATTCAATCAGCGTCGCTTTAATCCTGTCTCTTATACACATCTCCGAGCCCACGAGACTGCAGCTAATCT
>ENA-OYWT01001116-OYWT01001116.1-human-gut-metagenome-genome-assembly--contig:-NODE-1116-length-10548-cov-5.685409_pt1 | contig 10548 bp, 10 predicted proteins | sample MGYA00244171_ERZ653399 | MGnify/ENA primary metagenome ERZ653399 (study PRJEB26926, sample SAMN06164987) | human gut metagenome | biome: ENVO:00009003; feature: ENVO:2100002; material: ENVO:00002003... | reverse complement strand
CGTCGGCAGCGTCAGATGTGTATAAGAGACAGGATTTATGTGAAAAATATATACTACTATTCATATCAAAACACTATGAAATTAGTAAAAACAGGGAAACGATATATCACAGAAAACATACCGTTAGTCCGGAGATTATTATATTTTACAAGGGGAATATGCTCATGGAATTTCAGACTAAATTATTACACGGAAAAGCAGTAGACAATTATGCGAATGGTTCAACAGTGCCGCCTATCAGCCTGGCAAATGCTTTTGCATATGAATCTTCAGAACAGTTGGAAAAAGTATTCCAGAATCGGGCACCGGGATTTGCATATACCAGGATTGCGAATCCGACAGTAGATGCGTTTGAGCGAAGAGTAAATGAATTAGAAGGCGGGATTGGAGGTGTAGCCTGTTCCTCCGGAATGTCAGCGGTTACATTATCATTACTTAATATCCTGCAGGCAGGGGATGAGGTAATCGCAGGAAGTGCATTGTTCGGAGGTACACTGGATCTGCTTCATGATCTGGAGGCATTCGGAATCAAAGTACATTTTATACCGAGGGTAGAGAAGGCGCTGATCGAGCCGTTTCTTACAGATAAGACCAGAGCAGTGTTTGGTGAAATAGTAGGAAATCCCGCACTGAATGTAATGGATGTCCGGGAAACAGCAGATTTTCTTCATGGAAAAGGAGTACCGCTGATTGTAGACAGCACAACTTCGACTCCGTATCTGCTTAATCCGATTCAGTATGGTGCGGATGTAGTGGTGCATTCTACTTCTAAATATATAAATGGAAGTGGAGATGCCATCAGTGGAATTATCATTGACAGCGGAAACTTTTCCTGGAGTCCGGAACGTTATCCGGGAATGAAGGAATATAAGAAATACGGAAAGTTTGCTTATCTTGTGAAACTGAGGAACGGAATCTGGCGAAACATGGGCGGCTGTCTGGCTCCGATGAACGCTTATCTGAATATTATCGGAATGGAGACACTTGGTCTTCGTATGGAGCGGGTCTGTAATAACGCTTTCCGGCTTGCCCAGGCACTGGAGAAGCTGGAAGGTGTATCTGTCAACTATCCGCTGCTGGAGTCCAGTCCATATCATGAACTGGCAGAAAAACAGCTTAGTGGAAAGGGCGGAGCGATTCTGACTATCCGTGCAGGTTCCAAAGAACGGGCGTATAAGCTGATCAATCATCTGAAATATGTAAAGATTGCAACCAATATCGGTGATGTGAGAACTCTGGTGATTCATCCGGCGTCTACGATTTATATTCATAGTACGCCGGAAGCAATGGCAGAGGCAGGAGTGTACGACGACACAATCCGTATCAGTGTGGGTATCGAAGATATAAAAGATCTGATACAGGATTTCACAGAGGCAGTGGAGAGCCTTGGAGAAGAATAATTCATGATATACACATTATCAGGCGCTTTGGTCGGAACATGATAGTAACCGGACAGAGGCGCTGGTTTAAAAACAGAACAACTGACAGACAGTCAGAGACAAGAGAAGCCCCGGAAGTTCAGGAGTGTCCAGTTAAGTGGAACTCGATGATCTTCCGGGCTTCTTTTTGCAGCAAAATTTTTTCAGATATTGAATCTGTTTCCGAAACCGTTTCGTTATAAAAAATAGCGGTTAAAAATTAACAACTATCTGCGGGCGCGTTTTTCAATCAGTCCGAGGAGTCCGTACAGGATAATAGCGATGATGCACAGAATGATAATGGACATCAGTACCCAGGTAAGCTTAAAGGTCTGGCTGGAATAGATGATCAGGTAGCCAAGCCCTTTTCTGGCACCGATAAATTCGCCTATGATAACACCAACCAGACACAGACCAATATTAACTTTCATAACACTGAGCAGTAACGGCACAGAAGACGGAAGAATAATCTTCATAAGCTTTTCTTTCTTCCCACCGCCCAGCGTCTCAATCAGCTTCAGTTTTTCCGGGTCAGCTTCGCCAAAACCTGTATACAGATTCAAAATCGAACCAAAGATAGCAACCGACATACCGCAGACAATAATCGTCCGTTCGTTGGCACCAAGCCATACAATAAGCAAAGGTGCCAGAGCAGATTTCGGAAGGCTGTTCAGTACTACGAGATAAGGCTCTGTGATCTTCGCAAGTCTGGGACAGGTCCACAGCAGAACCGCCATCCCTGCACCCAGAACAACAACGAACAGAAAACTGACCAGTGTTTCCGTAATTGTAACAGAGAGATGGGGAAAAATAGAGCCGTCTCTGCACATACTGCAGAAGCTGTGCCAGATCATTACAGGACTGCTGAAGATAAAAGAATCGATCAGCCCGGTCCTGGCGGAGATTTCCCACAACACCAGAAAGAAAAGAAGAATAAATATCCGCAAAAAAAGAACAAGTTTCTTTTCTCTTTTCTGATGTCGGATATACTGTTGCTGATGATATGAGATTTCAGACATCATGATTCAGCTCCTTCCAGATAAGATTGAAATAAGATTTAAATTCAGGCGCATTTCTGGAAACCATAGGAGTACGGTTTTCCAGATCAAAACAAACTGGCACAATCTTACGAATAATGGCAGGCCTTGGAGAAAGAATGATAACCCGGTCTGCCATGCTGATCGCTTCTGAAATATCATGGGTGACGAGGATCGCAGTCTTTTTTTCCTGACGCAGGATTCTGCCGATATCATCACTTACGCTGAGTCTGGTTTGAGAGTCAAGTGCAGAGAACGGTTCATCCAGCAGAAGAAGTTCCGGCTTTAATGCCAGAGTACGGATCAGTGCAGCTCTCTGGCGCATTCCTCCGGACAATTCAGACGGATGAGCAGAGCGGAATTTGTCCAAACCGTAATCTGAGAGAAGCTGATTTACATAAGCAAGTTTTTCGGCAGTGAGTTCCCTGCGGATTTCCAGTCCGAGAAGAACATTTTTATAAATTGTCCGCCACTCCAGCAGATGATCCTTTTGCAGCATATATCCGATACGGCAGTCACCGGAAGTTACCGGTGTGCCGTCCAGAAGAATCTGTCCCTGTTCCGGCCGGAGCAGACCGCAGATCAGATTCAGCAGCGTGGACTTTCCACAGCCTGACGGCCCGACGATGGCGAGAAATTCACCTGGCATCAGTTGAAAGGATATATGAGAAAGGGCAGGGGTTTCCCCTGATAAACTGTGGTAGGAGAGACTGACATCTGTAATATCCAGCAGTGGTTTCATACAGATACCTCCATATTCGGTGAATAGTAACGAATATTTTCATAATTTATGATATGCAGAAATGTCAGGGTATGATATAATAGATAGACTATAGTATTTTTGCTGCTATAGTATTTGAGGGCAAATGTTCTGTAAGGAATACGTTACTGTTTACTATGTGTTTCATATCAGAAATATACATATATCAGACACTGTGACATACATGAATTGGGTATAGAAATCAGACGAATGCTGTAAAAAAATGTATAAGAAAGTGTAAGCAAATGAGAAACAAAAAGAAAGCAATATTTAACACCATTTTTCTGATCCTTATATTTTCCATTACCGTATATATGGTATTTAAGGGAGAGGATCTGGGAGAGATTATTCATACAGTACGGCAGGCAGATCCGGTTTACTTACTGATCAGCGTGGTTTGTGTGGTACTGTTCATACTTGGCGAGTCTGTAATTATTTTCTATATGATGCGGACTCTCGGAGCAAAAGTAAAGATGGGGCATTGTGCTCTGTATTCTTTTGTGGGATTCTTTTTCAGCTGTATCACACCGTCTGCATCCGGCGGACAGCCAATGCAGATTTATTTTATGAAAAAGGACAAACTTCCGATTCCTGTCACTACGCTGGTCCTGATGATTGTCACAATTACTTATAAAGCGGTTCTGGTAGTGATCGGAATTGTAATCTGGATTTTTGGCAGAGGCTTTCTGGAAGGATATCTTGGCCAGTACATGTGGGTGTTTTACCTGGGTGTAGGTCTGAATATTTTCTGCGTTACTTTCATGATGATCCTTGTATTTGCACCTGGACTGGCGAAATGGATCATGGTAAAAGGTCTGAAACTTATTGAACATTTCCGTTTCCTTAAGCCAAAGACAACCCGGCTTGAGAAACTGGAAGCGTCTATGGACCAGTATCATGAAACTGCGGCTTTCTGGGCAAGTCACAAGCTGGTGATCCTGAAAGTGTTACTGATCACTATGGTGCAGAGGATTTTGTTATTTACAGTTACATACTGGGTATACCGTTCGCTGGGATTTCATGGATATTCCATTATAACCCTTACGATTTTGCAGTCTGTCATATCTGTCTCTGTTGATATGCTGCCTTTACCCGGAGGAATGGGAATCAGTGAGTCTCTTTATCTGGTGATGTTTGCACCGGTTTTCGGAGAAGCATTACTTCCTGCAATGCTGCTCAGCAGAGGAATTTCCTATTATGCACAGATGCTTATCAGTGCAGTGATGACCTGTGTGGCGTATTTCATAATAGGAAGAAAAGAACAAGAAGAAAAGTAGGGGGAGAAAATATGTTTTTAGGAATTTATGATTATACGGTAATATTGACTTATATAAGTCTGGGAATTTCCGTATTTGGAATTACCAGGGCTCTGGAGGGGGATTTTAAGGTTGCGATTTTCTGTCTGGCGCTTTCCGGACTGTGTGATATGTTTGACGGAAAGATAGCCAGAACAAAGAAGAACCGTACGGATGATGAGAAGAATTTCGGGATTCAGATCGATTCCTTATGTGATGTGGTCTGCTTTGGTATTTTTCCGGCAATGATCTGTTACTGTCTGGGTGTGAATACACCGGCGGGGATTGGGGCGCTTATTTTTTACAGTGTGGCATCTGTCATCCGCCTTGCATATTTTAATGTTTCAGAAGCAAAGAGACAGAATGAGACTTCTGAGAACAGACAGTATTATCAGGGGCTTCCGATCACATCCATGGCGATCATCCTGCCGTTCCTTTATCTGATGAGAAGATATTGCGGACTCTATTTCCTGATTGTGATACATATTGCAGTGATTATCGTGGGACTGCTTTTTATTCTGGATATCAAGGTAAAAAAACCTCAGAATCCGGTACGTATCCTGCTGGTTGCAGTCGTGGCACTTGCACTTGCGAAGATGTTCCGTTTGATATAAAATAAATATAACTGTTGACTGGCCGCAGCGGTTCCCGGGAAACGGGGAGGCTGCGGTTATACTTTTATGGAGGGAAGATACGAATGAAGTATATTGACAGAAAAGGAAATATCACGATTGAAGAGAATGAGCAGGATAAATTCCTGCGGCATTTATATAATGACCGGGGTGGCAGACTCTGCCTGAAACTCCTGATCAGACCTTTCGTGTCAAAGGCAGCGGGAGTCCTGCTTAACACCAGACTTTCTGCCAGATTTGTACCGGATTTTGTAAAAAACAACAAGATTGACCTGAGCATTTACGAAAAACAGAACTTCTCTTCATGGAATGACTTCTTTATAAGGCGCATCCGAAAAGAAGAACGCCCGATCGATATGCGCGAAAACATCCTGATCAGCCCCTGTGACGGAAAACTTTCCGTACACAGGATCAGCTCAGACTCACGTTTCAGCATCAAAGATACAGAATATACAGCAGGACAGCTTCTGAAGAATAAGGCAATTGCTGAGAGATACACAGGCGGCTATGCGCTGATTTTCAGACTGACAGTAGATGACTATCATCATTACTGCTATGTGGCAGATGGAAGAAAATCCGCGAATGTAACTCTGCCCGGCGTTTTCCACACAGTGAATCCTGCAGCAAACGATGTATATCCCATCTACAAAGAAAACGCCAGAGAATACACTCTGCTGAAAACAAAACAATTCGGAACCATCCTCATGATGGAAGTAGGCGCCATGATGGTAGGAAAAATCACAAATCTCCATAAAAATCCTGCCACAGTAAAGAAAGGCCAGGAAAAAGGCAACTTCGAATTCGGAGGTTCCACAATAATCCTCCTCATCCAGCCGGGAAAAGTCCGTATTGCCTATGATCTGATCGAGAATACAGAAGAGGGATATGAGACTATTGTAAAAATGGGCGAACGAATAGGAGAGTGCAGGAAGTTAAAAAATACAAAGAATCATTACGAAGGCACAATAGAGAATACCTGAACAGGTATTCGCATTTTATTAAAAGATAATAAAAAGCATTTGTGAAGATGCAGAAAGGATATAATAATACTGTTGAATAAACGAAACTATCAGAAAGAACTGGAAAAACTTATAGATCAGGCGCAAAAAGATAACAAGATCCCAAGCCTGTTTCTCCACAGCTGCTGTGCACCCTGCAGCAGTTACGTACTGGAATACCTGTCAAAATATTTCAACATCACAGTATTCTACTACAACCCAAACATCTACCCGGAAGAAGAATATCGCAAACGAGTCCATGAAATTACCCGTCTTGTAAACTCCATGGAATTTGAACACCCTGTCAAACTGATAGAGGGTCACTACGACCCACAGGAATTCTTCCAGATGGCAAAAGGCCTCGAAGACGTACCCGAAGGTGGCGAACGCTGCTTCAAATGCTACCGCCTCCGCATGGAAGAAGCAGCAAAACTGGCAGAAGAGGGCGGCTATGACTATTTTACCACCACCCTTTCCATCAGCCCTCTGAAAAACGCAGCCAAGATTAACGAAATCGGACAAGAACTGGCAGAAATCTACCACGTCCAACACCTCCCATCTGACTTCAAGAAAAAAAACGGCTACAAACGTTCCATCGAACTATCCCACGAATACGACCTCTACCGTCAGAACTACTGCGGTTGCGTCTATTCCCGAAGAGAGGCTGAAAACAGAAAATAAAGCAGTAACCACAATTATGTAACATATAGCCAATACCCAGTGAAGAAAAAGAAGGTGTGTTGGGGCGCATTTGAGGGTTCTTGTAATTCTTGGTATTCGGGAATCTGCGTTATGAGCCGACCGTCTCACGTGTCTGAGCGAAGTTTGCAACGGAGCGAGTTTGAGAGGGCGGCTCATGGTTTTAGCAGATTCCCGAATGCCTTAGAATTACAGGGTTCCGAAACTAAGCCTCAACACACCTTCTTTTTCTTCACGTACCTTTTGAATGATTCCAAACTAACTACTTTGCAATACTGAAAAAATATGTTACACTAACACGTAAAAGCAATAATACCAAAAATAAAGAAGAAACGAGGAATAACACAATGGCACAGCTTTGGGGCGGACGTTTCACAAAAGAAACAGACAAACTTGTATATAACTTCAATGCATCCATCTCTTTTGACCAGAAATTCTATGAGCAGGACATCAGAGGCAGCAAAGCACACGTAGCAATGCTCGCCAGACAGGGAATCCTGACAGCAGAAGAAAAAGATCAGATCGAAGCAGGTCTTGACGGAATCCTTGCAGATGTAAGATCCGGCAAACTCGAGATCACATCCGAATATGAAGATATCCACAGCTTTGTAGAAGCAAACCTTATCGACAGAATCGGTGATGCAGGCAAGAAACTTCACACAGGAAGAAGCCGTAACGACCAGGTAGCCCTTGACATGAAACTCTATGTAAGAGATGAGATTGACGAGACAGACGAACTGGTAAAGAAACTTCTCGAAGCACTTCAGAAGATCATGGAAGAGAATGTCCACACATACATGCCAGGCTTCACACACCTCCAGAAAGCGCAGCCGGTCACACTGGCTCACCACGTAGGTGCATACTTTGAAATGTTTGTACGTGACAGAAGCAGACTTGCAGATATCCGTAAGAGAATGAACACCTGCCCTCTGGGTGCAGGTGCACTGGCAGGAACCACCTACCCACTTGACAGAGAATATACAGCACAGCTTCTCGGTTTCGACGGCCCGACCAGAAACAGCATGGACTCTGTATCAGACAGAGACTATGTGATTGAGCTTCTGTCCGCATTCTCCACAATTATGATGCACATGAGCCGTTTCTGCGAAGAAATCATTATGTGGAACTCCAATGAATACCGCTTCGTAGAGATAGACGATGCCTACAGCACAGGCAGCAGTATCATGCCTCAGAAAAAGAACCCGGATATCGCAGAACTTGTAAGAGGAAAAACAGGTCGTGTATACGGAGCATTAACATCTATCCTTACAACCATGAAGGGAATCCCTCTTGCATACAACAAAGATATGCAGGAAGACAAAGAACTTACATTTGATGCCATTGACACTGTAAAAGGATGTCTTGCCCTCTTCACAGGCATGATCTCTACTATGCAGTTCAACAAACAGAATATGGAAGCAAGTGCAAAGAATGGCTTTACAAATGCTACAGATGCAGCCGATTATCTGGTAAATCATGGAGTACCTTTCCGCGATGCACACGGCATTGTAGGCCGTCTGGTGCTTACCTGTATTGATAAAGGGATTTCTCTGGATGAACTTCCTCTTGAAGAATATAAAGCCATCAGCCCGGTATTCGAGAACGATATTTACGAAGCGATCAGTATGAAAACCTGTGTGGAAAAACGTATGACCATCGGTGCGCCGGGACCTGACGTGATGGAGAAAGTGATCGCTGAGAACAAAAAATATCTGGAAGAAAATTAAAAAAAATGCTTGCAATTTATTTTGGTTTGTTATAGTATGTACAAGAAAGACAGATGTACGCAATATAAGGACACCTGGATAAAAATGTCCGCGAAAGGGTAGAGACGCGGGCAGAAGATAAAGAGGAGAAAGATATTATGAGTGAAAAGCTTAGAGTCGGTATTTTAGGTGCTACAGGTATGGTAGGTCAGAGATTTATCTCTCTGCTTGAGAATCATCCATGGTTTGAAGTTGTAACTGTAGCTGCAAGTCCGAGAAGTGCAGGAAAGACATACGAAGAGGCAGTTGGCGGAAGATGGAAAATGGATACTCCAATGCCGGAGGGTGTCAAGAATCTTGTTGTTATGAACGTAAACGAAGTAGAGAAGGTTGCTGCAACAGTTGATTTCGTATTCTCTGCTGTAGATATGTCAAAAGAAGAGATCAAGAAGATCGAAGAAGAATATGCTAAGACAGAGACACCGGTTGTTTCCAACAACAGTGCTCACAGATGGACACCGGATGTACCGATGGTAGTGCCGGAAATCAATCCGGAACACTTCGATGTAATCGAATCCCAGAAGAAACGTCTTGGAACAACACGCGGATTTATCGCTGTTAAACCAAACTGTTCTATCCAGAGTTATGCTCCTGTATTAACTGCATGGAAAGAGTTCGAGCCATATGAAGTAGTTGCTACTACATATCAGGCAATCTCCGGAGCAGGTAAGACATTTAAGGACTGGCCGGAAATGGTTGGAAACATCATCCCATACATCGGTGGCGAGGAAGAGAAGAGCGAGAAAGAGCCATTAAGAATCTGGGGTAAAGTAGAAGACGGTGTAATCAAACCTGCTACAGAACCGGTTATCACATGCCAGTGTATCCGTGTACCGGTACTGAACGGACATACAGCAGCTGTATTCGTTAAATTCCGTAAGAACCCTACTAAGGAGCAGCTTATCAAAGCATTAGTAGAGTTCAAGGGACTTCCACAGGAATTAGAACTTCCAAGTGCTCCGAAGCAGTTCATCCAGTATCTGGAAGAGGACAACCGTCCGCAGGTTACAGAGGATGTAAACTTCGAACATGGCATGGGCGTATCTGTAGGACGTCTTCGTGAAGACACCGTATATGACTGGAAATTCGTAGGACTTTCCCACAATACAGTCAGAGGTGCAGCAGGCGGAGCAGTTCTCTGTGCTGAAACCTTAAAAGCAAAAGGATATATCCAGGCGAAATAATTTATAGAAAATAATAAAAGAGGTGCCGGTAACGGTGCCTCTTTTTATGAGGACACGACGGATTATGAAAGAAAAAGTTCTGACAACAGTGGTGACTTTTGAAACTACCACTCAGGCAATTGCCATGGAAAGGGAATGTAAGAAAAACAAATTTACAGGCAGACTGATCCCTGTGCCAAGAGAAATATCAGCTTCCTGCGGCCTTGCGTGGAAATGTGGGGAACAGAACGAAGAAGAAACAGCTTCCTATATGAAGGAACAGGATCTGGAATATGAAAAGATTTATAGGATTCTTGCGTAAAATGGAAAGATTTATAGGAACACCTGATATATGGTAAACGGTTCACATTTTGACGGATATGTGAAAACATGATACAATGATAGCACTGAATCTCTTGTTATAGAAGATATGTAACTATTCGGCAGTCTGTCGGCTGTGAAAGTACGTTACTGTTCACTCCGTTTACAGTAACGAAAGTATTGAACAGTTACGAGGAGATTCTGAATATGGAGATCAATTGGGGTGAACTGACTTATGGGAAATGAAATGAAAAAAAATGAAGTGCGTCTTACACAGCTTGCCAGTGCAGCCGGATGCGGTGCTAAGATTGGCCCGAAGGTTCTGGCACAGGTAGTAGGCAAACTTCCGAAATTTACAGATCCGATGCTTCTGGTAGGTCCGGAGACATCAGATGATGCAGCAGTATACAAGATCTGTCTCTTATACACATCTCCGAGCCCACGAGACTGCAGCTAATC
>ENA-OYWT01001114-OYWT01001114.1-human-gut-metagenome-genome-assembly--contig:-NODE-1114-length-10562-cov-8.823927_pt1 | contig 10562 bp, 6 predicted proteins | sample MGYA00244171_ERZ653399 | MGnify/ENA primary metagenome ERZ653399 (study PRJEB26926, sample SAMN06164987) | human gut metagenome | biome: ENVO:00009003; feature: ENVO:2100002; material: ENVO:00002003... | reverse complement strand
CTATTCGTCGGCAGCGTCAGATGTGTATAAGAGACAGAAATATATTTAATGATATACTAATTCAGACAATGGTTTCTGATTTTTTGCTTTTAAAATTATCGAACATTTGTTATACTGAATTATGATACTGTGTATGCACAGTATGTGAAGGTTAAGTTTAGATGCACTGTTGATTTTAATTAAGTGCATATGTAAGTTAAAGTGGAGATAGTGTGAGTATAATCACACATTGGATTGGAGCGTATATGAATTTAGATGGTTTAAATGACTGCCAGAAAAGAGCGGTTAAAAGGACAGAGGGTCCGCTTCTTATTATAGCGGGAGCAGGTTCTGGAAAGACAAGAGTTCTTACTAACAGGATAGCCTATCTTATAGATGATTGTGGTGTAGCACCATATAATATACTTGCTATTACATTTACTAATAAAGCGGCAAGGGAGATGAGAGAGAGAGTTGATGCGACAGTAGGACAGCAGGCTGGCGAAGTGTGGGTAAGCACCTTCCACTCTACCTGTGTGCGGATTCTCAGGCGTTATATAGATAGAATTGGTTATTCCAATACATTTACAATATATGATACAGATGACGTCAAGAGTGTTATAAAGGATATATGTAAGAAGTTCAATATAGATACGAAGATGCTCAAGGAAAAAACAATTATGAATGCGATATCGCACGCCAAAGATGAGCTTATGAGTCCGGATCAGATGGAGCTTGAGGCAGGTGGTGACTACAACGGCAAGAGAATTGCCAATGTATACAGGGAGTATCAGAAGACATTAAAGCTTAATAATGCACTTGATTTTGATGATTTAATATACAAGACAGTAGAATTATTGGAAAATGATGCTGAAGTACTTAATTATTATCAGGAACGATTTAAGTATATTATGGTTGATGAGTATCAGGATACTAATACATCGCAGTTTAAGCTTATATCAATGCTTGCCGCCAAATATGGCAATCTCTGCGTGGTTGGGGATGATGATCAGTCAATATACAAGTTCAGGGGTGCTAATATTACCAACATATTGAATTTTGAGAATACATTTGCAGGAACTAAAGTAATAAAACTTGAGCAGAATTACCGTTCAACACAGACAATTCTTAATGCAGCCAATGCGGTCATAAGCAATAATATAGGAAGAAAAGCAAAGAGTCTGTGGACAGAGAATGGCGAGGGTGAAAAGGTTAATTATACACTTTATGAAAATGGATATGATGAGGCACAGGGTGTTGTTGACAGCATAAGTTCTATGGTAAGGGACGGCTGGAATTACAACGATATTGCCATATTATACAGGACTAATGCACAGTCTAGAGCGTTGGAAGAAAAACTTATGTTAAAGAATATACCATACCGTATATATGGCGGAATAAGCTTTTATCAGCGTAAGGAAATAAAAGATATACTTGCATATTTAAAGACTATAGACAATGGTATGGACGGACAGGCAGTAAAGCGTATTATCAATGTTCCAAAGCGTGGAATTGGTGCGACAACAATTGAACGAGTTCAGGAATATGCAGACCAGAATGACATAACATTCTGGCAGGCTCTGTGCGATGCTGAGCATATCGATACGATAAAACGAGGTGTTGGAAAGTTAGAGCCATTTGTTACACTTATAGGTTCACTTAAGGCAAAGCAGGAATTTATGAGCATAAAAGAACTTGCCGAAACTGTTATAAGTGATACAAGATATATAGAATGTCTTGCAGAGAGCGAAACAGCAGAAGAAATAGAAGCAAGACAGGAAAATATAGATGAATTGATTAACAAAATAGTAAGCTATGAGGAGAGCTGCCGACAGAAGGAAGAAACTCCTACATTAAGCGGTTTCCTTGAAGAAGTTGCACTCATAGCAGATATTGATAATCTTAATGAGTCAGATAAGCAGGTAATGCTTATGACATTACATAGTGCCAAAGGTCTTGAATTCCCTATTGTGTATATGACAGGAATGGAAGATGGCCTTTTTCCAAGTTATATGACAATAGTGTCAGATGACCCTGCAGAGATAGAGGAAGAAAGACGACTTTGCTATGTAGGAATAACAAGAGCAGAGAAGATACTTAATTTAAGCAGTGCGAAGATGCGTATGGTACGCGGTGAAACACAGATGAATAAAGTATCACGCTTTATTAAAGAAATTCCCGAAGAATATATGCACATAGAAAATAATAGTTCAGGATATAATAAAGGTAAGATTGCATATGGAGGAAAAGATGACTCAGAGGAAACGCCTTCGTATAATATCAGAGCCAATGCCAAAGCCGCTCTTAACAGATACGGTTCAGGCAATGTGAATTATAAAGAACCAAAACGTGTATCAATCGGCGGCTCAGCCTCAACAGGTTACAGGTCTTCTGTGAGAAAGGCGAATACTAAGGTTGGTTTTGGTAAAGAATTTCCTATGGATATATTTGATTTAAAGAAGTCATCGAAGGCTGATGGAGCTGGAGGCAGTGGAACTGTCGGTAGATTGACAGCTGGTGGAAAATCTGTATCAGGCGGAAGTTATGCAGGTACTTCATATGGCACGGCGGGTTCGACTGCCTTTGCTGGCAGTGCTGGAGGAACATCTGGACTTGGATATGGTGTTGGCGATACCGTGGTTCATGCCAAGTTTGGAAAAGGAAAAGTAATTTCAATTGATAATGGCACAAGAGATTATATGGTAACTGTAACATTTGATGAGTATGGTTTAAAGAAAATGCTTGCAGGCTTTGCAAAGCTTAAAAAAGCCTAAATATGGTGACAAATAAAATATGTTGTGATACAATATATTTACTTTAAAAGTGTTTTGAAAGGAGCGGTTGTTATGAATAAGGATAAGATTGAAGAGCTTATTGCGGCAAGCAAGCTCAATGAACTTCTTCACAAGAAAGATGTAGAAGAGAGCAAGAAGAAAAGTAATGTAATTATCATAGTATTAGCAGTTATTGGAGCGGTTGCAGCATTAGCAGCTATCGTATATGCAATCTATAGATACTTCACACCAGATTATCTTGATGATTTTGATGATGATTTTGATGATGACGACTTTGATGAAGACTTTGAAGATGATGATGAATTCGAGAACTAATTATTCTGCCAATTAAAGAATGATTAAGACAAAGACCACTGGCTGGCTTACAGCCAGTGGTTTTTTAGATGTTCGGTGATGTGGGAGGAAGGCTGGTTAGTTTCCTGATTGATTATATAGAAGGATTGGAGATAAAAGATGAAAAAAGGCGGCATATATACAGGTTATGTAGAAAGCGTGGATTTTCCTAATAAGGGAAATGTAATAGTTAAGACAGAGGAAGACGGACAGACTATAGAGGAAAAGGCTGTTGTAAAGAATTCAATACCGGGACAGACAGTTAAATTTATGGTAAACAAGAAGAAGCACGGCAAATGTGAAGGAAGGCTTCTTGAAGTTGTCTGTCAGGCAGATACAGAAACTAACGAAAGATGTGAGCATTTTGGTAAATGTGGTGGCTGCGTATATCAGACTGTAAGGTACGAAGAACAGTTAAAGATGAAAGAAAATGCAGTGAAGAAGCTTCTTGCTCCTGTTATTAATACAGAATATGAGTGGGAGGGAATAATTGGAAGCCCTGTATCAAGTGAATACCGTAACAAAATGGAATTCTCATTTGGCGATGAGGTAAAAGATGGTCCGATAGCCCTCGGTTTACATAAGAGAAACAGTATGTATGATATAGTAACAGTAACAGGCTGTAAGATTGTGGATAATGATTACAGAAAAATACTCAAGTGTGTATATGATTATGCACTAGAGAAAAATCTCACTTATTACCATAAAATGAAGCACGAAGGGTATCTTAGACATTTGCTTGTAAGAAAAGCTGTAAAGACAGGACAAATCCTTGTGGATATTGTGACAACTACAATTAATGATATCCCTATGGACGAACTTGCAGACAGATTAAAAGCACTGTCACTTGACGGAGAGATAACTGGCTTCCTGCACACCTACAATGACAGTGTTGCCGATGCGGTAATCAACCAAAAGACAGAGATAGTATTCGGAAGGGATTATATTGAAGAAGAGCTTCTTGGACTTAAATTCAAGATTACAACATTTTCATTCTTCCAGACTAACTCACTTGGTGCAGAAGTACTGTACTCAAAGGCAAGAGATTATGTCGGAACAACAAAAGATAAGGTCATATTCGATCTGTACAGTGGAACAGGAACAATTGCACAGATGTTAGCCCCGGTTGCAAAGAAAGTCATCGGCGTTGAGATAATACCAGAAGCTGTCGAAGCAGCCAGGATTAATGCCGGCATAAATGGACTTGATAACTGTGAGTTCATCGCAGATGATGTGCTTAACGCCCTCGATAACATTAAGGACAAGCCAGACTTTATCGTCCTCGACCCACCAAGAGATGGTATCAATCCTAAGGCACTTAAGAAGATAATTGATTTTGGTGTTGATTCTATGGTGTATATTTCCTGTAAGCCTACAAGTCTTGCAAGGGATCTGGTTATGTTGCAGGAGAGTGGGTATGAGGTAAAAAAAGGGTGTTGTATAGATATGTTTCCAAATACTGGACATGTAGAGACGGTAGTTCTTTTGTCCCAACAAAAGCCAGATGACAGGATTGAGGTTGAGATAGAACTGGATGAGTTAGATTTAACTAGTGCGGACAGTAAGGCGACTTATAAAGAAATACAGGAATATGTGCTGGAGAAGTACGGATTAAAGGTTTCTAATCTGTATATTTCACAAGAAAAAAGAAAATGTGGTATAGAGGTTGGGGTGAATTATAATCTGCCTAAATCGGAGGATAGCAGACAGCCGCAATGTCCGGTGGAGAAGGAAATGGCGATAAAGGATGCACTGAAGCATTTTGGGATGATTTAGAGAGGTGAGCACATGGTATTAAACTATACGGTGTATCAGTATGATAGCAGCAAGAACGCAGTTGTTATGACAGATATGGATGGCAAGGAGCTTGTGATTGACTGTGATAAGACAGAAACGCAGGTTGTGTTTGATGACCCGGAGGATGCAGGAATCCTTGCCAGACTTGCAAGAGAGGAGCCTACAAGTTATGTAAGCTTTGCTATGCGTCCGGGTGGATTGCAGGATTATGTGGATGTTTGGAATGAGTTGAATTGATATAGATATTTCCTAATCGAATTGTTTATTGGGATGAAATTTGAAGCCAATCATAATAAGTACAAGTGAAGGAGCGGACAATATGACTAAGTTTTATGAAGCAGTATTGGATGTACTTAAACAGGATAATAGATTTTTTTCTGAAGAAGGAATTCTCTTGAGAAATGCTGTATACGAGGCAACTATGCAGATGGATGCTCAGCTTATTCGTCTGTTATTGTCTAATGAGGTAACAAAGGAACATTTTTTTAAGGATGTAGATGGTATATCTGTTTTTGATAAAGTGGAGTTTGGATGGGTTGTGAATAACAAAGAGTTTTTGCCGGATAGTTATACACGATTTAAGAATAAAATTGGACTTGCTGATGATAATGGAGATATAATTTCTTCCAAAGGTACTGTTGAATTAGTTTTCCCGTACAAGGATTGTGTACTTGAAGGTGGGCAAACAAAGGATGAGCAAAAACGTAGCGAAATTTTCTATAATGAAACTTTGGCACCTGATGAAGTCGATAGATTATTCTATCCGAAAGTGCTGATAAATGCAAAAAAATATTCATTAACTGGTGTTGAAACGGTTAACACTTTTTCTCCTAATGATAATATGATTATTAAAGGCAATAATTTGATGGCGCTTTCTTCTCTATTGAAAAAGTATGCAGGTCAAGTTAAATGCATTTATATAGATCCGCCATATTTCTTTAGGGAAAATAAAGCAACAGATACATTCAAATATAATTCAAATTTTCATTTGTCAAGTTGGTTAGTATTTATGAAAGATAGACTTTCAATAGCTAAAAAAATTATGAAACCAGGTGGAACTATTTGGATTAGTATTAACGAGGATGGTATGCATTATCTTAAAGTGATGGCAGATGATATTTTTGGTGCGGATCATTTTGTTGGGACTGTTCCTCGTAGAACAAGGAGCGGGAAGTCTGATGTACCATTTAATTTTTCTCAGGATTTTGATTGGATTCTTGTATATACTAATGTATCAGATAATGAAAAGATTGTTGGCAGAAAAGTAGAAAGAAAATATTATGAAACACCTGATTATCCAGGAAATCCATGGAGACTTGCAGATTTAACTTCACAACAACCTGCAAGTAAGCGCCCCAATTCCTATTTTACGATGATTGATCCTAAAACAGGAAAAGAATATCCGGCAAGCGAGAAAAGAACCTGGGCAGTTACAAAAGATACTTTTGAATATTACTATAATCTAGGAGCAATTGTATTTCCAGATGATTATGAATTTTTAAATATATCTAAACCATATGCAAGGAAATTCAAATCTGATGATAATAGTGGAAAATTGAGTGCTGTAATTTCAGACGTTTTAATTCAAGATTTTCTTAAGGAACTTCTTTGTGATTGTAAAAATATGGATGGCAACTCACAGATAGATGACCTATTCGGACGAGATGAATTTGATTATGCTAAGCCTGAGAATCTTATTAAAAATATTTTGGAGGTTTCTACAGAAGAAGGAGATTTAGTAATGGATTTCTTTTTGGGTTCTGGTACGACCTGTGCTGTTGCTCATAAAATGAACCGTCGCTATATTGGTGTAGATCAGATGGATTATATAGAACGCTTAGCGGTTGAACGAATTAAAAAGGTTATTGATGGAGAGAATGGAGGAATATCTGCAGATGTAGATTGGCAAGGTGGAGGTTCTTTTATATATTGTGAGCTCGCAAAAGCTAATCAAAATTTCGTGGATGAAATTCAAACTGCTACAACTATTGATGAAATTAAAGATATATATGATCGTATCATAGCAACAGGATTTATTAGCAGTAAGGTAAATCCGAAAGACATTGATGCAAATGTAGATGATTTTTATTCTTTATCTATTGATGACCAGAAGCGTTTCCTTATGGAATTACTTGATAAAAATTTGTTGTATGTAAATTACTGTGATATAGACGATGAAGAATACGGTATCAGCGAAGATGATAAGGCATTTACAAGAAGCTTCTATGGGGAGGTGTGATCTATGGCATTTCTGTATACAAAAATGGATGATTTACGTGAATATGGATATATTTCTGAGATGCCATCATACATTCCGAACAACTTAAATCCAGCTTTTGAATTGCGTCCATATCAGATTGCAGCATTCGAGAATTTTATTACACATTTTGAAAGCCCTAAATGTCCACGTCCAACGCAGGTGCTATTTCATATGGCAACAGGAAGTGGAAAGACTTTGATTATGGCTGGACTTATGCTTTACCTATATAAAAAAGGCTACAGAAATTTTCTGTTCTTTGTAAACTTGTCAACTATAGTAAAGAAGACAGAAGACAATTTCCTAAATGCTGCATCAAGTAAATATTTATTTGCAGATGAGATTGTGTTAGAGGGAGAACGTATACCGATAAAGAAAGTTAATAATTTTCAATCAACAGATCCAGATGCTATTAATATTTGTTTTTCTACAACTCAAGGTTTGCATACGGATATGTGGTTTACTAAAGAAAATGGCATCTCTTTTGATGATTTTGATGATGTCAAAACTGTGCTTATTTCTGATGAAGCTCATCATTTAAATGTAACAACAAAGAGACCTAGTCAAGAAGAAAAAGAAAACTATCATTCTTGGGAACAGACAGTTAAGAGTATTTTTGGCAGAAATAACGAGAATGTTCTGTTAGAGTTTACTGCTACTTGTGATCTTGCTAATCCTCAGATTCGTGCAGAGTACGAAAATAAAATTATATTTGATTACCCATTACATAAATTCCGTGCGGATCTTTATTCAAAAGAGATTAAAACGCTTCGTTCGGATATGGATATTATGGACAGGGCTATTCAGGCTTTGGTGTTGAGCCAGTATAGATTAAAAGTTTTTCAGGACAATCATTTATCCATCAAACCAGTTGTGTTATTTAAGTCTGCCAAAATTGCAGACAGCAAAGCGTTTATGGCAGCTTTTATAGAGGCTGTGAAAAAGCTTAATGGTTCTACAATAGAGAGAATTTCTGCATTAATTGATAATCCAACAATGCACCAAGCATATGATTATTTTTCAGCTTCGGGAATTACTTTTGATATGCTTGCACAGGAACTTCGCGAGGATTTTTCAGAAGAACATTGTGTATCCGTTAATGATGATAAAGAAGCGGATATGAAACAAATTTTGCTCAATTCTTTGGAAGATGCTTCAAATCCATATAGAGCAATTTTTGAAGTAAAGAAACTGGATGAAGGTTGGGATGTATTAAATCTTTTTGATATAGTGCGTTTGTATGAAACAAGACAGTCAGGTGGTAAATCAATATCTTCTGCAACTGTGTCAGAAGCGCAACTTATAGGGCGTGGTGCTAGATATTGTCCGTTTAAAATAAATGATGAACAGACAAAGTTTCAACGCAAATATGATAATGATGTGGAAAATGAGCTTCGTATTTGTGAGGAGTTGTATTACCATTGTCAAAATGATAGTAGATATATAGGTGAACTACATAATGCACTACGTGAAATAGGTATTGAACCAGATAAAACAATTACAAAGCATTATATTTTGAAGGATGATTTTAAACAGGATGATCTTTATAAAACAGGTTTAATATTTTTGAATGATCGAGTAGTTAAGAGTCGTTCTGAAGTTAAAGAATTACTTCCGTCGATAAGGGATAAAATCTATTCTGTGACGTTAGCAACAGGGCAATCTGGTGAGGATATTATTCTTGATAATGAACAGAGTGTTGCGGTTGATGGTAAGACAAAAACAAAGTTATATACCACTACAATTGGAAAAATTGCAAATATAAATTATGCTATTGTAAATAAGGCGCTTGCGAAAATTCCGGTGTATAAATTTAATACTTTAAAAAGTAGATTTCCAAATTTAAAGTCGACAAGAGAATTTATAACAAGTGGTAGCTATCTAGGAAATATAAAAATTGATATTCGTAGCAAATATGATGTGCCATTGGTGACTATTCTATCAACGGTTGTTACAAGTGTACTCACAAAGATAGCGGCATCTATTTCTACAATTGAGGAAGAATACGAGGGTACTAAGGATTTCCGTGCAGTTAATATACATGATGTTTTCCGGGATAAAGCTGTAAATTATACTAATATTGTGGATGGTGGAATTGGAGTGTCTCAAAATGATGATACCGTGCCGGATACAATGCGTATCGACTTAAAAGGAGAAGATTGGTTTGCATTTACAGATAATTATGGAACATCTGAAGAAAAAGCATTTGTATCTTATTTTCGTGATCATGTAGATGAATTGAAATCTATTTATAGTAAAGTTTATTTAGTGCGTAATGAAAGACAGATGCACATCTATTCATTTGATGGTGGTGAAAGATTTGAGCCTGATTATGTGTTGTTTTTACAGAAGGATAATGCAGACGGATTTGAACAAATGCAAGTGTTCATTGAGCCAAAGGGCACACATCTGTTGGAATCAGATGGTTGGAAGGAAGATTTTCTTCTGCAATTGAAAGAAAATGCAATTCCAATAAAAACATTTGTTGATGATAATAATTATCATATATGGGGCTTTCACTTCTTTAATAGAGATGTGAGAGGAGCTGAATTTAGTGCTGATTTTGAGATGCTACAAAAACCGGAAGATCATTTAAAAGTATTAAATGCTTATGCTAAAGGAATAGTCAATTCAAATTAGTAAAGTTATTTCATATGTGAGTCAAAAAGTGCAGCACCTTTCCGAAAAGGTGAGTCAAAAAGTTGCGTACCTTTTCAAAAGGTGCTCCAAAAAGTGACGCACCTATATAAATATCAGGGGGGGTTAGGGGATTTCTTCCCTAACTAGATGCATTTTGAGATGGATATCCAAAATGCGTATCTAGCAAAAGCCACCTAGAGATTTTTTTACAACATCAAAAAATATGCTGTTTTAAGTAAGATATTTGGGAAAAGGTGAGTGTGTCAAGATTTCTGACATTGACTGAGGTAGTGTATCGATAAACGAATGAAAATTTGATAATTAACAGCGGAAGTTTTTTCTCTTTTGAAACCTTGTTATTTTATCCGTGAAGATGTATATTAGGGATAGGAATAACATACCACCCAGTGCGGATGTATTTGATACAGATGGTGGTATTGCGGTATGTGAAGGGAAGGAGGAAAGCTTTGAATAAGGAATTTGAACGCTACTGCACATTCCTGGCTGAGATGATGGAGAAGTACGGAGTACAGGTTATGCGAGACATAGCTACAGCAATCCAGTTTGATCCGGAGACTTGGGAATTTGATGCAGAAGGAAAACGACTACGGTGCGAAGCTTATGCAAGACGATTTATGAAGCAGTATTTAAGGGCAGCATAAGAAACATCGGCATCCTGCGAGAGTGGAATGTGATACATAGAAAGAGCGTTCAAGTTAATAACGAAATTTAAGATCTGTCTCTTATACACATCTGACGCT
>ENA-OYWT01001110-OYWT01001110.1-human-gut-metagenome-genome-assembly--contig:-NODE-1110-length-10599-cov-4.820846_pt1 | contig 10599 bp, 8 predicted proteins | sample MGYA00244171_ERZ653399 | MGnify/ENA primary metagenome ERZ653399 (study PRJEB26926, sample SAMN06164987) | human gut metagenome | biome: ENVO:00009003; feature: ENVO:2100002; material: ENVO:00002003... | reverse complement strand
GAGATTAGCTGCAGTCTCGTGGGCTCGGAGATGTGTATAAGAGACAGCCCGGAAAATGCCTGACGAAGCGTCGCTTGGCACCTTCAGCCCCGGCGTGTACACAACATCGGTAACACTCTCCGGCAATACCATGGAGCTTGCAGTCACAGTCGACAGCGACATCGTAAAATCCATCCGCCTTGTCAATACCTCTGAGACTGTTGAGACCATGTACCCTCTCATCTCGTCATCGCTTGAGGCACTTGAAAAACAAGTGAGAGAAAAAGGAAGCACCGACGGAATCACCTATTCCGCCGATGCCAAATACACATCCCTTGTCCTTATAAATGCCATAGACACGGCACTGGACAAAGCTAAGAAATAATTCACCCCGCTGTAAATTATCTGCCTGCCATATTCAATTACCTATCATTTACTAAAATCATTTATTAGTGGCTTTCATCAAGGTCATTTATTGAAGCTAAATCCTCAAGCCATAAGCTTCTCACAGCATCACTCGGCATACGAAGGTCCCCTCTCGGCGATACAGCCACGGAGCCGACCTTCGGACCATCCGGGAGGCAGGAGCGCTTGAACTGCTGTGCAAAAAATCTCCTGTAAAATGTATCAAGCCATCTGTATATGGTCTGTGTATCATATTCCCCCTCAAAGGCATGGCATGCAATTCTGTACACCTTATGCGGCATATATCCGAATCTTAGTATATAATACATGAAAAAATCATGCAGCTCATACGGACCAACCAAATCCTCCGTTTTCTGCGATATCTGCCCTTCTGTCGGCGGCAGAAGCTCAGGGCTGACCGGTGTGTCAAGCACATCCTCCAATATCTCTCTTAATGAGGAATCCCCACAGGTATCCGCATAATATTTTACAAGATGTCTGACAAGCGTCTTTGGCACGGAACAGTTCACGCCATACATCGACATGTGGTCGCCATTGTAGGTTGCCCAGCCAAGTGCCAGCTCAGACATATCTCCGGTTCCTATTACCATTCCACCTGATTTGTTGGCAATGTCCATGAGAATCTGTGTCCTCTCCCTCGCCTGTCCGTTCTCATAGGTGACATCATGTACACTTTCATCCTGACCTATGTCCCTGAAATGTATGCGGACTGCCTCCTTAATGTTGACCTCCGTCAATGTCGCTCCAAGTCTCCTTGTAAGCTCCACAGCGTTGTTGTAGGTTCTGTCCGTTGTTCCGAAGCACGGCATAGTCACCGCAGTTATATTTTCTCTTGGAATTGAGAGGCTGTCAAAGGCGCGCGCAGTGACTAACAGTGCAAGCGTCGAATCCAGTCCGCCGGATATTCCGATTACCGCGTTACGGCAGCCTGTGTGTGCCAGCCTCTTTTTAAGCCCCATCGCCTGAATGGATAGAATCTCCTCACAGCGGACATCCCTGTCCACCTTGGACGACGGCACAAACGGAGTTCTGGCATAGTATCTTGTAAGCTCAAGGTCATATTTCTCCAGTGCAAAATCAACTATCTCATAGTCATCACCTGTATTCACGGTGTATGTGTTCATCCTTCTGCGCTCATTCACAAGCCTCTGTAAGTCAAGCTCCGCTATGGCTGTCCCATTCTTGAATCTCCGAGTTTCCGCAAGCACATTTCCGTTCTCACACACAAGGTTCTGTCCTCCGAACACAAGGTCCTGCGTTGATTCACCCTCGCCTGCATTGGCATATATATATCCGCACACAAGCCTTGCTGACTGCCCCGAGATAAGCGCTCTCCTGTAAATATCCTTGCCCGTTGTCTCATCACTTGCCGAACAGTTCACAATGAGTGTTGCGCCTGCCTGCGCATGGTATGTGCTTGGCGGGCATGCCACCCACACATCCTCACAGATTTCTGCACCCACTACAAGCTCCTCTATGTTCTCACATCTGAACAGCAGTCTGCTTCCCAGCTTAACGCCCAGCGCCGTGTCAACGCACTCATCCATCCCCGGTGTAAAATGTCTCATCTCATAGAACTCCGAATAGTTCGGGATATTCTTCTTAGGCACAAGTCCTAACAGTCTGCCATCGCATATTGCCGCCGCAACATTAAAGAGCTTCCCCTTGTGCATAAAAGGCATACCGACAAACACAAGCATATTCTTTCCCGCGCTATGTGCGGCTATGTGCCGAAGGCTGTCCTGCGCCGCCTTCAACAGAACGTCCTGTAAAAACAGGTCGCCGCATGTATATCCTGTGATACATAGCTCCGGGAACACCAGCACCGAAACCTGTTTTTCATACGCCTCATCCATAAGGTTCATAATATTTTTCTCATTATATGCACAATCCGCAACCCTGATATCCGGTGTGGCTGCACATACCCTGATAAATCCATCCTTCATGTCTATCTCCCTTCCAATTCAAGCAGCTTATTTTTAAGCCGCGTTATATCTGTGAATGTAACCTTTCTGTAAAAAGAATAACCCTTTCACTTATAAAGAGAAAGGGTTTATTTTCAAGCCATTTATTTATTAGACGCCAACGGTGGGCGAACATTATTTACATATATATAATATGTTCATTCCGCATATTTGTCAACGTATATTATCAGTTTCAGCTATTTTTAAAAAGGAAAATGCCGGAAAGCATTTCCGGCATTTTCCCCATGCAATATGCAGCACCTTATCTCATTCTTGAATTGTTTCCATTGACTTTATTGCCGTCAATGTCATCGATAGCTGTCTCAATCTCATCCAATCCATCATTGATGATATCGCCGACACCGTCTATGATGTTGCCGTCACCATCAGTGTTGGTTTCCCTGTTATCGTTCATGCCGTTGGTGTTTCCATTGTTGTTATTGCCATTGGTTGTTCCATTCATATTGTTATTGGTGTTGCCGTTGGTGCCATTAGTTCCGTTGGTGTTATTGTTATTCATTCCATTAGAACCATTGTTGATACTGCCTGTTGTGGAATTGTTGTTTCCGGTGGTTGTCTGATTGGTGTTACCATTACCAGTTCCCTGTTGGTTACTCCCATTGCCGAAGCAGCCCGTCAGTCCAAAAACGCCGATTACCGATATAACAGTGCATATCAGAAATAATTTCAGCTTTTTCATAATTTTCTCCTTTTCATACATAATTGTTGCCTCCGCCGCAAAAGGCTGAACGCAAATCTATTCATAACAGGAGCTCTTTGCGCTTCTGATATGCTTAGTATGTTCGGAAAAAATTATATTAAAGATGAAAATTTTGTTAAAAATAAACACCTGAATCGGCATATCCCACACGATTCAGGTGCTTAACTGCATATTAACCTATAACCTCCTTCATGGTGTACCTTCCGGCCGGCTTACCTGCAAGGTACTTGGCAGCTTCAATCGCACCCTTGGCAAATACAGCCTTGGAATAAGCTGTGTGCTTAAGCTCAATCACCTCATCCTCACCTGCGAATATTACCTCATGTTCACCGACGATGGTTCCGCCACGCACGGCACTTATACCTATCTCATTGTCGGTTCTCTTCTCCCTTACCTGGCTGCGGTCGAACTTATATTCAAATTTATTTCCATTTGCTGCATTTATAGAGTCTGCAAGTGCCAGAGCTGTTCCACTCGGAGCATCCACCTTAAGTCTGTGGTGCTTCTCAACAATCTCAATATCGAAGCCAGCCGCCGATAAAAGCGGTGACACATCTGCAAGCACCTTGAACAATGTATTGATACCAAGTGACATATTAGCCGACTTAAGCACTGCAACCTTTTTAGCAGCCTCCTCAACCTTATCAAGCTGCTCCGCTGAGAGTCCTGTTGTGCAGAGTACCACAGGTATATTCTTCCTGACCGCATAATCAAGAAGATTGTTGACAGCTCCCGCCGCCGCAAAATCGATAATGACATCCGCAGGTATATCACACTCAAAGATTGAGCGGTATACCGGATAAGCGTTATGCCCGTCATCATGCGGGTCAATTCCTGCGACAATCTCTATACCCGAATCCGCTGCAGCAAGATTAGATATAACCTGACCCATCTTGCCGTTGCAGCCATGCATAATAGCCTTAACCATTGTATTTTTCCTCCAATATTTCAAAAAAATCCATTTCTCTTATAATATTCCGTAGTTCTTCATAGCTGTCTTAAGCTTCTCAACATTAGCCGGCTCCATAGGTGATAAAGGTCTTCTGAGCGGACCTGCCTCCCAGCCAAGAAGATTCATTGCTGTCTTTACAGGGATAGGATTAACCTCACAGAAAAGTGCATCTATAAGCTCAACTGCCTCAAGCTGAAGCTTAGCGCTCTTCCTTACGTCGCCTGCAAGATATGCTGCAACAATGTCGTGTGTCTTCTGTGGTGCAACATTGGCAAGAACTGAGATAACACCCTTTCCGCCAAGTGAGAGAATAGGGACTATCTGGTCATCGTTTCCTGAATAAAGGTCAATCTCGCCGTTGGTAAGTGACATAAGCTTAGCCACCTGCGATATATTTCCTGTAGCTTCCTTGATACCAACCACGTTATCTATATCCTTAAAAATCTTAGCTGCGGTAGGTGCTAAGATATTGCAGCCTGTTCTGCTCGGGACGTTGTACATGATTATCGGAAGGTCTACGCTTGCAGCAATCTCCTTGTAATGCTCATATAGACCATTCTGTGTTGCCTTGTTATAATATGGGGTTACAACTAAAAGACCGTCAACCCCCGCCTTCTGTGCCTCTGTAGAAAGGTATACGGCTGTCTCTGTACAATTAGAGCCTGTTCCGGCTATAACAGGGATTCTCCTGTTAACCCGCTCACTGCAAAAGCGTATACATTCAAGGTGCTCCTCGTGTGTAAGTGTTGATGCCTCTCCTGTTGTTCCGCATATTATGATGGCATCAGTATGATTCTTTATCTGGTCATCGATAATCTCACCCAGCTTATCAAAATTGACTGACTTATCCTCATTCATCGGTGTAATAATTGCAACTCCTGAACCTGTAAACAATGACATATTCTCCTCTTTTCCGCACTGCTCCACATGCCTGTACACAATGCTCATATTAATTTAAAATGATTAAAAATGCCTATATGTAGTCTTATAAGGCTCCCATAAAGAAATAAAAGGACTGACGAAAAGCCAGTCCTTAAGGTTCCATCTCATGTAACGGACTATGTATGTTCCGATACAAACAAAACTTCAAGTAGCTCTCCATCAAATCAAGTATGATGACAGTCGCACAGCTGTTAACCATGCGCCCAGCCGGACAGTCTACAGACCATTCTGCCCGCTTCGGCACCACTTCCTTTTTCCCACCTTCATCCATGTCTGTCATGTCCACTGGGATACTCATAATCGGTGCAACCTCTACCATAAATACATTGGTATGATACCATTATATGCTCATTTAGTCAATATGTTACTGCACATAGTAAGGTAAAAATCAGTGTTTCTTTCTCTTCGGAACATCATCATTCATTCCTTTATTATATCCATTCCCGCTTTCTCTGCCGGAATGCTGTGTGTGTGCAGACTCAATACCATCTTCACGATGTCTTCTCTCTCTCTGCTCAAGTCTTCTGTTGTATCTGTTATTCTTCCTTATAGACATAACCGCAAACACAATAAGTGCCACCATGAGAACTATAAGGACAATCAAAACCGCTATTATCCAATCCATAGATTTTTTCTCCTTATTATCTGTAAATGTATTCTGCGCAGAACTCTGCTCATATGAACTGTCCGATAATGTATCCGATGTACCGTCCGCTGATATTGTATCAGTCTGTTCTGATTCTTTCTCAATTGTGGTTATCTCCGGTGAAGTCTCCTCATCGGACACTGTCTCCTCCACAGTTGTTGTCTCTGCTGCCGTTGTCTCCGCAGTTGTAGTCTCTGCCGCTGTCGTCTCATTTGTTGTTGTCTCTGCTGCCGTTGTCTCCTGCTGTGTAGGCTTTTCGCTGTTTTCAAAACCATTGCTTGTATATGGTGAGCCGGAAACACCTGATACCTGAACAAGCTCCGGGAATGTGAAGATATCTGAATAATCTCCCTTTAACTGATACAAATAATCAGAATAGGTTCCTATTGCAGCAGTCGTATCAAGTCTTATAAGAAGTGAGGCGTTAAAGCCATTATGTGATATATTGACGAACTGTCTTCCGGACATGTATGGGTCAATATCGCCCACCGTATAGCCCGATGTCTGCTGTCTGCTTGTTCCATCACTGTAGATTGCCTTGACAATTATCTTGCTCTTATCAATATCCGCTATCTCATCGGACGTTCTATATACAGTAGGATTGATTCCGGCTGACACACCGACCTGCGTTACCGGTTTCGTTGTGAAGGTGCAGCTTCCACTGGTTCCGTCAGAGTATGTATAGGTCACGGTAGCCGTACCTGCATTGACAGCCGTGATAAGTCCGTCACTTCTTACATGTGCAACATTCTCATCCGAGATTGTAAAGCTCACCCCACCATCGCGCTGATTAGCGGGAATAAAATACGCGCTGTAGCTTCTGTCAAGCTCTATGCTCTGTCCATCGCTTATCGTCCTTTTGGAAAGTCCAAAATATTCTGCAACAGCCGTAGCATCTGCCACACCGACTTTTCTTATATTCTCTGTATCATGCATAAAATATGCATCCGATGAATTAGTCACAAAGCTATGCTCGGCTATAATTGTCGGGATTCCCGACTTAATGCCCTCATCTATAACCGTATAAAAATCCTCCGAGGGATTAGAGCCTGTCCTTGTAAGATATCCGCCGCTGAACAGTCCAAGCCCTGCTGCCTGTGCGTATCGTGCCATATTAAGACAAAGATTCTTTGTCGGCTCAACATACCCCTCAGCAACAGAACCATATGCCACGAATCCATTGGTATCCGTATTGGAAGATGAATTGTTATGAAGGCTTATAACCGCATCCGCACCAACCGACTTTCCCATGTGGGATCTTCCGGTATTGGTATTCCACTCATTATTTGCCCTTGTGACATATACGCGGACTCCGGCATACGTCTCAAGCTCAGCCTTCATATACTTGGCAATATTCCAGTTAAGATTGCTCTCATCATCCCCGGTTATAGATGAATGTGCTCCGCCGTCATAGCCTCCATGCCCGGGGTCGAGCACAACAACAATGTCACCATTTCCATCCTTTGCGGATACCAGCATGTCATTGCCCGGATCTGCCACAAAAGCACCGACTGTTATCCCTGCTGTCAGTACAAATGCCATAAGCTTAGAACACACCTTAAGAAATCCTGTTCTTTTCATCAATATCTGCGCCTCCTTCTGTTTCTTCTTCCTCTTCTTTTTCTGCTCACTCTGTTCTCCAAAAAGAAAATCACCGTTGCAAGGGCTATCACTATAACAATCCCTGCTGCCATCTTAATAATCATAACTATATCAAAGCTTCCATCATTTACCTCAGGCTGTTCAGTACTTTCAATCTGCGAAGGCTCCTCACTGGTTATCTGCGTTGTCGTCTCAGGTTCTGCAGGCTGTGTCTCTGTCTCAGGCTCTTTTGAAGTCACCTCAGGTATATAGTCCTCTGTCTGGTTCACAACTCTTACGAAGCCCTTAAGTGCACCGTAGCTTATAGGAATATCCTGTATTCCCGGCTTATTATAATCCACCTCACCAACCTTCTCCGGTATGACCTGGATAACCGAGCCGTCACTATACGCGATAACTGCCTTCACAGTACTTAAATCTATCGCTGAGAACTTTTCCTTCGTTTTATAAAATGTCGGGTCGATAAATCCGGTTATCGCTATCTGCTCAGGAATATCAACCTTGACATTCACAACACCCGCTGTTCCATCTGAGGCTGTATAGCTAAGAACAGCCGAACCGCTTCCTACTGCCTTGATATTGCCATACTCATCTACCGTGACACAGCTCTCATTGTTGCTTGTCCACACAGCATCCCCTGATGTCTCAAGCCTGGCTGAATACCCCTTCTCTAACTCAAACTCTCCTGTCTGTCCGGCCTGTAAAACCCTGCGCTCAAGATTAAAATATGCGGCAACCGCCTCAGCATCAGACCTTCCGATTGCTGCCGTCTTCTCATAGTCAACCATGCCATTCTCATCGGATACAAAAAGAACATCTGTGGTGCTGCTTAGGAAGCAATGCTCAACAATGATTGTAGGTACTCCCGCTCTCATTCCCTCAGCCATGATTGTATGGTAGTCTTCACCTACATATTCCGTAGAGCTTCTTGTCTGTATGCCATTGTTCTTTATTCCAAGCTGCGCCAGATTATTAAGGATATAATTTCCCATATCTGCCGTTATCGTGCTGTACAGGGGCAGAACCGAAGTGAGAACCATGGCACCATTAGCGCTTATGCTCTCATCCGATGTACTGTTATTGTGGATGCTTATGAGAAAATCCGCATCAAGCTCTGCCGCAGCCATAGCCCTTCCGGTGAGCGTCACCAGACTGTCCTCCGGTCTTGTAAAATACACCTTCACACCGGAATAATTCTTAAGCTCATCCATCATAGCCTCAGCTATGGCATAGTTGGCATCGCTTTCTAAGACACCATTGATTCCCTGCTTTCCCGGATCTGTACCCCCATGACCCGGGTCTATGACAATGACTATATTTCCGTCCGCATCCTTTGCAGACACATCACTGGTGCATGAGCCAACACCGATTAATAATGCCATCGCTGCTGCCGCAGCGTAAGAAAATATTTTTCCAATCTGTCGTATCATTACAATTTTCATTCCTTCCGTTCGTTAAACCTGTCATTAAACCTGATAGTAAAGCGGACATTCTCAATCCGCTTTCGCTACTTGCTCATGAACGCAGTCGCTTTGCTTATTCTGCGTTCAAAACATTCCTGCTCTTTTATATCATTTAAAATGCTACAATGCAAGAATATATTTAAAATATAGCTTTTCAAATATATTTTTCGAGGCATATATTTCCTTTCGCAGCTCTGAAACATAAGCCATCACATACATGGTGTCATCCTCAGCCGGAAAAGTTCCCGAAAACATTGCTTTTTCAACTATCCTTGCTGCCTTTTGTGAATCCATATTCTTTACAGGTGCATTATTTATCAAATCAGAAAAATCCATATCCGGATTCATCCTGATATTTGCAGCCTTTAACAGTTTTTCATAGTATGACATTATTTTTGCTATGCGCTCACCTGTATACATACCACATGCATTATTATATAACCTGACTCTCTTTTGTTCCATATATTTTTGCCTGATTACCAAAAATAATACAATTATAAATGGAATTGCAATCACCTTCAGCGCAGTGAGCAATATATGTAATACAGGCTTTATCACACCGTAGATTTTTCCTGCTGCGGCAGCAAAATCAAAATGTGCTGTAGTTTCTTCATCCCCCGCTGTTCCCATGCCATTGCTCTCACCTGTGGCCTCAGCATCGCCCGGTAATCTGTTGTCCACAGATATATAGCCTTCGGATTCCGTGTTTCGACTATCCTCCGATGTTCCACCGATTATGTCATCCGTTGTGTCCTCGGCTGTCTCCTCCAAAGAATCCTGTGTGCTCTCGTCAACCAGTATTCCGTCCGTCTCCGTCTCACTATCATCCATAGGCTGATTTACAGAAGAATCTGTTGAAGAGTTATCATACCAGTCCTGACTATCCATGTACCCTGCACCATACCCCGGTGTAGGGTCAACAGTCATCCATCCTATGCCGTCAATATATACCTCAGCCCATGCATGCGCATATCTGTCCGTGACCTCTATATCATAGTACTGCCACATCTCAGTTTCCAAGGTCCCGCCCTCATAAAGCTTAGCCTGCCTCCTGTAATCTGCCTGCTGTGTATACAGACTCCCTGGCACAACAAAGCCCTCCACATACCGCGCCGGTATGCCTGCACATCTGAATATCATCACGGCGGCTGAGGCAAAATGTGCACAAAGACCTCTCTTCTTTTCAAACAGAAAATATCCCACATAATCCTTTGTGGACGGTGTAACTCCCGGTGATAATGTGTAGTCATATTCCCTGTTAAAGAAAGCGATTGTATCAAGAATAAACTGTGCTTTCCCATCCGGCTGTGAAATATCGTACTCACCCTGCATTATATCTGAAATCAGCTCATTCTTTATCCGGTCTGCACAGGAGGTGTTGGTATCAAGATAATTTTCGTACACGAATCTGCGGTATCTGCCTGCACTGCTCCTCTCATCCGGAATATGCTCTGCCCCGCTTTTAACAAGACTATACAGCGATGAAAAATTTCTCCATTCAAACAGGCTGTACCTGTGATACACATTCTGCGCACCGACAGTATCAGTTTCAAGCGTTATATTCATATCCGTCTTTGCGATTTTGTCGATGGATGTACCATCCACAGCCACAGCCGACATAGGAATATAGCTGCTGCCCCGGCTCTCATACTGCATAACTGCGATGTCAAATGCCGCACTCTTAATCTTATCCGACTTATCCTTGACAAGAGCTGTTACAGCATTATATTCCATGAGTAACGGCGTATTCTCCTGCGCATACAGCTCATCAAACATATCCGAATATTCCCTGTAAACCGACGAATCCAGCTCCTTCCAGCGTCTTTTCGTATACTGTGCAGCCTGAAAGGTCTTAAGACTGTCTCTTATACACATCTGACGCTGCCGACGAATAGCCTTGTGTA
>ENA-OYWT01001108-OYWT01001108.1-human-gut-metagenome-genome-assembly--contig:-NODE-1108-length-10610-cov-4.522785_pt1 | contig 10610 bp, 5 predicted proteins | sample MGYA00244171_ERZ653399 | MGnify/ENA primary metagenome ERZ653399 (study PRJEB26926, sample SAMN06164987) | human gut metagenome | biome: ENVO:00009003; feature: ENVO:2100002; material: ENVO:00002003... | reverse complement strand
TATTGGAAATGTTGCGAAAGCAAATGTATAGAGGAAAGAAGACCTTCCGGCTCAAGAAAGAGAGCCGGGAGGTCTTCTTTTGCTATGTATTTATAAGAAAGAAGCTGCCAGTGACTGGTTCTGTAGATACGAAAAAACAGAAATTTTGCAAAAAAATAAAAAAATTGAAAAATTTTGTTGACAGATGTATGATTAATATGGTATAAATAATGAGTGCTCAGCGATGATGTACAACAAAACAGAATATAGGGGATTGGTCAAGTGGTATGATAGGGGTCTCCAAAACCTTTGGCGGGAGTTCGATTCTCTCATCCCCTGCTTTGAATTTTAGCCTGTAGAGTCTTTAATAGAGATTTTACAGGTTTTTTGTATTTTTTCATGTACAATTCAGCACTTTGATTTGACAATAAAAAAATGATGTGATAAGATATGTACACGCGCAGAGACTGATGAATGGTCTGCGCGTTTTTGGTTTAAAAAATTATAAAATATCTATAAACAACAGGAGGAATTAGTATGTCCAGAGAAAAACAATCAATGGATGGAAACACTGCCGCAGCTCATGTAGCCTATGCCTACACGGAAGTAGCAGGAATATATCCGATAACTCCGTCAAGTCCTATGGCGGATATGGTTGACCAGTGGTCAGCGGCAGGAAGAAAGAACATTTTCGGAAATACAGTCAAGGTTACTGAGATGCAGTCGGAGGCAGGTGCGGCAGGAACGGTTCACGGTTCGCTTGCAGCAGGAGCACTCACGACAACATTTACGGCATCACAGGGACTTTTACTTATGATTCCTAATATGTATAAGATTGCAGCAGAGCAGCTTCCATGTGTATTCGATGTATCGGCAAGAACAGTTGCCACACAGGCACTCAATATTTTTGGTGACCACAGCGACGTGTATGCATGCCGCCAGACCGGATTTGCGATGCTTGCAGAGTCCAACCCACAGGAGGTTATGGATTTAAGCCCGGTTGCACATCTTGCAGCCATAGAGGGCAAGGTTCCATTTATCAATTTCTTTGATGGTTTCAGGACTTCACATGAGATTTCAAAGATTGAGAAGTGGGATTACGCAGATCTCAAGGAAATGTGCAACATGAAGGCTGTGGAAGAGTTCAGGGCACATGCACTCAATCCTGAGCATCCTGCAATGAGAGGTTCACATGAGAACGGAGATGTGTTTTTCCAGCATAGAGAGGCATGTAACTCAGTATATGATGAGCTTCCTGCAGTTGTAGAGAAGTACATGAAGAAGGTTAATGACAAGCTCGGAACGAACTATGACCTGTTTAATTACTATGGTGCAGAGGATGCAGACAGAGTGATTATAGCTATGGGTTCTGTGTGCGATGTTGCCGAGGAGGTTATAGATTATCTTGATGCCATGGGACAGAAGGTTGGTCTTGTGAAGGTAAGACTCTATCGTCCATGGTCACCAAAGGCACTTTTGAAGGTGCTTCCAAAGAGTGTGAAAAAGATTGCTGTTCTTGACAGAACTAAGGAGCCGGGTTCACTCGGAGAGCCGCTCTACCTTGATGTAGCTGCTACTCTCAGAGAAGCAGGAATGAATGATGTTGTCATTACAGGAGGCCGTTACGGACTTGGTTCTAAGGATACACCTCCATCATCAATATTTGCTGTATATAAGGAACTTGAGAAGGATGAGCCTAAGTCAAGATTTACAATAGGCATTGTGGATGACGTGACGAATCTTTCACTTCCTGAGGTAAAGCCTGCCCCTATTACTGCTGCAAAGGGAACGGTTGAGTGTAAGTTCTGGGGTCTCGGCGGTGACGGAACAGTCGGTGCTAACAAGAACTCCATCAAGATTATAGGTGACCATACAGATAAGTACGTCCAGGCATATTTCCAGTATGACTCAAAGAAGACAGGCGGTATAACTATCAGCCATCTTCGTTTCGGTGATAAGCCAATCAAGAGTCCTTACTATATCAATCAGGCAGATTTTGTGGCATGTCATAATCCATCATACGTTACCAAGGGATATAAGATGGTTCAGGATGTTAAGCCGGGCGGAATTTTCCTTATCAACTGCCAGTGGACGGATGAAGAGCTTAATGAGCATATGCCTGCCGCTGCAAAGCAGTATATAGCAAAGAACAATATCAGACTCTACACAATCAACGCCATCGACAAGGCTATTGAGATTGGTATGGGTAAGAGAACAAACACAATTCTTCAGTCTGCATTTTTCAGACTTGCGAATGTCATGCCGATAGAGCAGGCAGTACAGTACATGAAGGAAGCAGCAAAAAAGTCCTATAGCAAGAAGGGTGACGCGGTTGTCGAGATGAACTACAAGGCAATAGATGCAGGTGTGAATGCACTACATGAGGTCAAGGTTCCTGCTGAGTGGGCTGAGGCAGTGGCAGAGAATAAGACTGCTGAGAGAACAGGACGTCCTGCTACCGTTAAGATGGTAAACGAGCTGCTTGACCCTATCGGTCTTATGGATGGTGACAGCCTTCCTGTATCCGCATTCAAGGATATCGCAGACGGACAGTTTGAGACTGGCGCCTCTGCTTATGAGAAGCGAGGTACGGCGGTCATGGTTCCTGAGTGGAGCCCGGAGGCATGTATACAGTGTAACAGTTGTGCATTCGTATGTTCACATGCCACAATAAGACCATTTATCTTAAATCAGTCTGAGGTAGCTGCAGCACCTGAGAACATCAAGCTCTCCGATGCAAAGCATGCCGCAGCGGACGGAATGAAGTTCACAATGTCGGTATCACCGCTTGACTGTATGGGCTGCGGTGAGTGTGTGACTGTGTGTCCTATGGCTGCAAAGGGAGCATTGAAGATGGTTCCTAGAGAGTCACAGGAGGCAGAGCAGCCGGTATTCAATTACCTTGTCGAGAATGTTGGCAAGAAGGAATTGAAGCCTGCGTTTACGGACAAGACACCTATCGGCTCACAGTACAACCAGCCGCTCCTCGAGTTCTCGGGAAGCTGCGCAGGCTGTGCTGAGACATCCTATGCAAGACTTATAACACAGCTTTTTGGTGAGCAGATGTATATATCCAATGCGACAGGCTGTTCATCAATCTGGGGAGGTCCGGCAGCTACATCGCCATATACGGTTAACAAGGATTCAAAGAAGGGTCCGGCTTGGGCTAATTCACTGTTCGAGGACAATGCGGAGCACGGCTTTGGTATGTATCTTGGACAGAAGACACTTAGAGAGCAGGCTGTGGAGAAGTTAAATGAGCTTGTGGCTTCGGACGCAGCTACAGATGAGCTTAGAAGCGCAGCAGATAAGTTCATTGAGACTAAGAATGACACCAAGCTCAACGCACCGGCAGCTCAGAAGCTTATAGAAGAGCTTGAGAAGCTTCCTGCGGACAATGAGCTTGTGCGTGGCATACTTGCAAAGAAGGATTATCTTGCAAAGAAGTCCGTATGGATATTCGGTGGTGATGGCTGGGCTTATGATATAGGCTTTGGCGGTCTTGACCATGTGCTTGCTTCAGGTGAAAATGTCAATGTTATGGTATTTGATACCGAGATGTACTCCAACACAGGCGGACAGGCTTCTAAGGCTTCCAACATCGGTGAGGTGTGCCAGTTCGCCGCAGCAGGTAAAGAGGTTGGAAAGAAATCCCTTGCAGAGATTGCCATGAGTTATGGTTATGTATATGTGGCTCAGATTGCACTCGGAGCTAATCCGGCACAGGCTGTGAAGGTTATAAGTGAGGCTGAGAGCTACAACGGACCGTCGCTTATCATCGGCTATGCACCTTGTGAGCTTCACGGAATTGCAAAGGGCGGCATGAACCATTGTCAGGACGAGATGAAGAAGGCGGTCAAGGCAGGTTACTGGAACCTCTTCTCATTCAACCCTGAGCTTAAGGCAGAGGGAAAGAATCCATTCACACTCACATCCAAGGAGGGTGATGGAACGTATCAGGAGTTCTTAAACAACGAGGCAAGATATACAAGACTTGTCAAGCCTTTCCCGGAGAGAGCGGAGAAGCTCTTTGCCGAGTCAGAGAAGGCGGCTAAGGAAAGATATGAACATCTCTTGAAGCTTGTTGAATTATATAAGTAATTACCTTATGACCTGCTGCTGCGCCATGCTGGTGCAGCAGCAGGTTTTGTATAATAGGAAATACCACCACTAAATAACTTTTGGCAGCCGGAATAGTGTATTTCTGTTAAAAAAAATATATTGATGCACTCATTTTTTATTGAAAATTTTGGAAAAAAGGAATAAAATATTTTATGCTTTACAGTAATCAATAAGAACCTGCTGATATACTATAAAGTAAAAAACAGGGGGAAAAATATATGGATAAAAACAAGATGGATAAAAAAGGATTAGGGCTTATGTTTGAGCTTCTATGCATTGTACTTGTTCCGGTCGTATTTGTGGGTGGATTTTGTTTATTGTCACTCAGGAATGTCGGTAAAAGAACATCAACGAAGGTGATGCTGCATGAGCTTGAAGCTATGGAGTACTCTGTTGAGTCAAGCCTTAAGCTGAGGGATGCGGGAGATTATTTTCTTAAAGATGGGGAATTGTATAAGGGTGAGTTTAACATAAGCAGGAATACTCAGATTTTTGATGAGCTTACCAGTGAGACTGATGTTGACATCAGTATCTACTATGGAGATACGGCGATATTTTCGACAATTAAGGATGGCAGTGGAAAGACGATTGCCGGAGGTAAGATAGATGATGTCGTATACAGTGCGGCAAAGTCCGGAAATGTATTTTTCAGAAGATCAATAAATATTGGCGGTACTAATTATTTTGCATGGTATTCGCCGATTAAAAATTCGGATGGAAGCTTTGTGGGAGTTATCGGTGTTGCAATAGATTCAGAAACCGCAACATCCGCATATCAGAATATCATCAGATACAATATTATATTTATGCTTGTGCTTCTTCTTATAATTATAGTTGTCGCTGCTCTTCTTATCACAAGAATGTTAATAGGAATCAAGACAGCTATCAGCAATCTTGACGAGGTGGCGGAGGGTAATCTTGCTGTGCTCGTCCCGGACAAGCTTATGAGCCGGAAGAATGAGATTGGCAATATGGCGCGTTCCGTACATGCGCTTCTTGACGGACTTACAACGATTGTGCACGGAATACATCATTCAACAAAAGAGCTGAATTCATTTTCATCGAAGTTTAAGGGTAATTTTGATACAATAAGCTCATCAATTGCGAACATTGACACAGCTGTGGACGAGATTGCCAACGGTGCAACCAGTCAGGCGAATGAATCTCAGAAGGTAAGCGGGCAGGTTGAACAGATAGGACATTCGATAGATTTCATGAGCGAAAAAATATCTGAGCTTGCTGATAGTGCAGAGACCATGAAGGATAAGAATCTTGAAGCAGAGAAGAATCTTGATGCTCTTGTTGAGATAAGTAATAAGACTAAGGTATCTGTCGATGAGATACATAAGCAGACTATGGAGACAAACCAGTCGGCACTTGATATCCGCAGTGCGACCGACCTGATAGCTGATATTGCGAGCCAGACTAACCTTCTCTCACTCAATGCTTCAATTGAGGCAGCAAGAGCAGGTGAGAATGGAAGAGGCTTTGCGGTTGTAGCTGAGGAGATCCGTGTACTGGCAGACCAGTCCACAGAGTCGGCGGAGAAGATTAAGAACATTATTGAGAAGCTCATCGACAACTCAAATACAAGTGTACAGACCATGAAAAGCGTGGTTGAGGAGATTGCACATCAGAATGAGAAGATTGACAATACCCGAAACGTATTCGGTGTGTTAAAGACAGAGGTTGACAATGTTACATCATCCATCGAGGGACTTGCCGGTAAGGTCGAGGATCTGAATGGACTTAAGAACAGCGTCACTGAGAGTGTGGAGAGCCTTGCCGCTATTGCACAGGAGAACGCAGCCGGAACACAGGAGACTTCTGCCTCGATGGTTGAGCTGAGTCAGATTGTAAATGACTGCAATCAGGATACCTCAAAGCTTGTTGAGCTTGCTAAGGAGCTTCAGGAGAATATCGGTAAATTTAAACTGAGCGAGCAGCCTGAAAATCTGGAATAATTAACGAAAACCAGAGCATATACAGGAATACCGGAGCAGGGACAGTCAAGGCAGACATAGTTAAGCTTTGACTGTCCCTGCTTATTTTGGGTTCTTTGCCAATGCAGGAATCCGCTATTGCATACGAGGTCAAAAAAGGATAAAATATAGTTAACGTGGAGGTTAAAGCTAATGGTTACAGTGACACTCCGGCACTGCTTAAAAAGAATTATGAGGACTTCAAAGATTTTGTAGCTAATATGCAGTTATAGAAGAAAAATAATAAGATAAAATGAGAAGAGAGGTATGTTATGGAGAAGAGAAGATTTGATAAGCTTGGAATTGAGACATCCCTGCTTGGCTTTGGCTGTATGCGTTTTCCTTTAAAGGAAGATGGAAGCATTGATGAAGCACTTTCCGAAGAAATGCTAGATCTTGCGATGGCATCCGGAGTAAATTATTATGATACGGCATATCCTTATCACAATGGGGATAGTGAGCCTTTCCTTGGCAGGGTGCTTGATAAGTATGACAGAAGCTCATATTACCTTGCAACGAAGCTTCCGGTGTGGAAGCTTGAGAAGCCTGAGGACACCAGAAGGATATTCGAGGAGCAGCTTGAAAGACTTCACAAGGATTATGTGGATTTCTACCTGCTGCACGCACTCAACATGGACAGGTTTGAAAAGCTGCTGGAGCTTGGAGTCCTTGATGTCTGTGAAAAGCTTAAGGCTGAAGGAAGGATAAAGTATCTTGGTTTCTCATTCCATGATAATTATGAGGCATTTGAGAGAATAATTACATACAGGGACTGGGATTTCTGCCAGATACAGTACAACTACATGGATACGGATGAGCAGGCAGGCGACAGGGGGTATGAGCTTGCAAAGAGGCTTGGGGTTCCTATGGTTATAATGGAACCTGTAAAGGGTGGCTCGCTAGCAAGTCTTCCGGATGAGATTGCGATGAATTTCAAGGAATACAGGCCGAAGCAGTCGATAGCGTCATGGGCACTGCGCTGGGTTGGAACACATGACAACGTGAAGGTTATTCTGAGTGGTATGTCATCGATGGAACAGGTTCGTGACAATCTTGCCACATTTAAGAATTTTGTGCCGCTTAGCAGTGATGAACAGGCTCTGGTAGCTGATACGGCTTCATCGTTAAAGAGCAGAATTAAAAATGGCTGCACAGGCTGCCGTTACTGTATGCCGTGTCCGGCAGGAGTAAATATTCCAGGTAATTTTTCAATCTGGAATCACTACAGTATATATGGCAATAAGGAGCAGCTTAAGGTAAGCTGGAACAATCTTGCCGACAATGAGAAGGCGCACAATTGCGTGAAATGCGGAAAGTGTGAAAAGGTGTGCCCTCAGAAAATTACTATCCGTGATCATCTTGCCCTGTTACAGAAAGAGCTTGATGAGGCAGTGAAATAATGTGGAGATTTTTTGCGGCTGAGTATTCTTACTGTAAGGAGCTTGTTGATTTCTTCAGGCTCAAAAAGAGAATGTCTGAGCCGCATTTTCAGATTTTCACAGGTAATACTCAGGATGGTACAGATATAGAGCTTATTGTAACAGGTGTTTCGGGTGTGAAGGCTGCGATGGCAGCAGGATATGTGATGGCGGGAAAAAGCGTTGGTGATGATGACGTCTGCGTCTGCGTGGAGCCGTCCGTGAGCGTTAAGGCTTCGACTGTCAAAGAAAAATCTGCTATATGTGTGGAGATACATGACATGTCATCGGACAGATATTTTTATCCCGATATATGTCCTGTTCATGATTATGAGGAGTACAGCTCACATAGTGAGCTTTTTGCGGCATTGTATGAGAGCCTTGTATGTTTTTTTAAGCAGCATCAGCTTGTATTTTTTAAGTGTGCCGATGGGTGGAGTGGAAGCTTTGCTGATTTTATGAAAATTTTTCAGAAAAACAATTGCGGAAGACATCCGTTCCATCATGTGTATATTGAGCGCAAGCTGGCAGAAAATTATGATGTTGATAACGTGTTGAAGAAGCTTCCAGGCAGCAGAATCGTGTGGATTAATCACTATAAAGATGTATTTAACAGAAAGAATCAGAGCCTTGAAATTCAAAAAAAGTCCCCGGCATTGATACTTGCTAAGAAGGAAGGGCAGCTCATATATAGTGGTTCTAAAGAGTGCCAGGACTTTGGAAATGATAATTTTTATTATACAAGCTGTATGATGAATTGTCTTTTTGACTGCGAGTACTGCTATCTTCAGGGAATGTATCCTTCTGCGGATGTGGTTCTTTTTATGAATCTTGAGGATATTTTTAATGAAGTTGTGAGAATGCTCACTGTACATCCCGTATATCTGTGTGTATCGTATGATACGGATTTAATCGCATTGGAGAATATCACGGGATATTGCAGAAGGTGGATAGAGTTTTCGGAGGATAAGAAGGGGCTTACAATTGAACTTAGGACCAAGGCACAGCTCCCGGAGAACTTCTTTCTGAAGCTGGATAAAAAAGAATGTGAAAATATTATCTTTGCTTTCACTTTGTCAACGGACATGGTACAGTTATTGTATGAACATAACACGCCATCTGTCCGGTCGAGAATCGACTCTGCAAAAAGAGCCATACAAAAAGGACTGAATGTGAGACTATGTTTTGACCCGCTTCTCGTGGAAAATGACTTAGAAGGACAGAAGACAGCGTACCGAGAGCTGGTTGACAGGTTATTTGAATATGCTGATTCAGGTTCGGTGTATGATGTAAGCCTTGGTGAGTTCAGGGTACCATGTGATTATATGAAGCGTATGAGAAAGCGCAGACCGGGTTCTTCATTGTTAGCATATCCGTTCGAGATTGAGACCGGAAGCTTCTGCTGTGGTGAGGCAGGGGAGGAGCTTGCAGATTATGTTGAGGAATGTCTGGAAAGATACCTTCCTCAGGAAAAAATATATCGTTGGAGACAGTGACAGATGGAAAAGGCAATTGTTACAGGTGCGTCAAGCGGGATAGGAGCTGCAACGGCATCTGCTTTGTTAAAATCAGGATATGAGGTATTTGGAATCGGAAGAGATTTTGCAGGACAGGGTGAGCTTTTAGAAGCACCACTGTTCCATGAAAGAATCTGTGATTTGAAAAAGCATGCGGATGTAAAAAAGGAAATAGAAGCTATCAGGTCAGAGGCAGGACAGATAAGTATTCTTGTCAACTGCGCGGGTGTGGGATATTTCGGACCGCATGAGCAGGTGAATCCGGATAAGATACATGAGATGGTTGCTGTCAATATAGAGGCACCGATGATTATTGCAGGGCTTTTGCTTCGCGATATGAAGAAAAATGGCGGAATCATCATAAATATTTCTTCCGTCACGGCAAAGAAGTCAAATACATACGGATGTGCTTATGGTGCAACGAAGGCGGCACTCACAAGCTTTGGAGAGAGTCTGTTTGATGAGGCGAGAAAGTATGGTGTGAAGGTTGTGAATGTCCATCCGGATATGACACAGTCACAGTTTTACCGGAATGCAGATTTCACATCATGCGATGAGCCTGAGGCAAGACTGGCTCCGGAGGAGGTTGCACAGTGTGTTATGGGAGTTATTCACATGCGCGAGGGGGCGGTGGTCACGGATATTACTATTAAGCCTCAGAGACATGGAATAAAGAGAAAAGTAAATAAACAGAAATGAGGACATTATATGATACTTGATATGTTTAGCCTTAAAGGCAGGGTGGCTGTAGTAACAGGTGCGAATACAGGCTTGGGACAGGGAATGTGCATTGCACTTGCACAGGCAGGAGCGGACATAGTCGGAGTTGCAAGAAGGGATTGCGACGAAACTAAGACACTTGTGGAGGAGGCAGGCAGCAGCTTTTACCAGATTAAAGCGGACCTGTCGACCATGGAACCTGTTGAACAGATTATAAACGGTGCGGTGGAGCACTTTGGACATATAGATATTCTTGTCAATAATGCCGGAATAATTAAGAGAAATGATGCCATAGATTATACGGAGGAGGATTGGGATCCGGTTGTCTTTTTGAATCAGAAGTTCACATTCTTTCTGTGCCAGGCAGCAGCAAAGCAGTTCATTGCACAGAAAAGCGGCGGAAAAATAATCAATATCGCATCAATGCTTTCTTATCAAGGGGGAATCAGGGTTCCTTCATATACGGCAAGCAAGAGTGCTGTGTTAGGTCTTACAAGGGCTATGGCAAATGAATGGGCAAAGTACAATATCAATGTCAATGGAATAGCTCCGGGATATATGGCAACGAATAATACACAGGCACTAAGGAATGATGATGACAGAAGTGATGAGATACTGTCGCGTATCCCGGCAGGACGTTGGGGCACACCGGCTGACATGGCAGGTGCGGTTGTGTATCTTGCTTCAGCAGCATCGGATTATGTAAATGGATTTACGCTTGCTGTTGATGGAGGATGGCTTGCAAGATAGTGAAAAAATTGACAATATTACTATAAATATGGTAATATATTTTATAACGAATAAGAAACAGTTATTGATTTCTTCTGTCTCTTATACACATCTGACGCTGCCGACGAATAGCCTTGTGTAGA
>ENA-OYWT01001101-OYWT01001101.1-human-gut-metagenome-genome-assembly--contig:-NODE-1101-length-10631-cov-5.252080_pt1 | contig 10631 bp, 7 predicted proteins | sample MGYA00244171_ERZ653399 | MGnify/ENA primary metagenome ERZ653399 (study PRJEB26926, sample SAMN06164987) | human gut metagenome | biome: ENVO:00009003; feature: ENVO:2100002; material: ENVO:00002003... | reverse complement strand
CGAGATTAGCTGCAGTCTCGTGGGCTCGGAGATGTGTATAAGAGACAGATCACAGTCTACTTCTTCTACAAAATGCTGCATCTCATCTATGGCAAGCTGCAGTCCGTCTGCGTCCTGCAGGATACTCGTTACATCTCTGAAAATAATACCCGGTTCCGGGAAATCCGGAATACTTCTTACGTAATCCTCTACCTTTTTCATAAAATATTCCTCCGTTTCGTCAGGGTTTGACAATTCACCTTACAGTATAGCATCAATATTCTTCTGCGTCAATTTTGTTTCCGATAGAAAACAGAGCCAAAATCCAGGGGATTCTTGGCTTTTTTGCATCTTTAAAAGTAACTCTGAATATTGATCTGTAATTTGTCGCGTCCGTTCCACGTATCGATCGACGGATAGTACGCTACCGAGAGGGTCGGATGTGCATCTACATATGCGGCGAACGCTTCTCCCTCGCCGAAATAGACACCATCCATCTGGTATCCGCCCGCGTCGGCAAGCTGTACTTTCACCACATTTCTATTCTTTCCAAAAATGCGGTAATTTAATACCGTCAGTCCTTTCTGTGCGAACAGCGGTTTCGTGTTGCCTTTTCCGAACGGCTCCAAGAGACTTAACTGGCGGATCAGATTTTTGGTGATGTAGGTGATCGGCATCGGCACATCGATCACGACTTTTTCGACGAAATCCTCTTCCGTCAGCGTGGAATTATCGTTCAGTGCCCGGCGGAACGGTTCGATCATCTCCTCTCCTGCGAGGGAAAGGCCCGCAGCCATCGGGTGGCCGCCGAATTTTGTCATCAGTTCTTTGCATTTGCAGAGCTCCTCATACATCGAATACGCTTCGATCGAGCGGCCGGAGCCCTTGACGCCCTCCTCACTTCTGGTGAGTACGAAGGATGGTTTGTGGAAGTGCTCCCGCAGGCGACCTGCGATGATTCCGGCAAGGCTCTCGTGGCAGTCCGGCAGATAGACGACGAGGACTTTGTCGTTCTGCAGCGGGGAGGTTTCCACGAGCTCGATTGCTTTCGCCTCACCCTGGCGCGTCAGCTCTTTGCGGCTTTCATTCAGGTCTTTCAAGTCCCCGGCAAGCTTTGCGGCCTCCTCACGTGTCTTTGCGCAGAGCAGTTTTAACGAATGCTCCGCCGTGTCAAGCCGTCCCGATGCGTTGATGCACGGGCCGAGAACGAAGCCGATGTGATACGGTGTCACGTTTTCCGCCTCGATGCCCTGCACACGGATCAGCTCCTGCAGGCCGAGGTTCTGCGTTTTATGGAGCGCCCGAAGGCCGGCTTTTACAAAAATCCGGTTTTCTCCCTGCAGATCCATCACATCACCGATCGTCGCAATGGCGACAAATTCCAGAAAGCGGAAGCTGTGCTCCTTTGGAATACCTGCTTTTGCCTCCATCGTCTGGATCAGTTTCCATGCGACGGCCGCACCGCAGAGGCCCGGAAACGGATAGGAACAGTCTTTCTGTTTCGGATTGACAACCGCGTCCGCCGGCGGCAGGATGTAGCGGCGTTCTCCGTTTTCATCCTCCTCAAACGGAACCTCGTGGTGGTCCGTCACAACAACCGTCATGCCAAGCTCTTTTGCCAGACGGATCTGACTGCCCGCCGCGATGCCGTTGTCACAGGTGACGATCGTGTCCCGCCCCTCATCCGCGGCAAACTGCACAAGATGCTCATTTAAGCCGTATCCGTCTGCAATCCGGTCCGGGATACGCACATCTACATCGGCACCGAGATCTTTTAAGCCGGTCAGCAGAATATACGTTGCCGTAACACCGTCGATGTCGTAGTCCCCGATGATGCGGATCGGCTTTTTCTCCCGGATTTTTTCTGCGATCAGATCTGCCGCGCGCTCCATATCCTTCATCAGCAGCGGATCGTGGAGCTGCTCCAGATCACCGAAGAGATACTCTTCGATCTCTTTCTCCCCGGTCACATCCCGGTTCCGGATCAGGCGGGCGATGACGGGATCGATGCCGAACCGGTCCGCAATTGCCTGGAAATCGGCGCGTTTTGCCGAAACTACCCAGCGTTCTTTCTTCATATGTTCTCCTCTTTCCTGTTAGCAGGAAACGCCGGACTTTTCCGGTCCGGCGTTTCTCTTTTTATAGTTTTTGCTGCTTTTATTTATTTTTTGTCTTATTCTGTACTGCTTTGGACGGCACATATTTGTTTTTTCCAACGTGCTTCATCACATACCACAGGGCACCTGTGATGCAGACAGAAGTGTAAGCTCCGCATACGATACCAACCATCAGAGGTGCTGCAAAGTCGCGGATGGAAGAAACTCCCATCACGAACAGAACAAAGATGGTGATAAAGGTGGTGAGGGAACTGTAAATGCTTCGGGTCAGGGTGTCCGTGATGCAGCGGTCAACCAGGGACTCAATCGGCTCTCTCTTTAACTCCGGCAAATTCTCACGGATACGGTCGAAGATGACGATCGTACTGTTGATGGAATAGCCGAGGATCGTCAGCATACACGCGATAAAGGTGCTGCCGACCGAAATACGGGATACCACATAGAATCCGAATACAATGGCGATATCGTGCATCAGTGCAAGGATGGCACTCGATGCGAAACGGATGTCGCGGAATCGGATCCAGATGTACAGCAGCATGCAGACTACAGCGATGATAACTGCTTTCATCGCATTCTGGCTCATCTCTTTACTTACAGTAGAAGAAATGTTGTCGAAAGTGATTTCAGAAGTATCGACACCGAAATTGTCTGCCATTGCCTGGTAAACCTGCTCACGCTCTTCCAGAGTCAGAGAACGTGTTTTGATGATGACATTGTTGCCTCCGACAACCTTTGTCATCTGAATATTGGAATCTTTTGTCACGCCTTCCACAACCGGCTCTACCTCTTTGTCCAGCTCTTCGATGGAGTAATCCTCGTTGAACGGAACGTTGATGGAAGTACCGCCCTTGAAGTCAAGGCCGAAGTTCAGTGCGCTTCCCTTTGTCTGATGCATGAAAATCATGCTGGCCGGAACGGCAAGCAGCAGAATGCAGGAGATCGTGAAGAAGATCTTTCTCTTTTCCACAAATGGAAATCCCTTGCGCTCTTTCTTGGTTCCGTAGTATTTCGCATCCTTCAGTCCCATACCGTACAGGCTGTTGACCAGCAGTCTGGAAACAACCATGGCGCTGAACATGGAAAGAACAATACCAAGAGCAAGTGTCATGGCGAATCCGCGGACACTTCCGCTTGCGAGTGCATACAGAACGGCTGCTGCAATCAGAGTCGTTACGTTTCCGTCCAGGATGGCGGAAGTTGCCTTCTTGAATCCGTCGCGGATTGCTGCATGAACCGTCTTTCCGGCACCGATCTCCTCCTCGATACGGGCATAAATGATAACGTTCGCATCGACCGCCATACCGATCGACAGGATAACACCTGCGATACCAGGCAGGGTCAATGTCAGGTCAAATGCATTTAAAGCAATCAGATTCAGCTCAACATAGATGAGCAGTGCCCATCCGGCAGCAATACCAGGCAGGCGATATACGATTGCAAGGAAAAGGATAATCAGTACAATGCCGATCGCTCCCGCTTTTACGCTGGTGGAAACAGCTGCAGATCCAAGCTGTGCTCCAACGACGCTGGAGTTGATCTCCTCAAGTTTCAGGGAAAGGGAACCGATACGGAGGGTGGATGCCAGGCTGGTTGCTTCATCCCAGTCCATGTTTCCGCCGGAGATGACTGCAGTACCATCGGAAATCACAGCGTTTACACTCGGTACACTGACGAATTTTTCATCATAATAGATACCGATGCTCTTTCCTGCGCTGTAGGCTTCCTGGGTTGCGTCTGCAAATTTCTGTTTTCCTTCGTCGGTCATTTTCAGCTGAACGACGCTCTCGGTTGCTTTTGTGGTGGAGTTCTGCTGATGCATGGCTTCTGCGCTCTCCACATCTTTACCGGTCAGAACGACGGAGCCGTCCTCCTCGAGCTCTTCGATAGTTTTTCCGTTCAGAACGTACTCGCCGGTCGAGCTGTCGTAGGTGTAGTTTTCTGTTCCGTCATCGTTGGTCTGTTTGATGAAATACAGGCTTCCCGGTTTACCCATCTCTTCCAGAATGGTGGTTGCATCGGTTGCACCCGGGATTTCAATGGTGATACGGTTGTCGCCCTGCAGATATACCTGTGCCTCTTCGCTGTACTGCTGCGCACGCTGTTCCAGCTTGTAGCGGGTATCTGACATTTCTTCGTCTGTCGGGTTGTCCTTTACGGCCTGGTAGGTAATGCTGACACCGCCGGACAGATCCAGACCCAGGTTGATGTTCTTCATCGAACCGGTTCCGGTAGGACCCCATCCTTTGATCATCGTCCATCCAAGAAGCACTGTTACAATGGCTGCCAGGACGAGCGCGATGATACTCTGTTTCTTCTTCATCATGTCGCGATTTTCCTCTTTTCTTTAATCTTCGGCCAGAGCTGCCTTTATCATCAATGCACACTCGATCCGTTTCTGCTGCATCTTGCATCCGATCTCGTAAACATCGTTGATCTTACCTGTGAAATTGTAGGAGTTTGCCGCGCATCCGCCGCTGCAGTAGAACCGTGCAAAGCACTGGCTGCACTCCTTTTTGGAATAAACGTTGCATTTCTTGAATTCGTTGACCGTTTCTGTCTTTTTCACGCCTTCGTAAACATTTCCAAGGCAGAAATCTTCCTGTCCTACGAACTGGTGGCACGGATAGAAATCGCCCCACGGTGTTACCGCAAGGTACTCGGTTCCGGAACCGCAGCCGGAAAGACGTTTATAAACACATGGTCCGCCGGTCAGATCGATCATAAAGTGGAAGAAATTGAAGCCTCTTCCCTCTTTTTCTCTCTTGATCATCTCTCTTGCCAGAATGTCGTACTGTTCGAAGATCACCGGAAGGTCTTCCTCACGGATCGCATAGTCCTCGGTCGGAGGCGCTACAACAGGCTCAACCGAGATCTGCTTGAAGCCGAGGTCTGCCAGATGGAGAACATCAGCTGCAAAGTCTGTGTTGTAATGCGTGAAGGTTCCGCGCACATAGTATTTATCCTGATGACGAAGCTCAGCGAATTTCTGGAATTTCGGCACGATCAGATCGTAGCTTCCGGCACCTTTGCGGAACGGACGCATGTGATCGTGAACTTCTTTTCTTCCGTCGATACTTAATACGACGTTGCCCATCTCTTTATTGCAGAACTCCATGACCTCGTCGTTTAAGAGAACACCGTTGGTGGTCAGGGTGAAACGGAAGTTCTTGTTATGTAACTTCTCCTGTTCTCTTCCGTAGGCTACGAGCTGTTTTACAACATCCCAGTTCATCAGCGGTTCACCGCCGAAGAAATCTACCTCGAGGTTTCTTCTGCTGCCGGAGTTTGCGATCAGGAAATCAAGCGCTTTTTTGCCGACTTCCAGGGACATCAGTGCACGTCTTCCGTGATACTCGCCCTCTTCTGCGAAGCAGTAACGACAGGCAAGGTTGCAGTCGTGTGCAATGTGGAGGCAGAGTGCTTTTACGACGGTCGGACGGTTGGAAAACTGATCAATTGCGTTTTCGTAAATGTCTTTTGTAAAGAGCATGCCGTTATCTGTAAGTTCCTGAATTTCTTCTCTGGCTTCGGTGATGTCCTGCTCGGCATATTTACTGCTAAGCGCCTCTGCTGCCTCTTCTGCATTTTTTCCTTCGTTCATGCAGGAAAGGACATCGTATACGCAGTCATCCACAACATGGACGGAGCCGCTGTTGACGTCCAGCACCATGTTGAAGCCATTGCTTTTATATAAATGTATCACTGTGGTATTCCTTTCTATAACTCTCTCTTTTTTTGATGTGCCTGGCAAAAAGAATGTTCCCAAATCCGGCGAAACCGGTTCTGGGAACACCTTTTACTCGTCCTTATGGATTACTTTTACTTATGCTCGCAGCTCTGGTTGCCTACGGTGCAAGAAGTCTTACATGCGGACTGGCAGGATGTCTGGCACTCACCGCATCCACCTTTTTTTACAGTGTTCTGTAAGCTTTTTGTATTTAAAGTTTTGATGTGTTTCATGGCACATTCCTCCTTCATTGTAGTTGACGCGCGACTTTTTTATAGTCTTCGGCCATTAGCTCTTCCCATTATAGCATAGGTTTTTCAAATTTAAAAGTCTGTTTTTTGAAAAAATGTTCTGTTTTGTCCGCTTTTATCTGCCGTGTGCCGTCATTCCGCCTGCCATTCCGCCGACGGCACAGACTGCTGCCGCCCACAGAAGTCTTCCGGCTCCGGCAAATCCGCCCGGCAGGAAGACTGCGGAGACGATGATCAGAATGGCAAAATACACGATTCCAAAGCAGATGCCCCAGAGAAACCGCCGTTTTCCCGCCATGTTTCCTGCCATTCTTCCGCCGGAAAAGCTTGATGCCAGATAGATCACCACAATGCCCGCCTGCACCCAGCTTTCCTTCCAGGAAAATTTCCAGAGCAGGAAAGACAGCAGCAAAAGAAGAAGCACCGAGATCAGATAGGAAACGAGAAGAGCCTTCAGCCAGCTGATCCCGCTGCCCGCACCCACCGCCCATGTTTTCTTTTCTTCCATAAGAAAAAGCCCTCCCATACTGTAAATGTATGGAATGGCTTTTCCGGATATGCCTGTTTCTTTATTTTTCGTCAAACGGATGATTCTTTTTGAATTCCAGCCATGCGGCCATGCTCTTTGCGCGTTTCGCCTGCATCTGAAGGAATGCCATGCAGAACATAACGGCTGCAGAAAGTGCGGAGCTGATCGCCAGCGGAAGCACCATCGTCTCATCGCCGGTGTTGACCGGGATGCTGCGGATGCTTGCAGTGGTCTGTGTCTTCTTCTGCGGAATCTTTGTGCTTCCGGTATTGGAATTGGAAGAGCTGTTGTTACTGCTGCTCTTCGACGGTGTGGCTGTCGGAGTCGGAGTGGATGTCTTATTCGTTCCGTAGTTGTCCGGTCCTACAAGGATCGTTCCTGCGGCACGCAGCGTACTTACGTCATCGGCTGCACTTGCTGTCATTTCACCGGCACTCAGGTTGGATTTCTGCTCTGCTGCTGCAAGCAGTTCATGCTCGCCTTCGTCCGCCGTCTCAGCTTCTGCTGTTTCCGTCTGCTCCTCTGATACAACGCTTCCGGACAGACTTACTGCCATCGGCTGGATTAAAAGAGAGACATCGGAGATCAGATAGCCGTCTTCTGTGCTGTCCGTACCGGATGGATTGGAAATTTCATCGAAATTTTTTACGGTTTCGTTTTCTTTCTGAATTTCATCTTTTACAAGGTCATCCAGATTTTCATCCTGTTTCCACTGGTCCGATGATGCATCATTTCCCGTTCCGTTCTGGTTATCCTGGTTTGTATCGTCCTGGTTTGTATCATCTGCTGCAGGATCGTCTTTTGCTGTATCATCCGGGGCAGGTGTCACGGTTGGATCTTCTGCAGGAGTTTCCGGATTCTCCGGATTTTCACTGTCATCGGTATTCTCGCCCGGTGCTGTCGTCGGAGTTACTTCCGGCGTTACGGTCGGTTCCGCATCCGGTGTCGGCGCTGCCGTTGGTGTATCCTCTGTATTTTCTCCGTTGTCCGCATCCGGTGTCGGTGTTGCCGTTGGTTCCTCCGCCGGCGTTACGGTCGGCTCTGCGTCTGGCGTTTCCGTCGGTTCTACCGTTGGCTCTGCGTCCGGGGTCACCGTTGGTTCTGTGGTCGGCTCTGCATCCGGCGTTTCCGTCGGACCCGGAGTCGGTGTTACGGTATCTTCTGCCGCATCCGGTGCCGGAGACTCGCCTGGCGCAAGCGTTGGTGTTTCCGAAACCGTTTCTTTTGCTTTTTCTGCTGCCAGAACAGCCTCATATCCGGCTTCTGTCACCACGATTTCATCTGCCGCAAAAACGGTATCTGTTACTCTTCCCCAGAAGTCTGTTTTCTGCTGTTTCTTTCGATACGTTTCCAGCTCTTTTTCATCCATGCCGACGAATACCAGATATTTTTCTGCTGCTTCCTCCGCTGCCGTTTTGCTGGTATCTGCAGCAGTGTTTTTTTCGGTTGTTTTCCCGTCCGCCTGCAGTTCTGACGCTGCAACTGCAAGAAGCTCCTGTGCTTTTTCCACGGTTTTTACTGCTGTCTCTGCCGTTGTACCGTCTGCCGTATCATCGCCGGTTTTCAGATTCACATAAACGGCTGCCCGTTTTGTCTTTGTCTCTGTACCGTTCTCCGTTCCGGAGACAGTTTCGTTCTGTACTGCGCTTTTTTCCGTTCCTGCCGATGCGCTGGCATGGAGCGGAACTGCATCGGAAAATACCAGTGTGCCCGCAAGGACAGCACCCATCACTTTCCATGCCTGTTTTTTCTTCATTGCGTTTCTCCTTATGTTCTCTTGGTCTATCCTAAAAAAATCTGTCTTTTTGTGTCATAATTTCGCATTACAGCATTATAGCACAAGAAAGAATCCCGCGCAAGGCTGAAGTCGCCTTGAAACGCGGGATTCGTGAATCACTTTCTTACGCAGTGAAACAGCAAGTGTTTCACTGCTGGGTGAACAGTAACGCGGGATTCTCATCTGCTTTTATCGCTTTTTAGTTTGTTTCCATTCTCGTTGTCGTGAGCTGATCCGGGGATAAATTCAGGATTTCCATAAACTCATCACCTGTGATCGTCTCTTTCTCATACAGATATTTTGCCAGCTCGTGGAGTTTCGGCATGTTATCTTTTAAGAGCTGCTCTGCTTTGTCGTACTGTTTTCTGACTGCTGCAACAACCTTCTCATCAATCTGTGCTGCTGTCGATTCGGAGCATGCCAGGGAAGTGTCGCCGCCGAGGTACTGGTTCGTTACCGTCTCAAATGCAACCATACCAAATTCCTCGTTCATACCGAAGCGGGTGATCATGGATCTTGCCACCTTCGTTGCCTGCTCGATATCGTTCGAAGCACCTGTCGTGATGGAATGGAACACCAGATCCTCTGCCACACGGCCGCCGGTCAGCGTTGCAATCTTGTTTTCCAGCTCTTCGCGGCTCATCAGGTTGTGCTCATCTTCATCCACCTGCATCGTATAGCCGAGGGCGCCGGACGTACGCGGGATAATGGTGATCTTCGTAACCGGAGCGGAATGGCTCTGCAGTGCTGCGACGAGTGCATGGCCGACCTCGTGGTAGGAAACGATCAGTTTCTCTTTGTCGGTCATGATCTTATTCTTCTTCTGGTATCCGGCGATGACAACCTCAACGCTCTCCTCCAGATCCGCCTGGGTGACAAATTTTCTTCCATCACGGACGGCACGGAGTGCTGCCTCGTTAATCATATTGGCAAGTTCTGCACCAGAAGCACCGGATGCCATACGTGCGATCGCATTGTAATCGACATTGTCGCCCACGCGGATGTTTTTCGCATGGACTTTCAGGATTTCCTCACGGCCTTTTAAGTCAGGCAGTTCAACCGGCACACGGCGGTCGAAACGGCCCGGACGAAGAAGTGCCGGGTCCAGGGAATCCGGACGGTTCGTCGCTGCCAGAATGACAACGCCTTTCTTTCCATCGAATCCATCCATCTCGGCAAGCAGCTGGTTCAGGGTCTGCTCACGCTCGTCGTTTCCGGAGAATCCGCCGCCGTCACGTTTTTTGCCGACGGTATCGATCTCATCGATAAACACGATACAAGGTGCTTTCTCATTTGCCTGCTGGAACAGGTCACGCACCTTCGCAGCTCCCATGCCGACGAACATCTCGACAAAGTCGGAACCCGAGATGCTAAAGAACGGCACGCCCGCCTCGCCGGCAACGGCCTTGGCCAGCAGCGTTTTACCGGTGCCCGGAGGGCCAACCAGCAACACGCCACGCGGGATCTTGGCGCCCAGTTTGCGATAGCGATCCGGATCGCTCAAAAAGTCACGGATCTCCTCGAGCTCCTCGACTGCCTCGTCCACGCCGGCAACGTCTTCAAACTTGACCTTGGGGCGTGTGGCTTCGTTGGTCTTGGCGTTGGTCTTGCCAAACTGCATGTTCCTGTTGTTGGCGCCCATCATCTGGCGCATAAAGTAGAACATGATGGCGATAAGGGCGATCGTCGGAAGCACACTCATCGCCAAGTCGCCCCAAAAATCGGGATCGTTGGTGTTGACGATGTACTTGGTATCGGGGTGCTCCGCCATGAGCTCGGCAAGCGAATCGGAGCCGACATAGGTCGAGGAGAAGCTCTTGAGCTCGCTCGTATCGCCCTTGTCCTTCTTCGTCTTCCAGTAATGACCCGTCACGCTTCCGTCTTGAACCGTATAGGTCAGATCTTCGACGCGATCCTGCTTGATGGCGCTGACCATCTCGTTCGTCGCGAGCTTAACGGTATTGCTGGAGCTGGCAAAGCCGGAGCCCATATTAAAGAAGGCATAGCCCAGAAGCGCGCAAGCCAAAAGAAAATACAGCCAGCCCGTACGCGTGGGCTTCTTGCCTCCGGGCATCCCCGGGATCTTTGGGTCCCGGGGAGTCTGGGAATTGTTGTCGTTACGGTCGTCGGGCATCTTACGAATAAACCTCCGGTTTCAAAATGCCCAGATACGGAAGGTTGCGATAGCGCTCGGCATAGTCGAGGCCGTAGCCCACCACAAAGGCATCGGGGCAATGGGTTCCAACATACT
>ENA-OYWT01001070-OYWT01001070.1-human-gut-metagenome-genome-assembly--contig:-NODE-1070-length-10830-cov-4.476102_pt1 | contig 10830 bp, 6 predicted proteins | sample MGYA00244171_ERZ653399 | MGnify/ENA primary metagenome ERZ653399 (study PRJEB26926, sample SAMN06164987) | human gut metagenome | biome: ENVO:00009003; feature: ENVO:2100002; material: ENVO:00002003... | reverse complement strand
TGGGCTCGGAGATGTGTATAAGAGACAGAGATAAAAAAATCCAACGCGAATACTGGGCATTGATTCAAGGTAGCTTAAGGCAAAAAACGATGGTCTTCAAGGATAAAATCGGACGCGATCGCCACGATCGGCGCAAGCGCCTGGTCGATCCACGAAAAGGTCAGTATGCAGAAACTCAGGTGACGCAACTGAAAAAAATCGGGCGAAACAGCCTGGTCAAATGCCAGCTCAAGACGGGGCGTACTCATCAGATCCGGGTGCATCTCTCCCATCATGGGCACCCGATTGTCGGGGACCCTCTCTATAACCCTGCACGCGGAGAGCGACTCATGCTCCATGCTCACCGCTTGACCTTCACCAATCCATTAACCCTTGAAACCATCCAAGTCGAGGCCCCTTCCAAGAGTTTCGAAGAAGGGTTGAAAAAATAAGAAAAGAAGCCTGCGGCTTCTTTTTTTTATTGATAGCGTGGGGTTGCAAATCCACGAATATTGCCATGTCCGATTCGGTAGGTATTGCGACGGACTTGGTTGTTGGAGTTTCCTTCAATGGTATGAATGATCCCATTTGAGACGCTCTCAACAATTCCGATGTGATCCGCAAAGCCATTGTTTTGTTGGCTATTTTGATCCCAGTTAAAGGTGATGATGTCCCCTGCTTTTGGTGTAGTGGTACCATCTTCATTCCAGATGCCCAAGCGTTTGAAGATCTGGATGTGACGTTCGACTCCACATTCACGGCCAATCAAACCGCTCAAACCTTCCCGCTGGAAGACTGTTGTGACAAAGATATCACACCAGTCATCGGTCGTCTTCACTGCATAACCAACCGGAAGCGGTTTGACACTGTTATAATCATTGACCAATTGTTGGTGAGCTGCAGTTCCGCCACGAACGCCTACTAGACTAGCTGCTGCCCGTAAGACACGGTCCCGTTGTCCATTCGTTACACGAGGACTAAAAGCAGTTTGATCTACTGTCGCACGGGGATGAAGGGCTGTTTGACCAAGGTTAAAGCCTTCAACGCCACCATCGACATAATCCACATAGACGTGAGTGGTATAGTTACCTGATTGGTACTGGTGATTGGCTGCAGAGACCTGCACTTCTGTATGCATTCCAGAAGGTGCTGTTGAATACCAGAAAAGATTTTCTTGGTGCGCTTGAGACCAGGCTGCGACACGGATGTTCTTAATCCGACGGCCCTGAGGCGCTTGATCCACCGTTACCGTATAGGTTCCAGCACCAGAATTGACATTCTTGATCCCTGTTTGTGTCTTCGTCTGAGCATTTCGGAATTCAACTTCTGTAGTCGTTGAACCGACACCCACACGAGAACCATCATTTTGAATATAGTAAAGGTGAATATGGTACTTACCAGTAGAGTTTTTATGATCGCTCGCTTTGACCGATACCTTGTAGTCTCCATTTGATTGGCGAGTCGCTTCATACCAGCGAATATCGTCTTGGCCATCCTTATCAGACCAAGTAGGAACTTGCACAGTCTGCACCCCTTTAGGGCTGTAGACATCCTTGATGATGACGTCAAATGTTCCTGTATCCTTGTTGTTGTTTTGGATCAAGAGAGTGCCGGTTGGACGAGATTGATTTTTGTAATCAATAAAGGCTTTCTTAACAAACTTGTTTTGACCTTGAGCGTCCACATAGAAAACTTGCGCTTCGTATTTGCCATCAGCATTTTCGTGGTCACTGGCTTTGGCTGTTACAGTATAAGAACCGTCTGCCTGGCGAGTCGGAGTATACCAGATGATGTCTTTCATCCCATTGGCATGAGACCAGAATGGAATCTTCACTTCTTCATAACCATCCAAGCCTTGAAGATTCTTAGCCGTAATGGTAAAGGTGCCGTCTGACTCTGATTTTGCAATAGTCAAATCTGCGGAAACCGGAGATTCCTGTTGAGGAACACTCTCATTTCTTGCTGCTACCACTCGTGCGCGTGCGCCATATGGTGCACGACTAGCTACCACAGCTGGTGCTGGTTGCTCTGATACAACCTTGTCGCTAGTGCCCTTGTCAGAAGACTGGTTATTGCTAAGAGTCGGTGTGACAGGTGCTGCCTCTGTTGCAACGGTATTTTCTGTCTGAATACCTTTCTCAACTCCCACTCCTTCATTCACGGTATTCTGTGCTTCTGATGAAGTTGTTGTTGCAACGATAGCTGATGTATTTTCTGGTGTTTGATCAGACGCATGTTGCTCATCGGCTTTGACTTGTTGTGTCGAAAAAGCCAACAAAACGGCTGTCCCAGCATAAAAAATAAGATCTTTCTTTTTCATGTATCTTCCTTACAATTTTTTATACGGTTGTACCCACATAGTAGTATTATAGCACAAACCGCCGGATCAAGAAACAATATCATAAGAAGAATCCTATTTTTAAAGAAAACAGAAGGCCAGATTGGCCTTCTGATTAGCTTATACAAAAATTGAGAAGAAAGGTGCTCCAAGCTTGTTATCCATCGGGTCCTTACTCTTAATAGAGTGAAGATAATTGATGGAGTACCAGCCGTTGTTGCCGCTATTATATGGATCGCGAACATAGGTTCTTCCATTGTCATAACCATGCAAGACCAACTCATGGGTATAAGGGTCGCTAGTAAATTGGCTATTGCCTACCGCAGCAAGTACATGCTTGCCAGCCATGAGGGCTTCTGCAATGCCTCCAGCTCCATTAATCAATTGGCTCTTCAAGCCCCAGTTACGAGTGGCAGCTACAATCCCATCAGAATCTGTTCCTGCTTCACCTTTGTTGAATGAATCAGTATTGTTGTAGAGATAATCAGCTACTGTTGTGGGCAAAACAGTTCTACCTAGGATATCTGTAAAGGTCATAGCAAGAGAGGTTGGCACACAACCTGACTGATCGACATTGCTCACACCGTAATATTTCCCAGCCCAACGAGGATCCCGTTGAGAATAATAGGTTGTTTGTGGATTCACCTTTTGATTTCGTGGAGACAAGGATGTCTGACCCAGGTTAAAGCCTTCAACTCCCCCATCTTTGTAGTCTACATAGACGTGAGTGGTATAGTTGCCCGCTTCATTACCGTGATTATTGGCAGAGACAGTGATCTCTGTGTGCATACCTGTCGGCGTTGCGGAATACCAGTAAAGATTTTCTTGATGCGCTTTAGACCAAGCTGCGACACGAATATTCTTAATCTGACGTCCCTGAGGTGCTTGATCTACAGCTACTGTATAAGTCCCGTTCGTTGCATTAACATTCTTAATAGAAGCTTGCGTCTTGGTCATGGCATTTCTAACTTCTACGTCTGTAGTAGTGGTACCAATACCGATCCGAGAACCATCGTTTTGGATGTAGTAAAGATGAACATGGTACTTACCAGTAGAGTTCTTGTGATCGCTCGCTTTGACCGATACCTTGTAGTCTCCATTTGATTGGCGAGTCGCTTCATACCAGCGAATATCGTCTTGGCCATCCTTATCAGACCAAGTAGGAACTTGCACAGTCTGCACCCCTTTAGGGCTGTAGACATCCTTGATGATGACGTCAAATGTTCCTGTATCCTTGTTGTTGTTTTGGATCAAGAGAGTGCCGGTTGGACGAGATTGATTTTTGTAATCAATAAAGGCTTTCTTAACAAACTTGTTTTGACCTTGAGCGTCCACATAGAAAACTTGCGCTTCGTATTTGCCATCAGCATTTTCGTGGTCACTGGCTTTGGCTGTTACAGTATAAGAACCGTCTGCCTGGCGAGTCGGAGTATACCAGATGATGTCTTTCATCCCATTCGCATGAGACCAGAATGGAATCTTCACTTCCTTGTAGCCATCGAAGCCTTGAAGGTTCTTAGCTGTAATGGTGAAGGTACCGTCTTTTTCTGATTTTGCAATAGTCAAATCAGCTGACACTGGTGTCTGATTTTTCTTTCCAATGGCTACTGTCGTCGTTGTTCCACCTACACCTGTCATTTGTCCATTGTTCTGAACATAGTAAAGATGGACATTGTAAAGACCGGTTGAGTTTTTATGGTCCGCTGCTTTTACATTGACGGTATAGGTCCCATTTGCTTGACGATTGGCTGTATACCAAACAAGGTCATCTTGACCACCTGTTTCTGACCAGATCGGTACAGAAACGGTTCGAACTCCATTTGGCGCCTTAACATTTGAGATGACAACGTCAAAGCGGCCCGTCATAGTATCGTTATTGACAATATCAATCTTCCCACTTAAGCTGCCTTCTGTTGGATCCGTTGCAGGTTTTGCGTTCGCGGTGAAGCGACCGGTATAGTCCACACTGTGGTCAAAGAGGTGTTTTCCTGGAAGCAATTCCGCTTGAGAAGTGAACTGCCACGCGCCAGCTTTCCCATTGTAACGCAAGCTTTTCGCATCGTTTACAGATAGTTTTGGGGAAGGGTATTGGGCAACCCAGAAATTCTGAAGCCCAAATTGAGCGGTGTTGACAGGACCTTTCTTACGAAGGTTGTTTTCATCCAACCAGCTAGCACTGGTGTAGAACATCAAGTTGCTGTAACCATTTTTACGCATTTCGTCCGCCCAGGCTTGGGTGTTGCGGTTAATGTTTGGCTGCATCTTGGCATCCTCAAAGTCATTGACCATGAGGGTGTTCTTTGGAAGATTCAAGCGTTGCGCCTCTGCAATGTAGAATCGTGCTTCTGCACGCGCTGCTTCCTCAGAAGTATAGCGTGAGAAGTGGTAGGTCGATACTTGCAGACCCGCAGCTTGTGCATTACGAATTTGGTTCTCCGCATTCGGGTTCTTGTACCAAGTGTCTTCTGTCAATTTGACAACGACACCGCCTACGCCTTTATTAGCTAGGGTACGGTAGTCGCCAATACTAATGTCTCCGTTGTGGCTACTCACATCAACGAATGATTTTGGCTGAACCGCTACATCTGTTGAGCGACCAGCAGGAGCGTGAGCGCCTGTGTTAAAGAAGGTCGTGCTTCCTGTATTAGACGGAAGAGGAGTTTCTTCTTTCTCAGTAGTCGATGCTTCTGTAGCTTTCTCCACAGATGGAGCCCCACTTTCTGAAGCCGCGGCCTTGTTCACAGGTGCTACAGGCTGTTCGGTCACATTTGCTGGTGCTGCATAGTTGCTTGCAACAGGTGCTACCGACTTTTCAGCAACGGCTACTTCTGGCACTTTTTCAGCTTGTACTTGGTTGCCTTCAGTAGTAGTGGCCTCGTTTGAAACCAGCTCATCTGCACTGACTCCCTGAGCAGACACAGCCATCAAGACTGCCGCTCCGGCATAAAAAATAAGATCTTTCTTTTTCATATAAACTTCCCTTTATACAAATTTTATACGTTAATCATTTTACCACACGGTTTCAGCGATGAAAAGTTTTATAAGGCAAATTTTTAAAATTAGTGATATTTTTTTGAAAAACTAAAAAAAGAAGTCTGTCTGACTTCTTTTGATCTTATGATAAATGCTTCAAGGCTGTCTTTAAATAGTGACCATCTCGGATTTCTTGGCCAACACGCTTGGCATTGTCTACCAAATCTTGGTAATCGGCATCTGAAAGATTGTCGATTGTCTCCTTCAAATCATGAAGCGACTCTACTGCAATCCCGCAGCCCTTCTCAAGCACAAAATGAGACAAGGCTGACTGTTTCCACACCACCAGCGGAAAGCCCGATGCTAGATAAAGCGACGCCTTGTGAGAGTTGTTGTAGCGAAGGTACTCGCCAAAGACACCACTACAGGTTTCCGCACTATCCCCATCCCAGACAAGTCCAAAACCACCCTCAAGGGCTGCAGGAAGCTCATCCGGTAGGAAGGAGCCAAAGTAAGTTTCATTCTCTAAAGCTCTACTCTCATCAAAACCAACACCATAGAGATTATAGGCAGGTTCTGCAGGAAGAGCATAGAGATAACCAGCTTTTTCCTGGGCCAAATTACCCGCCACAATCATCGGCTGGTCTTTTGTTTGGCCACTTTTTTCTTGGAAATCTGGAATTAAATAGTCAAAAATACCAAGGCTGATAATCTTATCTTCCGCAATTCCTTTATCCACCAAGACAGATTTCATAACTGGATTGTGGGCGATGATCCCATCAGCTGCCTTGAGAAAACTTGCTTCTTGAAGGTACATCCGAATTCTGTGTTTTAAAGGTAGTGAAGTCATATTGGCATGGCGAAGCACTTCTAGGTCATGAATCAAGAGATAGACTTTAATCCCTCTTTTTTGTGCTTTTTTAACCAAATGGGTTGAGAAAAAACTATGGTGAAGCATCGGAAACTGGATCAGCAACTCATCTCCTTGCTTTAGTTGATCCAAGGCTTGACCAAAAGCCTTTGCCTTATGGCGTTGAGCCTCAAGGGTACTCATCTGATACCAATTGTCGACAGAAAGGACCAAGGGATGATAGCCTTCTTCTTTCACAATACTTTCTACGTCATTACGTGCTTTATTTCCTGCGTTCTTTGCGTTGATATCATGCAGGAATTCTTCTTTTAAGTAGTATTTCATAGATTATGGTTTCTTTCAATCAAACTCATTTGCTACGACTTCCAAAGCACGCTCTATAACCACGTGCATGTCGTAGTATTTATAGTCTGCCAAACGTCCACAGAAGATAACCTTGTCGTTTTTCTCAGCTTCTTCTTGGTACTTAGCAAACATGGCGTTGTTCTTTTCATCATTGATTGGGTAGTAGGGTTCATCCCCACGTTTCCAGTCAGCGGGGTATTCACGGGTGATGACTGTCTTAGGTTGTGTACCATACTCAAAGTGCTTATGCTCAATGATCCGAGTATAAGGAATCTCACGTTCGGTATAGTTGACCACGGCATTCCCTTGATAGTTTTCTTCATCCAAGACTTCGTGTTCAAAGCGAAGACTACGATATTCCAACTCACCATGTTTGTAATCAAAGTATTGGTCAATCATTCCTGTAAAGACTACTTTGTTAGCTGAAGCTTCTAGCTCTTCACGATTGGCAAAGAAGTCAACACCAAGTTCTACTTCTACATCGCCCAACATATTTTCAATGATGACGTTGTAACCACCGATTGGAATTCCTTGGTAACGGTCATTAAAGTAGTTGTTATCAAAGGTCAAACGAACTGGAAGACGTTTGATGATAAAGGGTGGAAGGTCTGTGGCAGAACGTCCCCATTGCTTTTCAGTATAGCCCTTAATCAACTTTTCGTAGATATCTGGACCGATCAATTTGATAGCTTGTTCTTCCAAGTTCTTCGGTTCAACATCTTTCATGTCAGCTGTTTGCTCGGCAATCTTGTCCTTGACTTCTTGAGGAGTCTTGGTTCCCCACATAGCGTAGAAGGTATTCATGTTAAAGGGAAGATTGTACAGACTGCCCTTGTAGTTAGCAATTGGTGAGTTGATATAGTTGTTGAATTCAGCGAACTGGTTGACATAGTCCCACACTTTTTTGTTGGACGTATGGAAAATGTGGGCACCGTACTTATGGACGTTGATGCCTTCAACCTCCTCGCAGTAGATATTTCCACCGATGTGATCTCGCTTGTCAATCACTTTTACTTTTTTACCACGTTTAGTAGCTTCATGTGCGAAAATGGCTCCAGACAAACCAGCACCAACAATCAGATAATCGTACATAGTAGACTCCATTATTTTTCTATTTTAAAATATATCTAAACTCTCAGCCATATCATAGACTCATAGCTATAGATTAGATCTTCAAATCCCCCCAATTTCCTCACTATAAGAGAGGGAATTGGCCGGCTTTTTCTTGACAACTTCTGTCGCAAAGAGTGTGAACATAAAGATGTTATAAGTCGGTACAAACCAAAATGCTTCAATCATACAGTTAATCGCAATGAGGGACAAGATCGCAACAAATAAATAACGCCCCTTCTTGAATTCATATTTTGAAACAATGACATAAATGCCGACTAATAAAGCAACCGGTACGACACCATATGTAAATAACATCTGAACATAAGACGAATCGACATAATTATAATTGAGGACAGACTCTGTGCTTCCTCCGGATCCAATAAACTGAACCTCTCTTGTTCCGAACCAATTCAAAGGGTATAAATTAAAAGCATTTTTACCTAAGGCTAACCGACCTGTAATGAATTGATTAATTTGAACATAAAGTGGAGATGACCAGGAGAAATGATAGGTCAAGTAGATCATTCCACTTGAAAAAAGGATGACCGAATAGGGCAACAAGTGATACAACTTCAGCTTCTTCTCCTTTGTGAAATAAAAGAAGAGAAAGAGCAAGACAGCGACCAAAAGCGAGATCGCATTCATACGAGCGTCACAGAACTTGATAATAAAGAGAGCTAGAAGAACGCCACTCAGAGATCGTAAGCCAATATACCGATCTTTTAGCAAATAGGAGATTGCGACATAAAGGTAGAAACAATGGGCTGCGAAATCTGTTGGATAGATAAACCCAAATGAATTACGGATAACAGCACCCCGACTATATTGTAAGTTTGGAACAACCTTTAACAGTGACAATAGAAATACTGTAAGGACAATCGTACCTGCAACACCTACATAAGTTTTTAAAATGACTTTCCTATCCGCATTGACCAGCAAAATCATTAAGAGAGAATAAACTAAGAAATTTAACTTATCTGTCTTAAAATAAACCATAACAGCTACCATCAATAACATGGCAGACAAGATTAGATAATGATAGGGAATCGAGATTTTATTAAAAAAACGAAGCAATAAGAGAGCTACAACCACTAAGAGGGAGCTCGCACCAACATGCAAAAAGCCCTTATTTAACATCGTAGTGGATATTGTATTAAAGAAGATCACAATCGAGACGACAAAACCAACCAGTAGATCGTCAAATTTCATTTTTATCATTAAATTACCTGATAAAGAATTTTTAAAGAAAAGCTCATTCTGTCTAGTTTGGAATGCCTGCTTAGGGAACACCCCTGCTATAGCATTCTTTTCTAAAGATTTTGTTTACTTAAAAATTCATATCCTTCCTTTCTACTCTCTACTGTTTATTTAAAAATTGTTGTTTTAATTCTTTCACATCTACCACTCTCAGAGATAGGATAGCGATCAGATAAATGATCCCACCAAGCACCGCATACACGAGTACATTCAGGGTAGGGGTGAAATGTAGGAATGGTTTTATAAGGAGCAAAAGGCCATACATCACAGCAGATGCAAACATAATTTTTGTCATAGACCCGATAATTGGAACTTCCTTGAGGTAATGACGAGTATAGTACAGTTGAATCAGCCATACCAAGGATTCTGTTAAGACGGATACAATGGCTGCACCGATAAAACCAAAATGAGGTAAGAAGAGCACATTCAACCCGACACTGACGATAGCAGGAATCGTAGTTGACAGCATAAATTCTTTGTTCTTATCATGCGGGATGAGAATTTGAATCCCCATGATATTGGTCCATCCGATGAAGAACATACGGAAGATCATGATAGCGATGGCATAGCGAGCATCTTGGAAATCCTTCCCTAAGAAGAATCGAACAAAGTCATCGTTGACGATCAGCATACCCGCAATGATTGGGAAGATGACCAAATTATAGATCAAAAAGGACATTTGGTGCATCTTATTGACAGCCTTGTGATCTCCTGAAGCCAAGAGACTCGCCACGCGCGGAAGCATGACACTTCCTAAAGACGTCACAAGGGTCAGCAAAATATTAACCAATTTCAAGGCCTGGTCGTAAATCCCTACATCCTTTGTAGAGGCGAGAGCCCCCAGCATAGTCCGATCCAAGGTGACATAGAGGGAAATAGCAATCTGCGGTAAAAAGAGCAGAATGACCGGTTTTAAATGCACCCGTGCATAGGCCATATCAAAATGGGCTTTCCCAATAAATTCGCGGGCAGGTAACCACATGCTCAGCTGACCTAAAAGCTCAAAGATAGTGAGTAAGAATACATAGAGATAAAGATCATTGGCAGATTTAACGAACAAGAAGATGGAGATGACTCCAACCAGTTTGACCGTGATATTTCGAACGGTAATCTTACGAAAATCTTCCAATCCCTGAAAGAGCCAGGAAATGTCGAGTCCCTTTGAAACCAAACTGAGTCCCAAGATATAGGCCACAGGGTTTTGCATAGAAGGAAGCGCCACGCACAGCAAGACATAGAGTAGGATGGACACAAAGGTCGCTCCCAACTGGAGGGTATAAATCCCCCAGAAATTCTTTTGAATGTCTTTGCGGTGTCCTGAGATCTCCTTGGTTCCGTAGTTAGCCACTCCCAAGGTCGCCAAAAGGATAAAATAGGTGACGATGGAGTTGAAATAACCATAGGTCCCCAAGTCATTCGAGCTAAAGACCCGTGTCACATATGGGGTGGTGATAATCGGCAAGATAATCACCAGCAACTGGTAGGAGAGATTATAGGCGTAATTTTTTAACACTTTCATGACTGTCTACAATCCCCACTTGAAGACCGTTTTAAACGGTGTGATCAAATCCGTCGCAAAAGCTCGATGAATATCTGGAATGGTTTGAACTTCTCCATCAACGTGGATAATGTTTTTCAAACGACTTTGGACTCGACGATTAGCCAGCATCTCTACAGCCTGCTCGAAATCTTCACGACCTGAGCGAGAAGACCCTACAAAGGTCAATCCCTTTTCAAGAACATCTCTTGTATTAACTGCGACTCGGTTATCACTAACCCCCATCAACATCACGGTTCCTTGGGGTTTGATATGATCAATAATATCATTGATGGCTGGTTCGCTTCCTTGACCACCAGTACACTCAAAGGCGTGATCAAACCGTTGATCGTCTGTCAACTCGCTGCTGTCTCTTATACACATCTCCGAGCCCACGAGACTGCAGCTAATCTCGTA
>ENA-OYWT01001059-OYWT01001059.1-human-gut-metagenome-genome-assembly--contig:-NODE-1059-length-10887-cov-6.734306_pt1 | contig 10887 bp, 10 predicted proteins | sample MGYA00244171_ERZ653399 | MGnify/ENA primary metagenome ERZ653399 (study PRJEB26926, sample SAMN06164987) | human gut metagenome | biome: ENVO:00009003; feature: ENVO:2100002; material: ENVO:00002003... | reverse complement strand
TGGGCTCGGAGATGTGTATAAGAGACAGATAAAATACGATTGCAGTCGTAAAAAGCGCAAAGGAGATCCATTTTATGAACAAAGAAAACAGAAAAGCTGCCAGGGAACGGCGTGCCAAAGAGCGGGAGCACGAAGCGAAAGTAGCGCATTACAAAAAGATCTGGAGCTGGGCCGGACCGGCTCTGATTATCGTTGTGATCGTCGGCCTTATTATTGCCAGCGTACTCGATTCCAAACGACTCTCTGTCAAAAGTGCCTCGGAGGATACCTCCACAGCCTCATCGGCCGCATCCGCCTCATCAGCCTCCACTTCAGCTTCTGCCTCTTTGCAGACCGACACTTCCCTCACCATTGAGGATGGTGATACCGTCAATATCGACTATGTCGGCTCCATTGACGGCGTGGAATTTGAAGGTGGAAACACAAAAGGAAACGGCGCTGATCTTGTGATCGGTTCCCACACTTACATCGATGACTTTGAAGAACAGCTCATCGGTCATCACCCGGGCGACAGCGTAGATGTAACCGTCACTTTCCCGGAAGACTATGGAAAAGACGAACTCAACGGAAAGGAAGCTCTTTTCAAAGTTACCGTCAACGGCATTTATAAATAGAACAGCAAAAAAGACATCCTCCACAGATTTTCCGTCTGCGCCGGATGTCTTTTTCTTATTATTTTTTTGTTAAGTTTTTTTCAAAGACGCTTCGATGTATTAAAAAAAGTACATCTTCTTATTCCACAATTTTGTAATACGCCCGCGCCGTCAGCACATAGACAATCAGGTAAACCACGGCAAACGCCGCAATCGTAATCGCTGTTGCAACCAGGAACAGATTGCTGTCCGGGAAATTCAGCATTGCCATGATACGCCTGGTCAATGGAAACGCTACCATTGTATGCACCACGGCCACCGCGAGCGGCAGGAAAAAGACCGTTACCACCTGTGACTGAATCGTCTGACGGATTTCTTTGCGGCTCATGCCGACCTTCTGCATAATCTGGAACCGTTTTCGGTCATCGAAGCCTTCTGAAACCTGCTTATAATAGATAATCATAACGGCACCCATCAAAAACAGCGCACCGACGAAAACACCTAAAAACAGAAGTGAACCATACAGACTGTAAACCGTATTGCGCTCTTTTTCGCGCACTTCCACCCATCCGTTAAAAGATGACTCCGTCAGTATCGTCTCAATCTCATTTCCAACAGTGATCTGTTCGCCGGCATCCCCGATAAGATCCAGAGCATATTCCCAACTGTATCCTTCTGGCTCCTTTCCCTGCACAGCTGCATACGCTTCCTTTGCTTCATGGTTCCGCGTCACCACCGTCATTGTCTCATACACCTGCGTCTTCTCATCCAGAATGTACGATTTCTTATCGGTATTCCATTTTTTTACTTCATACGTCTGATTTCCCAGTTCAATCGTGTCATATCCATAATTTTTCTGTTTTGCCTGAAAAACCAGAGCCTGCCCTGGTTCCAGCTCTACCTGTTCGCCGGTTACCTGATTGTACTCCGACTCTTCCATGATTTTTATCAGTGTGCTCGCCGCAGCATCATCTGACTGTGTTTTTTCTACTTTGTTTCTATCTACAACAGCAAGCATCACATAGTATCTCTGATCACTTTCATACTTTTTTCTGAGCTGCTTTTCTTCCAGATGCTGATCAATCCCAGTTTTCACTTCCTCTATCATCTTCTGACTGACCGGTTCCACCGTCTTCATAATGCCGCTCACGCCAGTATTTGCTTCGATCGAAATCTGATGTGGAAACCGCGTATAGGTAACCTCCTCAATCCCCGTCCACAAACATGTGCTGATGGAGATAACCAGAAGCACACCCGTTGACAGAATACAGATATTCGCAAGACCGACCGCATTTTGCTTCATGCGGTACAGCATGCCCGAAATGCTTGTAAAATGGCGTGTCTGGTAATAGTAATTCTTGTTTTTCTTCAGAATTTTCAAAAATGCAATACTTCCAGCAGAAAACAGGCAGTACGTTCCCACCATAACCAAGGCGATTGCATTAAAAAACTTATCAAGTGCGTCCATCGAGGATTGGCTGGTCAGAGCCAGATAATAGCCAACACCAAGAAGCATGAATCCAAGAACCGCCGTCAAAAGCTTCGTTTTCGGTTCCCGCTCACCCTGCGCGCCGCCGTGCAGCAGTTCGACCGGCTGTGAGACGTGGATCTGGCGAAGGCTTAAGAGAAAATTGATCACAAAAGTCAGGCCGAACAGCAGCATCGTACTTCCCACGGCTTTTGCACTGAACGCAAAACCAATTGTTCCGTTCAGTCCGGTCAGCTTCATCAGCACCAGAAACAGCAGGCGGTACAGCAACACACCGAGCAGAATACCGATTCCAAGCGATGCCGCCCACAGATACAGACTCTCAAAAAAGAGGATCTTCGCCAGATGCTTTTTCTCCATGCCGAGAATCTGGAACAGACCGAACTCTTTTTTTCTTCTTTTTGCCAGAAAACTGTTGCTGTAGATCAGAAAAATCACCGCGAACAGGCCAATGATATAGGTTCCCATCCCCATCACTGTCAGGATCGTATCTTTTCCGATCATGGAATCAAAGCCACTTCCCTGCGCCAGTGTATCCATGATAAAAAACATCACCACCGTGCCGATGCATGACAGCAGATACGGAAGAATATTCTGACGGTTTTTGCTCAAATTTGTTTTTGCCAGTCTGGCATACAGCAGATTATTCATCCCGTTCACCACCCGTCGCAAGAATTGTCAGCGTATCGGAGATCTTCTGATACATTTCATCGCGCCCTAAAGAACCGCGATACAGCTGATGGAAGACCTCGCCGTCCTTGATGAACAGCACACGCTTCGCCGAGCAAGCCGCCTTCACACTGTGCGTTACCATAACAATCGTCTGGCCCTCCTCGTTGATCTCCCCGAACAGTTTCATGAGGCCATCCGCTGCATGGGAATCGAGCACGCCGGAAGGCTCATCCGCAAGAACCAGCTCCGGATTGGTAATCAGCGCACGCGCAACGGCTGCACGCTGCTTCTGTCCGCCGGACACCTCATATGGGTATTTATTGAGGATCTGGGTGATGCCGAGTTTTTTCGCAATCGGCTCTGCCCGAAGACTCATCTCCTCGTATTTTTTTCCTTCCAGCACGAGCGGCAGATAAATGTTGTCACGCAGGGAAAAGGTATCGAGCAGGTTGAAGTCCTGGAACACGAAACCTAAGTTTTCGCGGCGGAATCCGGCAATCTCCTTCTCTTTTAATTCGCCGAGATTCTTTCCATTTAACCGCACCTGTCCGCCGGTTGGCTTGTCTAGTGCTGCGAGCAGGTTCAGAAGCGTCGTTTTTCCGCTTCCCGATTCGCCCATGATTGCAACAAATTCGCCCCGTTCCACTGTAAAATTAACGTCTTTCAACGCTTCCACCCGGTTGCTGCCAAGGCGCGTGGTATATGTTTTTTTCAGATGTTCTACTTCCAGAATTGCCATGTCACATTTTCCTTTCTGTCTGAACTGTTTTCTTAATTGACAAGGCTTATTATACCCGTCCGCGCCCTCTTCTGCCTTAGGATCATCTTACAAAAAGACCGGCAACCTTACATTTCTGTAAGATTCCCGGCGAAGCTCTCTATGTACTACAGGGATACGGTATCCAGCCCAAGATACACCTTCGTTCCCGCTCCCATCTCCGACTCGATGCGGATGGTATGCGAAAGTTTCTCCATGATCTGGCGGCACAGATACAGTCCGATGCCCGTTGACCGCTTGTCTGCGCGGCCGTTGCAGCCCGTGTAGCCTTTTTCGAAAATCCGCGGCAGATCCTCCGGCGCAATGCCGATGCCGGTATCCTCAATCACCAGCGTTTTTGGTGCATCCGGTGACAGATAGATGTGAATGCTGCCACTTTTCGTGTATTTCAGCGCATTTGACAGAATCTGCTCCAGCACAAAGACGAGCCATTTTTCATCTGTCAGCACCTCGCAGTGCACCGGCTCGTAGGAAAGGATAATTTTCCGGCGGATAAAAAGCGGGGCATATTTCCGCACAGCCTGGCGGATCAGCGCATCCAAATCGTACCTTGCAAAGGCAAGATCCGATGTCATTTTTTCCATGCGCAGGTACTGCAGCGCCATCTGCACATACTGCTCCGTCTGGAAAAGTTCGCTCTGCATTTCACGCGAAAGCGGCGTATCCTCCTCCTGCAGAAGCAGCCGCATCGCCGCAATCGGCGTTTTGATCTGATGGGTCCACATCGTGTAATACTCCATCATATCGCGGTATTTCTGCTCCATCTTAATCTGTTCTTCCTGAAACTGCCGCTCGTAGGATGCGATGATCTGCTGGTAATCCCGCGCCAGAAGCCCGTCCGCCTCCGGAAGCGCTTCTGTTTTGCCCTGCGGTTCGGCGGCAAGGAGTGCTAAGACCAGATGATGTTTCCGGTACTTCCCATAATGAAAGCAAAAACCTGCGGCTCCGACAGCAGCCATCAGCACGATCATATAAACGGTGACATCCTGCGGCACATTGCGCAGAAAACAGAGGAGTGAAAATACTCCTATAAAAGCGGCAATCCGCACGGCCGATGCAAGATGCTCTTTCAAATACCAGTTAAGAAGCATAAACTCCTGCCGGATTCCCTCTTTCTGTTGTTCCATCCTTTTTCTCCTGTTCTGCTTCCGTCATGCGATCAGGTAGCCGACACCCTTTTTCGTCTGGATAAAGTCTGTAAGTCCTGCCTCCTCCAGTTTTTTCCGCAGGCGCGTGACGTTGACGGTCAGCGTGTTGTCATCTATAAAGCTGTCCGACTCCCACAGATGCATCATCAGCATATCTCGGCTGACGGCTTTTCCTTTATTTTCGAGAAGGGACTGCAGAATGCGCCACTCATTTTTTGTCAGCTCAATCCGCTTTCCCCGGTAATTCAGCACACCACTTCCCGTATCGAGCATGGCACCGCGGTGCTCGAGGAAATTCGTTTCTCCGGCAAATTCGTAGGTGCGGCGGAGCATCGCCTGGACTTTGGCGGTCAGGACACTTAAATCAAACGGCTTCGCGATAAAGTCATCGCCGCCCATATTAACGGCCATAATGATGTTCATGTTGTCCGATGCAGAAGAAAGAAAAATTACCGGCACTTTAGAGACTTTTCGAATCTCCTGGCACCAGTGAAATCCGTTAAAAAAGGGAAGATGAATATCCATCAGCACTAATTGCGGATTTTTCACGGCAAATTCGGCGAGAACACAGGAAAAATCCTGTACGCAGAACGCATCCATGCCCCAGGAAACCAGGCTCTGCTGCACGGCGCGGGCAATGACTTCATCATCTTCTACAATCATAATTCGATACATGGCTGTTCCTCTGTTGTCTCTGGCAAAGCGGATATTCACAATCCGCTTCGCTACTTGCTTGATTCGGTTAAAAATATGGACTCCGGGCGGGTGTTTTCAACGCACAGCCGCTCCCGGAGCCGTTTTCGCAGATGATTATACTCTTACAATATAATCTGCTTTTCTTTCTTTTGCCTCCGGGTACTCACAGTCGCGATAGCCGAGGATGCAGTGGCCGATGCCAACATAATTTTCGGAAAGTCCCCACTCTTTTAAGAGGGCTTTTCCCTCCGGGCTCGCGAACTCTTCTTTTGCACGATGGATCCAGCAGGAATCCACACCAACGGCATGTGCTGCCAGCATCAGATTTCCCATGACAAGAGAGCCGTCCTCCACATAAGTTCCGCGCTCCGGGTCAGCAAGCACGATCAGAACGGTCGGTGCGCCGTAGAACGGATCGGATGTTGTACCCATAACAGCCGCATTCATTTTCGAAAGCTTTGCAATCAGCTCCGGTTTCTGTACCACAACAATCACCGGCGACTGTTTTCCCATGCCGGTTGCCGCATACGTTCCGGCCTCCAGAATCGCATCAAGCTGCTCATCCGTAATCTGCTCCGCTTTGTATTTGCGGATGCTTCTTCTTGTTTTGATTGCATTTAATACTTCGTTGTTCATGGTAAAAATCCTCCTGTTCTTTTATATATGTACTTTATCGCAAACGCCGCAGCTTTGTATACCGGACGCATTGCCTGCCTACATCTGTTTCCGCACAATCCGATACTCGTCGCCGAGCTGGTAGTACGGACAGTTGTAAAATTTATCCTGCAGAAAACGTGCCATCTCATCCTCATCGAGATCCACCTCGCAGGTGTAGCACTCATAATCCTCATCATACACAAAATTGCCGCACGACTCACAGCTTGTGGCCATCTGGCGGGAGTGCTTTTTCTTTTGTGCATGGGGTATTGGTTCTGTCATATGGCAATTCCTCCCATTTCTTACACTTTGATTCTCCGTTTCGACGCTTCCGGCAGAGGAAGAATTTCTATTTTTCATCCACAACCTGGAAAGTGTAGAACTTCAGGTAATAGGACTCATCCGCCGCCCACAGAATTGGGTGATCCGGGGCCTGAGTGCGGTATTCTACCTGACGAAGGCGTTTGTGGACGTTGTGAGCCGCCTGGTTGATGGTTTTCGTGAAGAGTTCGTAGTCCATAAAGTGGGAACACGAACAGGTGCACAGATAGCCGCCGTCTTTGACCAGTTTCATGCCGCGCAGATTGATTTCACGATATCCCTTGATTGCGTTTTTGATGGAGTTTCTTGATTTTGTGAAGGCCGGCGGGTCAAGGATAACGACGTCGAATTTTTCTCCCTCTTTTTCAAGACGCGGCAACAGTTCAAAGACATCCTCGCACACGAAAGATGCTACGTTTTCCAGACCATTTAAGGATGCGTTTTTCCGTGCCTGCTCTACACCGAGCTCCGATGCATCAACGCCGATGACTTCCTTTGCTCCTGCATATGCCGCATTCAGTGCAAACGATCCGGTATGGGTAAAGCAGTCGAGCACTCTCGCGTCTTTGCAGAGCTTCTGCACAGCCAGTCTGTTGTACTTCTGGTCGAGGAAAAATCCTGTTTTCTGGCCGTCCTTGACATCGACGAGATAATGAACACCATTCTCGACGATTTCCACGCTGGTGTCAAACGGCTCGGAGAGAAATCCTTTCACACGCTCCATGCCCTCCTGCTCACGCACTTTTGCATCGCTTCGCTCAAACACGCCGCGGATCTTAACCCCGTCAGCTGCCAGAACCTCCTCCAACAGGCGGATAATCGTCATTTTCATTTTGTCGATACCGAGTGCCAGCGACTGAACGACCAGCACATCGGAGAATTTATCCACTACGAGTCCCGGCAGGAAGTCTGCCTCGCCAAAGATCAGGCGGCAGCTCGATGTGTCTGTCACTTTTTTGCGGTATTCCCAGGCATCCTGCACTCTTTTTCTCAAAAATGCTTCATCGATTTCCTGGTCGATATTTCTTGTCATCATACGGATACGGATTTTGGAATGCTCGTTGATGAAACCGCGCCCCATCGGGTATCCGTCGAAGTCGCGCACCAGCACGATGTCTCCGTTTTCATATGCTCCTAAAATCGAAGCGATCTCATTATCAAAAATCCAGGCTCCGCCCTGCTTTAAGGCGCGGCCCTCTCCTTTTTTCAGTGTTACAACTGCGTTGCTCAAAAGTTTTTCCTCCTTAAAACAATATAGTTAGTCATATCTAATCATAGACAAATGTGTTTTGCTTGCATTCTCAAAACCGCGCTTCCAGCGCTTTTTGCTGCTGCGCAGCTCCTTTTTGCCCATCTTTCGACGCTCCCTCCGTGTGTTCTGGTGGATAGATTTTCATGCAAGTATGAAATCTGTCCACCAGAACACACGATTGAACTATAACATCAGATTCCTCTTCCATCAAACTCCGGAATGAAGCTCTCCTCAGCCACCGGGCCTTCCTGTAAAAAGGCGTTGGTGACGCCGAGGGAAAACGTATAGTCCAGCAGACGCTCATACTCCCGCTTTGTCGTTTTCCGGTTCAGCGGACTTATGTTTTCCACCTGCGGAAGCGGCGTGTACTGGCTCATGAGGCTCAGCCAGACGGTATCGCCGTACGTCTCATAGACGTATTTTACCACAGCTTTTGCATTTTTTACAGCACCGGGCAGCAATAAATGGCGCACAATCACACCTTTTTTCATCAGACCATTCTCATCGAATGCAGCCCTGCCCGTCTGACGCACCATTTCCGCCAGCGCCCGTTTTGCTGTTTCCGGGTAATCTTCTGCCCGCGAGTACGCTTTTGCAAGGGAGGGAACCATATATTTAAAATCCGTCAGGTAAATATCGATCAGCCCATCCAGGGCCTGCAGGGCTTCCACGCTCTCATACCCACCGCAGTTATAGACAACCGGTACGGTAAGTCCCTTCTCTTTCGCCAGAAGAAGTGCTTCCCGGATCTGCAGCACGTAGTGGCTCGGCGTCACGAGATTGATGTTATTCGCATTCTGCGCCTGCAGCTCCAGAAAAATATCCGAAAGCCGCCCGATCGAAATCACTTTTCCGCTCTCCATCTCCGCAATATGATGGTTCTGACAGTAGACACACCGCAGATTGCACCCGGAAAAGAAAACCGTCCCTGACCCCGTCGTCCCGGAAATACAAGGCTCCTCCCAGAAATGCAGCGCCGCCCGCGCCGCCGCAACCCCGGAGGGCGCCTTACAATATCCCGTCTTTCCATGCTCCCGGTTCGCTCCGCACTTCCGCGGACAGACCCGGCACCGGCTCATCTCCAGTTCCAAATCCAGCATAATATTTCTCCCTTTTCTCTTTAGAAAAAAGCCGTGTCTCCGGAGAATAGTTTCTTCCACAGACACAGCTTTTGTATTTCTATGCGTCAATTAATATGCCAGAATTTCATATCCATCTTCTGTTACCGCAACCGTAACCTCCCACTGGGCTGACGGTGCGCCGTCTTCGGTGTAGACGGTCCAGTCGTTGTCGGAGTCGATGAAGATTTCATCGGTTCCGAGATTGATCATAGGCTCAATGGTGAATACCATGCCCGGTACGAGCAGCATTCCGGTATCTCGTCTTGTGACATAGCTGACGAACGGATCCTCGTGGAACTCCAGACCGACGCCATGACCGCCGATGTCACGGACAACTTTATAGCCCTGGCTCTGGGCAAATTCATTGATCACCGCGCCGACATTGCCAAGCCGGTTAAACGGACGTACTTCTGAGAGTCCAAGCTGTACGGCTTTTAACGTATCTTCCACCAGCTTCTTTGAAACATCGTCTACCTCACCGATGCAGAACATACGGGAAGAGTCGGAAAAATATCCCTTATAAATAGTAGAAACATCGACGTTGATGATGTCTCCGTCCTGCAGAATTTCCTCCTCATTCGGAATTCCATGGCATACCGCATCGTTGATGGAGGTACACACGCTCTTCGGAAATCCTTCATAATTCAGCGGTGCTGCAATTCCGCCGAGTTCTTTTGTCTTTTCTGCGACCAGACGGTCGATGTCTTCCGTACTCATGCCTGCATGAATGTTTTCGGCCACATAATCCAGAACTGCAATATTGACAAGACCGCTTTCACGAATTCCATCGATCTGATCAGGTCTTTTGATAATTTTCTTCGGCGGAATTTTCCATCCCTTTAATTTATAAGAATTGATTTTCTCATCCAGCGCCAGATGGCAGTCTTTGTACTTCTTCCCGCTGCCGCACCAGCAGGGATCATTTCTTCCAATTTTTTTCAGCATAATGTTCTATCCTCTTTCTGAACGCGGAACGACAGATCCGATTTTCTGTCCCCCGCTGAAATTCATATAACTCCTCTACTACTTTACCACACTCCGGCAAAACTGCAAGCAAAAGTTCACAAATGAATAACTCTCTCAAAAGAGACCATCTGCCCAGATGACAGATCCCGTTTCTCCCAGAATCCCAATCGCCGACTCCGGCCCGTAATGCACCATATCTTTTGTGGTCAGCAAATGCCAGCCGCCTTTCCTGTCGCTGACGAAATATGGATTTCAGGTAAAATTACAATTCAAATCAGGTATATTTGCCCCGATTTCCGGCAATACTTTTTCATGAAACCACCAAAGAAAGTAAGAAAGGAAGATGCACGATGAGTGGAGATGCAGAGCTTTTAAACTTTATTTACCAGAACTCCCAGATGGGTGTCGACACGATCCGGCAGCTCATTGGAGTCGTTGAGGACAAAGACTTAAAAGAACATCTGAAAACCCAGTTTCAGGGCTATGAAGAATTTCATCAGGCGGCAAAGGAGCTGCTGAATGAGCACGGCTGCGATGAAAAAGGCCTTGGTATAGTGGAAAAAGCACGCACGTATTTTATGATAAACCTGCAGACTATGACGGATCCGTCCGCCTCACACATTGCCAGCATGCTGATTACCGGAAGCAGCATGGGCATCGTCGAGGCAATCCAGAAGTACCGCCAGTATGAGGACGCGGATCCCAAAATCCGGGATCTGATGGATAAGCTGCGAAAATTTGAAGAACACAACATGGAAAAATTAAAAGATTTCTTATGAAAATCATATTCAGCCAAACTACCCGCATCTGCAGACACGCTCTAGTAGCAGCTTCTTTCGGATGCAAAGGAATCGAGAAACGATCCGGTACCGGCACAAAACAGTGCCGCACCGGATTTTGAGTGTGCGCCTAGCGGCGCACGTTTCTAACGGGTTAAAGTCCCAAATCCACCCGGTAGTGGGAAGGATATAGCCGAAAGCAAGGGTGTCCATCGTGAGATGGAATCTGAAGGAAGCTGGATGTGAGGAACATACTAACTCATGGGCAAATCTCTGGTCTGACGGACAGAAATCTCATATGAGGTTATGCATGAGGGTAAGGTTGCACTCCAAATCGAAGCCCAATAACTACACGGAATCATGCATGATAAATGAGGCAGATGGATGGAGAGGAAGAAACGTGTGGTACCTAGGG
>ENA-OYWT01001047-OYWT01001047.1-human-gut-metagenome-genome-assembly--contig:-NODE-1047-length-10971-cov-9.187615_pt1 | contig 10971 bp, 9 predicted proteins | sample MGYA00244171_ERZ653399 | MGnify/ENA primary metagenome ERZ653399 (study PRJEB26926, sample SAMN06164987) | human gut metagenome | biome: ENVO:00009003; feature: ENVO:2100002; material: ENVO:00002003... | reverse complement strand
AGATAGCGTTCATCGTTGATAAGGTAGACCGCTTCTTTTATCTGCTCCATCAGCAGCCCCCTTCAAATTCCAGAGAAAACTTACTGCGGCCATCCGCTTCACAGGACAGCAGCACGGTGGCGTTGTAGGTCTTGCCCTTGGCACTCTTGCAGTCCTTCAGCCGGACTCGACCATCCCGCAGCAGCTTGTCTGCCACATGAGCGTCCAGACGCTTTCCCAGACGCTTAAAGAACGCATTGTCCTTCCACAGCACGAAACGGCACTCCCTGTTCTCACAGAACCAGCCTTTTTCACGCTCCACAACATTTGCACCGCAATTCGGGCAGATACCAATGATTTTGTTTTTCATAAGTGCATTCACTCCTTTTTTCATTTCCGTGTTCTTTACCAGTTCGGTAATCATCGTATTGATCTCGGTCATAAATTCGCTCGGCTCCATTTCGCCACGTTCGATTTGCAGCAGCTTTGTTTCCCAATCGGCGGTCATTTCCGGGGATTGGATTTCTTCGGGCATCACGGTAATGAGGGCTTTGCCCTTGTCGGTGGGCAGCAGCACCTTGGTTTTCTTGGTGCCCTTGCGCTCCAGAAAACCCTTCTGTACCAGTTTTTCAATGGTGGCGGCACGGGTGGCAGGAGTGCCGATGCCCTGACGTTCCACACCCACCGGCATACTGTCTGCACTGGCGGTTTCCATCGCATGAAGTAGAAGGTCCTCGGTAAAGTGCTTCGGCGGGGACGTTTGACCCTCTTTGAGTTCTGCATTGAGGATACCGCACTCGTTTTCCGCTGCGTTGGGCAGGGCGGTGAGTTCCTGTTTCCGGTTCAGGATATCTGCCAGCACCTTGCGCTCCACCGCCTTCCAGCCTTCCTCCAGAACCTCCTTACCCTTGGCGGTAAATTCCTCCCCGGCACATTCGGTGGTCAGCAGGGTTTCCAGATACCGGAAGGGCTTGCTCACCGCCATCAGCGTCCGGGCGATGATGAGCTTCAGGACGTTCTGCTCCCCCTTGGGCAGTGCGTCCAGATCGGTTTGCAGCATACTGCGGGTGGGCAAGATGGCATGGTGGTCGGTGACTTTTTCCCGGTTGACGGTGCGCCGTGTCCGGGGCACCGCCTCGTCCACATCTTCCGGGGCAATGTCGAGAAAACCTTCCAGTTCCTCGGTCAGTTCCTCCAGCATTTCCTCGTCATCGTCGGTGATATAGCAGCTATCAGTTCTGGGATAAGTGGTAAGTTTCTTCTCATACAGGCTCTGCACATAGTCCAGCGTCTGCTGTGAGCTGTATCCCAACAGGCGGTTGGCATCTCGCTGAAGGGTGGTCAGATCGTACAGCGGCGGCGGATTTTCGGATTTTTCCTTGCGGGTGATGCGCTGAATCGTTGCTACCATCTCCTTTCGGCAGGCTTCCATCAAGTTTTCAGCAACGGATTTTTCAGGAATTCGGCGGCTGGATGCCGTGCAGCCGCTGGTCAGTTCCAAATCCACCGTGTAGAACTTCTCCGGCACAAAGGCGGCAATGGCGGCTTCCCGCACCACCGTCATGGCAAGCACCGGGGTCATAACACGCCCTACCGCCAGCGGTTGACCGTACAGGCACGAAAAAAGCCGGGACGCATTGATACCGACCATCCAGTCGGCACGTTCCCGGCAGAGTGCTGCATTGTACAGCGCATCGTATTCAGTTGATGGCTTGAGATGGGCAAAGCCCTTCCGGATGGCAGATTCCTCCATGCTGGACAGCCACAGGCGGGAAAAGGGCTTATTGCAGCCCGCTTGCTGGTAGACCAATCGGAAGATCAATTCTCCCTCCCGTCCGGAATCGCAACTGTTCACAATGCTCTCGACATCCGGGCGGTGCATCAGTTTTTGCAGGATGCCAAACTGCTTTTTGGTGCTGGCAGACACCAGATACTGCCACTTTTGCGGCAGGATGGGCAGATCTGCAATGCTCCACTTGACATACTTGGCATCGTACACATTGGGCGGGGCCAGTTCTACCAAATGCCCAACACACCAGCTTACCAGATAGCCGTTGCCCTCAAGGTAGCCGTCCTGCCGGTTGGTGGCACCGAGGACTTTGGCGTAGGACATGGCAACCGATGGTTTTTCCGCCACGATCAATTTTACGATAAGAATCCCTCCAATCTGTTTTGGATTGCAATATGTACGGCGGCAAATGCCGCCAATAGAATTATTCTTCTGCGTTATCCTCCTCGCCGGTCTCCTCCGGCTCATCCTCCACAGGGATTTCAAAGTCGCCCTTGTCCTCAGTGTAGTTTGCATCGGGGTCAAGGGCTTCTTTTTCGGCCTGCTTTTTCTGCTTCTGCTTTGTGAAAGCATAGAAAATGCCGCCTGCCGCCAGCGCAATCAGCACGACTACGCCCAGAAAGCCGGATGCGATCTTTGTGACCTTGTTTTCCTTGGGCTGTTCCTCGCCGGATGCCGCCGCTTCTTCTGCGGCTTTCTTAGCTTCTTCCTCGGCTTTCAGCTTATCCTGTTCAGCCTGCGCCGCCGCTTCCTTTTCAGCGGTATAAGCATCGGCAGCATCTTCCTCCATCAAAGCCAGAAGATCAGCTTCGTCCACAAGGTTCATAAAGTGGACGGTCTGCTGCCCTTTGGCGTTGCGGTCAATCACCAGATAGAAAGTCGCACCCGACTTCGACACCAGCGTAATGAACTGCTGTCCGCTGCCATCGGAATAGTCGGTGTGATAGTCGTCTACCAGCGTCAGATTGCCCTCCGGGGTCAGGGCACCAGAGGTTTCGTCCGTGACGGTGACAACATCTTCCTCCACCACTTCCGGCAGAACCGGCTGCTCCACGGGGGCAGCTTCGCCCTCAAAGGCAAAAGCGGGAGCCGCCATGCCAGCGCACAGTGCCGCCGATACCAGCAGCGCACCCAGTTTCTTAATCTTCATCTGCATCGACCTCCTTCTCAAAAGTTGCACCCACGGCAGACAGCGCAGCTGGGTTCGGGGTGGCGGTTGCCGACTGCCGCAGCAGGGCGGCGAGCTGTTCCGGGGTCACATTAGCCGTGCGTACCATGCTGCTGACCTCAGCGGCTTCTTCCTCCTGAATCCGACGCTCCAAAACCGCAATGCGGTTATTCAGCTTGATGCGGCGCTCCTGCTCTTTCTTGAGCGTTGCCCGCAACTTATCCAGTTTTTCGCTCATAAAACTCCTCCAATCATTTTGAAAGCCGTCCGAACCCGGCGAGATGCTTCTCCCAGTAGGACGAGTGAATGTTTGCGTACTTGATGGGGTCTCCGGCACTGACCATCATGCCATTGCCGAGGTAGATTCCAACGTGACTTTTTCCGGGGGTATCATACGTTCCCTCGAAGAAAACAAGGTCACCGGGCTTTGCTTCTGACTCGCTGATGTGCTGGCTCTTGTTCCACAAACCGTTGGCGGTGGTGCGCCCCACATCGTAGCCGTTCTGGTTGTAGACCCAGCAGACATAACCGCTGCAATCGAACCCGGTTTCCGGGGTAGAGCCGCCCCACACATAGGGCGTACCCACATACTTTTGGGCTTCCTTGTAGATGGCGGCGAACTCCTCATCCGTCAGGGCTTCTGCCGGAACCTGATAGTCGATGCCCGGTGTGCCGGAGCCATCGGAGCCACCGGGCGGCAGACCGCCGTTAAACAGGTAGGGTCTGCCGCCCAAGGTGTCTTGAAAGATCTCGTACCGTTTCCATTGGTCGTTGTTCAGTTCCTCCCGGATGACCACTTCCAGCCCTTTGTTCACCAATTTGGTGTGGAAGATTCGATACTCGTAGGGCACCTGCGTGGGAACCGGGATTCCTGCCGGGCTGATGACCCACACGGTTTTATACCGTATCTGTACCTCCACCCATGTGGTCAGCTTGTACTGCTTTTTGAAGGTCTCCTTCAACTTGCCCTGCACCTCCGACCGGGTATAATCGTCATACAGAGTCGTGAGAAAAGAGGTCAACTGCCACGGGTCATGCTCGATGGAATCAAGGTGGTACTGGTACTCGTTGTAGCCGGGGTGGTCGGTGGGAGTGCGCGTGATCTTTTTATCCAGCTCCTTTTCCAGCTTCTTGTAGTCCTGTTCTGCGCCCCGGATGTCCCGGTCCTCGGCAGAGTATATGGTCTGCCCGGATACCTGTGTACCGCCCGAAAAGAGGATGCCGCAGGAGGAAAAACCAGACATGACCATGAGGATGAGCAAAAGAAAAACGCCCACGATCACCAGAACGTGTGCGTTGCCCTTGGCGGCATTCATCAGCCCCTTTACGGCAGTGCTGACGGCGGTTTTACCTTTTTCTACGGCTTGTTCCACGCCGGACCGGGCAGCAGATGCACCGTTGGATGCCGCTTTGCCGCCTGCGGTCTGCGCCGCCGTGCCCGACCGGGCGGCGGCGTAATAGCTCTGCCGGATGTTCTGTTTCTGCCGCCACCGGGAAAGCCAGTTGGAGCCTCCCTCGCCGGTGCCGGATGCGCCTGCATCTTGTGCCGAAGTCGGCTTCTGTGCAGAAGATTTTGCGGTTTTGGTGCCCTTCTTGCCCTGCATCTTGGCTTTCTTCTTGAGCTTCCGGGCATAGCGGCTCTTGGAAATATCGCGGACATTTCCAGCGGCCTTTTCACCCTCGCTCAACGCCTGCACACCGACATTATCTTCCTCATACTGGTCGATTTCCCGATGCACCGCAGTCCGGGCAGCATTGGCAGCGTACATCTCGCGCTTTTGCGCTTTGCTCAAACGGCTCAGTTCGTCCGGGGTCAGTTCTGCCTTGCCAAATCGCAAATGCTGGTTTTTTTCTGCGGCCTTGTCCGCATCGAGTTTCAGCTTCTTCTTTTTGGGCGTGGACTGCTCGACCCTCGCCTTCTTCGGGGGAGAGCGTGTCTTTTTGGCTGACGTTTCCTCTTTGAAGTTCAGCTTCGGATTGCTCATTCCTTTTTGCCCTCCGAAACCTCACCCAGCTTCGTGGTCATGATGCGATACAGTTCCAAATCGGTGGGGAATCTGTCCACGAACGGGAGAATAACATTGCCGAAGAAAAGCAGTCCTTCACCTTCACCGGAGTGCGTCACATAGGAAAGCTGATGGGGCGAGATGTTGAGCTGCTTTGCGAGGATTTGACGGTCGCCAGCGGCCTGATTCAGCATGATGATCATGTCGCTGTTCTCGAAAATATTCTCGACCTCACGCGAAGAAAGCAGGTCTTTGACGTTCTGCGTTAATCCAGTCGGCACTCCGCCCCATTTTCTGAACCGCTTCCAAATCTCCACAGAATAGGCCGCAGTCTGCTCCTCTTTTAAGAGGAGGTGCATCTCGTCCATATAATATCGGGTGGACTTTCCGCTACTACGATTGGCAGTGACACGTCCCCAGACCTGATCCTGCACGATGAGCATACCGAGCTTCTTCATCTGCTTGCCCAGTTCTTTAATGTCATAACAGACGATTCTGTTATTGACGTTCACGTTGGTGCGGTGGTTGAACAGATTCAGACTGCCCTTGACGTAGATTTCCAGAGCGGTAGCAACATGATGAGCTTCTTTCTCGTCCTGCTGGAGCAGGGCGTTGTACAAGTCCTCCAGAATCGGCATATTCTCCGGGCAGGGGTCAGCAAAATATTTCCGATAAATCAGATGCACACAGCGGTCAATGACCGTCTTTTCCACCGGGAGCAGACCTTCCTTGCCGCCGACAACCAGTTCGCACAGAGAAAGAATAAAGTCCGCTTTCAGGGACAGCGGATTATCTTCTTCCGAATAGTTGGCGTTAATGTCCATGGGGTTGATGAACTGGGTGCTGTTGGGGCTGATTTTGATGACCTGACCCTTCAAACGATTCACCAGCGGCGAGTATTCGCCTTCCGGGTCGTTGATAATAATATCATCATCTGTGACCAGAAAGGCGTTAGCTATTTCACGCTTCGCGCTGAAAGACTTTCCAGAGCCGGGAGTTCCGAGAATCAGGCCATTGGGGTTCTTCAGCTTCTTCCGGTCCACCATGATAAGGTTGTTGGACAGGGCGTTCAGACCGTAATACAGGCTTTCTTTGCCAGATTGGTACAGTTCCTGTGTGGTGAACGGAATGAAGATGGCGGTGCTGCTGGTGGTCAGCCCTCGCTGAATTTCGATCTGACAGTCAGCCAGCGGCAGGCTGCTCATCAGCCCCTGCTCCTGCTGGAAATCCAACCGGCACAGGTTGCAGTTGTGCTTCTGTGCAATGCTGGATGCCTGAAAGACGTTGTTTTCCAACTCCTGCTCCGTGCGCCCGGTGTTCAGTACCAGAAATGTGACAAGGAACATCCGCTCGTTCTGGCTCTGCAATTCCTTCAGCAGGGCTTTTGCATCTCTGCCGTAGGTTGCCAAATCCGACGGAATGATGTCAATATCATATCCGGCACGGATTGCCTTCTTCTGTTCCTCGATCTTGCTGCGATCCAGTTCCGTGATGGTGCGCTTGACGGTCTTGATGGCACGGTTCTGATCGACGCTCTGAATGTGCATGGTAACGATTTGCGAGGAATCCATGTCCAGAAAGTCCTTCAGCAGCTGGTCGCTGATGTCGGATGCCGTGATGCTCAGAAAACTGGCGGCGCAGTAGATGCCGCCCATCTGGAAGGTGCGGCTGTTCTTGAAGGCAAAGGCAGTGGGTGCAATAGCATCCTTCACGGACAGCCCGCTTTTCACGAGGTCCTTCCAGTCAAAGTGGAACTTGGATGCGCCGTCCATGTTGAACATATCGTGCATGAGTTTCAGCCGCTGGACACCGTTCAGGGGCTTTGCCTGCACACCCAGCCGGTGAAAGTTGTTCAGCAGATCGTTTTGGATGTGGTCGAGCCGGGGCTTGACCTGTGCCATGCTTTCGCCCTCCACACCAAAGGTGATGAATTTGGTTTTGGTCAGACCATTATTGCCCTTGGCAAGCTGCTGGCGCAGCATCTGGGAATACTCCGCACGCACATCGTCAAAACCGTCCTTCTGGTACGGGATGCGGATGCTCTTCTCAAACTCTGTGCTGTCGGTTGCCATGTTCACAAAGGACAGTTCAAATTTGATGGAGCTGTCGAAGAAGTTCAGAAAACTGCACCATTCCTCAAAAATAGCGGTCTTATCCTCCTGCTGGGCAAGCTGATAATTGATGTCCTGATACTGGATGGTGCGGGTGTAGTAGCCGGGACGGACCCGGCAGGTGCCATCCTCGAACATCCGCTGCATGGGGATGGACTGCTGTGCTGTCCGGGGAACAGCAGACTTCGGCGGCTTTTTCTTGCCGCCCTTATCGGTCTTTTTCCAAAACGGCATTGGCTGACCCTCCTCTCATCAAAATCGCGTAGTAGTTGTTGGTCTTATAAGGTCGAATCTTCGGGCGCAAGAATCGCGCCTGAACATAGTGCGACAGCAGTTTTTCCAGCGGCTGACCATTTTTCTCGTACATACCCAGAAAAAATGCAGGCAGCATAACGGCCATCATGCCAAGGGTGGCGGCTGTGTTGCCGCCGGAATCCCGGAGAACGAAAAACAGCGGCACTCCAATCAGTGCCGCCGTGCCGAAACAAAGTAGTTGCCGTTTCGTCAGGTTGAACGCGACCTTCGATTTTACTTTCGTCAGGTCACGGGGAACGGAAATATACGCAGCCAATAAAGCACCCCCTTTAATGCGCTCCGAGGACGGATTTTGTCACGGAGCTGGTCTTAAACAGGCTGAAACAGAGCAAAACGGTGTAGCCCACAATGCTCCAAATGGAGTTGATGGCATCCCCGGAAATCGCCACGCTCTGGATCAGTACGGCGTAAATCGCCACGCAGATGAGGATGAGAAAGCCTTGAAAGCCCAGCGCAAATAGGCATTTCAGGTAGTTCTGCCCCATGTGGCTCTGCTCGTGGTTGCCGAAGGTCGCCATGGGGATGGGTGCAAGGCTCACCATGCAATAGATCTCGATCATACGTCCGTAGACGATCACAAAAATGATGATGCTCAATATCCGCATGGTGATGCCGATGAAGAAGGACTGCAAAAACAGCCCGAACAGGGGTCCTACATCCATCTGCATCAGGCTGGCTTCCAACATCGACAAGCCAATGTCGTTGACACGGGTGTTTCCGGCAATGATGCCGCTGGAATCGGACACTACCTTCTGGGTGATGTCGAACACCGCCATCACAATATCGAAGGTGTTGGAGATGAACCACACTGACACCGCTGTTTTGAAGATCCAGCGCATGATGAGCGCAGGCTCGAACTGCGCCATGTTGTTGTGCTGGGTGATCATCTCAATCAATTCATAACAGGCGATGAAGGTCAGGATGATGCCTGCAATGGGCAGCACCACGTTCCGGGAGAGGGCTTCAATCATCGCAAAAACGCGCGGCTCAAAACTGGAGGGCTTGGTGCCCACCTGCTGGGCGATGTTGCCCACCTGCGTGTTCACATCGTCGAACAGGCCGGAAAGGTTTGACATAATGCCTGCCGTCAGGATGCCTTTGATCCAGTCGGCAATGGCTTTGAGAACGGTTTCCATTCAGCAGTCACCGTCCTTAGCTGAAGTGGTTGATAAGAGTCTTGAGAAGGTTCAGGAGGAAAATAATGTGGGTCAAAAACTGCATAAGACACCGCCTTTCGTGGATGGGTGGATAAAAGACACGGCTTGGAACACGGACATTCAATAAACCTGCAAACCGCAGAGAGTTTTCCGTTGTAGCTCAAGCCGCCGTATGGAACAATGCCCTCATTTCATCTATCATTTTTTCAAAATTTTGATTGATGAATGATAGATGAAATGATATGATAAAAGAAATGATATGGGAGGTACACATCGTGCGAAACAAGAAACCGCCATTTGAAATCACAGAAGCAGCGCTTTCGGATGTTATGGAGATCAGCGAACTGGTAGGCAAAATCAGTTCCACCCAGAATCTTTCCACAAGCCCGATTTTGCGCCGCCAGAATCGAATCCGAACGATTTATTCTTCTCTGGCCATCGAGCAGAACACACTCTCTTTGGAGCAGGTGACGGCTGTTCTGTCTGGAAAACGTGTGCTTGCCCCTCCAAAAGACATTGCGGAAGTAAAAAATGCCTACGAGATCTACGACCATCTTGCAGAGTTGAATCCATATTCGATGGATGACCTCTTGCTTGCGCATCGGACGATGATGCAGGGACTTGTGCGTGAAGCGGGAGAGTTTCGTTCCCGACCTGTTGGCGTTGTAGACAACAAGGGGAATGTCCTGCATTTTGGAACATTGCCGCAGTACGTTCCCTCTTTGATGGAGGAACTGATTCAGTGGACAGAAAATAGTCCCTTTCCTCTTTTAATTAAGAGCTGTGTTTTCCATTATGAATTTGAAGTGATCCATCCATTTGCAGATGGCAATGGCCGTATTGGACGGCTCTGGCACACACTGCTGCTGTCAAAATGGAATCCCTTATTCGCATGGCTTCCCATCGAATCCATCATTCACGACCATCAGACCGAGTATTACGCAGCAATCAATCAGTCCAATGCACAGGGAGAAGGAACTATTTTTATCGAATTTATGCTGGGAATCATCAAAGAGGCTTTGACCGAAGCAATCAATGAACAGCCTGTTGCACAGAGCAAGGAAGAAGTGCGTTGGACGAAAATTGCAGCATTTCTCCGCACAAACCATATTATCCAGAACGTCGATGTACAGAATCTTCTCGATGTTTCTCCTGCCACTGCAAGTCGAGTTCTGAACACCTTGACAAAAGAAGGAAAGCTCGTCAAAGTGCGAAATGGTCGCTACTGGGCATATAAATTGGCAGATTGATTATGTACAGGCGGGAAAACCCGCCTGCGGCTCTTAGCCGAACAGACCGCTCAGCAGGGGAATCAGGGTAATGCCGACCAGAGCGACACCGCCGCCAGCCATGAGCTGCTTCATGCCCTGAGACTTAGAGCCGGGGTTGTCGTTGCCGTAACCTTCCAGCAGGTTGATGGCGCCCCACACGCCGAGACCGGCACCCAGAGCGACAACCAGAGTCTGAAGAACTTCGATAGCAGAGTTAAAGAATTCCATAGTCGTTTCTCCTTTATTTTGAAAAAATTGTAGACCGTCCGTACACACCTGAAATTGTATATTTTTGAGCCACGAACTGCGGCAGAAGTGGATTTGCTGGTGTACCTCTCTGGTCCGAGTAAAATAAAACCGCCTACCGGGTCAGGCAGACGGGAGCGAATCAGCGTCCACCACGATGAACTCATCACCGGGGTGGATTTTTTCTTTTCGGTTCAGATATTTTTCAATATCGAAGGTGTTTTTGGGGTCGTAATCCGAGGTCAGCTTGTAGTTCGGGTGCTGGGTCAGGTCGTATTTGTCCGAGAGAAAAGGTCTGACGCCACGCAACTGCAAAATACACTTGCCGCCGTCCAGCACCGCCAGTTCGTCTCGGCTCAATAATTCGTGACCCATCTTTTGGAACGTAGTGCCGTAACTGGGGCTGTTGCCACGGGTATCCGAGGTGTTGAATGCGTCGATGGTCTCCTTGCCCAGCATCTCGGACAGGTCTTTCAGAGTGGTCGGCTCGCTGCCGCCCAGAAAAATTTGAGAATCCATGTTGCCCACGATGGTGTCCGCATTGTCCTTGTAGATGGCCTTCAACTGGCTTCTCGCCTGCAAAACAAGGCAGGCGGAGATCTCACGGCTGCGAATGGTCGCCACCAGCTTTTCCAGATTGGGGATCTGCCCGATGTTAGCGCACTCGTCGATAAGGCACCGCACATGGATGGGCAGTTTGCCGCCGTACACATCATCCGCTTTGTCGCACAAAAGGTTGAAAAGCTGGGTGTAGACCATGCTGATGAGGAAGTTGAAGGTGGAATCCGTGTCCGACATGATGAGGAACAACGCCGTTTTCTTATCGCCCAGCGTGTCCAGTTGCAGTTCATCGTACATAGTGAGGTCACGCAGTTCTTGGATGTCGAAGGGGGCTAATCTGGCACCACAGGAAATGAGGATGGATTTTG
>ENA-OYWT01001044-OYWT01001044.1-human-gut-metagenome-genome-assembly--contig:-NODE-1044-length-10985-cov-5.935956_pt1 | contig 10985 bp, 7 predicted proteins | sample MGYA00244171_ERZ653399 | MGnify/ENA primary metagenome ERZ653399 (study PRJEB26926, sample SAMN06164987) | human gut metagenome | biome: ENVO:00009003; feature: ENVO:2100002; material: ENVO:00002003... | reverse complement strand
CTACACAAGGCTATTCGTCGGCAGCGTCAGATGTGTATAAGAGACAGGGCTATAAGTCTGTTAAGGAGCGTTCTGCAATCGTGCGCTTCAAGGTTAAGGGTGAGGACGCATACTTCCTTGCATGGACAACAACACCTTGGACACTTCCGTCCAACGTGGCTCTCTGTGTGAACCCGGATGAAACCTATTGCAAGGTTAAGGCTGCTGATGGCTACACCTACTATATGGCAGAGGCGCTTCTTGACAAGGTGCTTGGCGGACTTGCAAAGGCTGAGGACAAGGAGGCAGGTACACCTGCTGTTCCGGCTTATGAGGTTCTTGAAAAGTATAAGGGAAGTGACCTTGAGTACAAGGAGTATGAGCCGCTCTTTGCATGTGCGGGAGAGGCTGCTGCAAAGCAGAACAAGAAGGGACATTTCGTTACATGTGACGGATATGTAACCATGTCAGATGGTACAGGTATCGTTCACATTGCACCTGCATTTGGTGAGGACGATGCCAAGGTCGGACGTAAGTATGACCTTCCGTTCGTACAGTTCGTAGACGGAAAGGGTGAACTCACAAAGGAGACACCGTATGCCGGATTGTTTGTCAAGAAGGCAGACCCATTGGTATTAAAGGACTTAGAGGCAGAGGGCAAGCTCTTTGACGCACCTAAGTTCGAGCATGATTATCCTTTCTGCTGGAGATGTGATACACCGCTTATCTACTATGCTAGAGAGAGCTGGTTCATCAAGATGACAGCCGTTAAGGATGACCTTATCGCCAACAACAAGACAATCAACTGGATACCTGAGACAATCGGTACGGGACGTTTCGGTGCATGGCTTGAGAATGTTCAGGACTGGGGCATCAGCCGTAACCGTTACTGGGGTACCCCGCTCAATATATGGCAGTGTGAGTGCGGACATATGCACTCCATCGGAAGCATCGAGGAGTTAAAGAACATGTCTGATAACTGCCCTGATGATATCGAGCTTCACCGTCCATACATTGACGCTGTCACAATCAAGTGTCCTAAGTGTGGCAAGCAGATGAAGAGAGTTCCTGAGGTTATCGACTGCTGGTTTGACTCAGGCTCAATGCCTTTTGCACAGCATCATTATCCGTTTGAGAATAAGGATTTATTTGAGAAGCAGTTCCCGGCAGACTTTATCTCCGAGGCTGTAGACCAGACAAGAGGCTGGTTCTACTCACTGCTTGCTATTTCCACACTTTTATTTAACAAGGCACCATACAAGAATGTTATCGTTCTCGGTCACGTTCAGGATGCCGAGGGTAAGAAGATGAGTAAGTCCAAGGGTAACGCTGTTGACCCGTTTGATGCACTCTCACAGCACGGAGCAGATGCCATCAGATGGTACTTCTATGAGAACTCCGCACCATGGCTTCCTAACCGTTTTCATGACAAAGCAGTTACGGAAGGTCAGAGAAAGTTCCTCGGAACTCTCTGGAACACATACTCCTTCTTCGTGCTTTACGCTAACATTGATAATTTCAATGCAAATGATTACAAGCTTGAGTATGACAAGCTTCCTGTAATGGACAAGTGGATTCTCTCCAAGCTTCAGACCGTTGTAAAGACCGTTGACGATAACCTTGCCAACTACAAGATTACAGAGACAGCCAAGGTACTTGAGGACTTTATAGACGAGCTTTCCAACTGGTATGTAAGACGCTGCCGTGAGCGTTTCTGGGCAAAGGGCATGGAGCAGGATAAGATTAATGCTTACATGACACTCTACACAACGCTTGTCACCTTCTGCAAGGCAGCAGCTCCTATGATACCATTTATGACAGAGGAGATTTATCAGAACCTTGTTGCAAAGCAGGATAAGAACGCTCCTGAGAGTATTCACCTTTGCAGCTTCCCTGTTGCCAACGAGGCTTGGATTGACAAGGATCTTGAGGCGAGCATGGAGGATGTCCTCTCAGCGGTTGTTATCGGTAGAGCGTGCAGAAATGCAGCCAACATCAAGAATCGTCAGCCAATCGGAAAGATGTACATTAAGGCTCCTTGGACACTCACAGAGTTCTTTGTTGAGATTATCGAGGACGAGCTGAATGTCAAGAGCGTCGAGTTCACTGACGACGTTAGAGCATACAGCTCCTACAGCTTCAAGCCGCAGCTCAAGACTGTAGGTCCTAAGTATGGCAAGCTTCTTGGAAAGATTCAGGGAGCATTAAAGAGCATCGACGGCAACGCAGCGATGGATACACTCAATGAGAAGGGTGCTCTTGAGTTTGACTTTGATGGTCAGAAGGTAGAGCTTACCAAGGATGACCTCCTTATCGAGATAGCACAGACAGAGGGCTATGTATCAGACTCATGGAGCGGTGTCACGGTAGTGCTTGACACTAACCTCACACCTGAACTTATTGAGGAAGGCTTCCTCCGTGAGATTGTGAGCAAGATTCAGACCATGAGAAAGGAAGCAGGCTTCGAGGTAATGGATACAATCACAATCTACGCAGACGGAAGTGACAAGATTAAGGCACTTCTCGATGCCAAGGCGGACCAGATTACCACCGAAATTCTTGCAACCAAGGTTGTGACAGGTGAGCTTGACGGTTATACCAAGGAATGGGATATAAATGGCGAGCAGGTGACACTGGGAGTTAAGAAAAATTAAGACTAAGTCCTGAGGATTCGTGAAAGCAGCCATCATATAATACGGACGTGAAAAACGCAGTTCCCGTTTTTGGGGGACTGCGTTTTTTATATAATGGTGAAATTGTTGAAATTCCCTACTACAAACGGTTGAATGTTTATCCTTTGACAATTATTGCCTTGTGATTATCTCCTGATTGCAGTAGATGCATCTGTATTTCTTTGACGAGGACATTCTGAATATGTGCTCACAGTTTGCCTCGAGATTGGTGATGCAGCGCGGGTTTTTGCACCTGATGACATTCCGCAGTTCTATCGGCGGGACGGGGTGAAGCTTCTGTACGACCTTGCCGTCTTTTATATAGATGAGTGTAATTTTGTCATCGAGATAGCCGAGAATATCAAGCTGTGGCAGCGTGTCCGAGCCCTCAATTTTTATTAAATCCTTTTTGCCGTATTTTTCACTTTTCACATACTGGAGAAGTGCAATGGAACGGCTGATGTTTTCAAGATGGAGAAACTTGTATATTTCAAGACCTTTTCCTGCAGTAATATGGTCGATTACTATTCCGTTCTGAATGGACTCCACATTTAACATGATAAAACCTCCTCTCCTGTTACCGGGTCGGGAATGTCGAGCAGTGCCATGATAAGCGCCATTCTGACATAGACACCATTCTGCACCTGCTGGAAGTAAGCTGCGCGCTTGTCAGAATCGACATCAAGTGATATCTCATCTACTCTCGGAAGCGGGTGAAGCACGGGCATGTCTGCCGGCGCAAGCTCAAGCTTTTCCTTGGTGAGCATGTATGTTCCTTTTAGGCGGACATAGTCCTCCTCGTTGAAAAAACGTTCCTTCTGTACGCGCGTCATATACAGGACATCGAGCTTGGGAAGAGTGTCCTCAAGGTCATCAACCTCGTGATAGGGAACCTTTGCCGGCTTCAATGTGTCCTCAATCAGGTATTCGGGCACGCAAAGTTCGCTTGGGGAGATAAAATAAAACTGATTGTCCGGGTATCTGACGAGGCTGTTCACGAGCGAGTGAACGGTGCGTCCGAACTTTAAATCGCCGCAGAAGCCTACGGTGAGATGATCCAGGCGCCCTTTGCGCTGGCGTATCGTCATCATGTCGATAAGTGTCTGTGTAGGGTGATTGTGACCGCCGTCGCCCGCATTTATAATAGGTACGCCAGAGTATACCGAGGCGCGAAGAGGTGCTCCCTCCTTTGGATGGCGCATAGCTATGATATCGGCGTAGCAGCTTACTACGCGCGCAGTGTCAGCGACGGTTTCGCCCTTGGTGGCGCTGGACTGCCCGGCTCCGGCGAAGCCCAAGGTCTGACCGCCGAGGTTTAACATGGCTGCCTCGAAGGAGAGGCGTGTTCTCGTACTCGGCTCGTAGAAGAGTGTTGCTAGCTTCTTTCCGTCAGCGACGTGTGAATATGCTGATGGATTTGCTGAAATTCGGTCAGCAAGGTTCAATATTTTCAGAGTTTCTTCAAGTGTAAAATCCAGTGGATCAATCAAGTGTCTCATAGCCATTCTCCCTTTAATAAATACTGGTTTCGTTCTGCGCCTACGGAAATAAACTGTATTTCATGTTCAAGCAGTTTTTCCAGACGGGTTATATATGCCTTTGCCTTGTCGGGAAGGTCGTTATAGTCAGTGCATGCCGATATGTCCTCCTTCCAGCCCGGGAGATATTCAACTATAGGCTCACATGAGTCCAGATCCTCGAGAGGGTCAAAACAGGTGGTCGTCTCATCGCCATGACGATAGCCTACAATTATCGGTATCACGTCCAGGCTGCTGAGTACGTCAAGCTTGGTAAGGGCAATCTTGTCGGCTTTCTGACATTTCAGCCCGTAAAGGCTTGCAACGGCATCAAACGGACCGACACGGCGCGGACGGCCGGTGGCAGCTCCGTACTCACCGCCGGATTTTCTGAGAGCCTCCATCCATGCCTCAGGCATTGCCCTCTCGGCAACAAATGGACCGGCACCGACGCAGGTTGAGTAGGCCTTCAGTACACCGACAACCTGATTGAGATGTTCACCCGGTATGCCTGCACCTATAGGACCATAGGCAGATATGGTTGATGAACTCGAGGTGTATGGGAAGATGCCGTAATCGATATCTCTCATTGCGCCGAGCTGGGCTTCTAAGACCACATTTTTTCCGTTTTTGAGAGCGGCTTCAAGGTAGCTGCCTGTGTCACATATATATGGAGCAAAAAGAGCTGCCTGCTTCTCACACCATGAGAGCAGAGCCGGATAGGACATGCGCTCCTGATGGTAGCAGCCCGACAGCTCAAGGTTCTTTGAGTCGAGCATCATTTTAAGGCGCGCCTGTATGCGAGGTTCATCGAGGTGGAGCAGGTCACCCATACGGATTGTCTTTTTCCTGTATTTGTCGCTGTAGGCGTAGGCGATTCCTCGTTTTGTCGAGCCGAAGGCTGCGCCTGTTTTTGCAAGACGGCTTTCCTCAAGCTCGTCCTGTGCGCGGTGCCAAGGCATGGATATGGTAGCCCTTGAGGAAAGCCTCAGGTTGTCAGGGGTTACGAGCACTCCCTTCTCACGGATTTGTGCAATCTCCTTTGACAGATGCTCCGGGTCTACCACCATACCATCGCCTAATATACAGATTACCTTGGAATGAAGTATGCCGGAGGGTAGAAGATTGAGAATAAATTTCCCCTGCCCGGTTACGACGGTGTGTCCGGCGTTGTTGCCGCCTTGGTAGCGGACGACTATATCAGCCTTCTCAGCCAGCAGGTCGATGACCCTGCCTTTTCCTTCGTCGCCCCAGTTTACGCCTGTTACTGCTGTCAGCATGTTTTGTCCTCCTTTATTGTGCTTCTTTGCATTGTTTTTTTAACCAGCGTTCATTATAATGAACGTACAGAGATATGTAAAAAGTATTATTGATATGACAGCAATAATTTTAAATTATCACAGAGGCGAATATGAATATTAATTTTGAGTATTACAGAATTTTTTATTATGTTGCAAAATACAGCAACTTCACAAAGGCTGCACATGCGCTCGGGAACAGCCAGCCCAATATCACGAGGGCAATGAACTGTCTTGAGAGTGCGGCACAATGCACATTGTTTATCCGGACGAACAGGGGAGTGCGCCTGACGCCGGAGGGGGAAAGGCTTTACACAAGAGTCGCAGCGGCGATTTCCATTCTACAGACCGCGGAGGACGAGATGATGGAGTATGCGGATTTGGAGCATGGCAGCATCGCAATCGGGGCAAGCGAGACGGCGCTTAATATATATCTTCTCAAAAAACTCAAAAGGTTTCATATGGAATACCCGGGAATAAGGATAAAGATATATAATCATTCAACCCCGCAGGCGGTGCAGTCCGTCAAGAGCGGGGAGATTGATTTCGCGGTTGTGACGACACCGACGACCGCAAAGGAGCCGCTTAGGGAGGTAAAACTGCAGGCTTTTAGCGAGATACTGGTAGGAGGAAAGACCTTCACGGCGCTGGGGAGTCAGGAGCTCAGCCTGGCGGAGATTTTGAATTATCCGTTTATATGCCTTGGAAGGGAGACGATGACCTACCAGTTCTATTATCAGTTTTTCATGGCGCACGGTCTTGAGATGAAGCTCGATACGGAGGCAGCTACCACGGATCAGATACTGCCGTTGGTAAAAGCCGAGCTGGGGCTTGCATTTATCCCGCAACCGATGGCGGAGCAGGCAATCAGGAGGCATGAGATAGTGCAGATATGCCTGAACGAGGAAATTCCAAGGCGCGATATCTGTATGGTCTATGATGTAAAACGTCCTATGAGTGTTGCGGCTAAGAAACTTAAAAAGATACTGCTTGAGGAGAGGGATAATTTGGACGGGGAAAATTAGAAGGCTGAGAGCTGCATTTGACTGACATAGTTTTAAACTATGACAACTGTATAAAATTATATATTTTTCAATAACCGGACCGCCCATTATAATTAGAGAAAATATTGTTGGAGGGCGGTGCGGCAGCCTGCCCGGAAAAGGGGATTATTATGCAGACATCGGTAATTGGGTTTCCGAGAATTGGTACATTAAGAGAATTAAAATTCGCTTCCGAGAAATATTTCAGAGGGGAAATCGGTGCACAGGAGCTGCTGCAGACAGCAGCACAGTTGAGAAAAATTCATTGGAGCATGCAGAGAAATGCGGGGATTGACTATATTTCCAGCAATGATTTCTCACACTATGATGCGGTTCTGGATACGGCGGTGATGCTTGGAATTGTTCCCGGGCGTTACAAGGAATTAAAGTTGTCAGAGCTGGATACATATTTTGCGATGGCGCGCGGATATCAGGGGGACTCGGGAGATGTGAAGGCGCTTGCCATGAAGAAGTGGTTTAACACCAATTACCACTATATTGTCCCGGAGGTCGAGGACGACACGGTTATCGGGCTGTATGGAAGTAAGCTTTTAGACGAGTATAAGCAGGCGAAGTCGATTGGAATTGATACAAAGCCCGTAGTAATCGGCGTGTATACGATGCTCAGGCTGTGCAGATTTACGGGCAGCAGGGCGGCGGCTGATTATGTGGATGATTTCATAAAGGCGTATAAGGAGCTTCTTAAAAGCTGCGCCGAAAATCAGGTGGCGTGGATACAGTTTGACGAGCCTGCGCTTGTGCAGGATATGGATGATAAGGATATCGAGCTGTTTTGCAGAATATACGATGCGGTGCTGTCTTGCAAAAACGGCTGCAGGGTACTGCTCCAGACCTATTTCGGAGATGTGAGGGATATTTACGCGAACCTGACCGGAATGGCGTTTGACGGAATAGGGCTTGATTTCATAGAGGGCAGGGAGACGATCAAACTGATTGAAAAATATGGTTTTCCACAGGACAAGCTGCTGTTTGCGGGGCTTGTGAACGGAAAAAATATCTGGAGAAATCACTACGACCGCACATTAAAGACGTTGGCACAGCTTAAAGAAAAGAATATAAATGTCGTGCTATCGACTTCCTGCTCATTGCTTCATGTCCCATATACGTTAAAGTATGAGCACAGTCTTTCTCAGGACTATCTGTCCCATTTCGCATTTGCGGAGGAAAAGCTGGGTGAGCTTCATGAGCTGGGGATTCTTGTGGATTCGGATGATTACACATCGGAAGAAGCATACATTGATAATCAGCAGCTTTTTACCGTGAAGAGGGATTGTGAAAATGAGCAGGTAAAGCAGAGGCTTGAGAGTGTCGGGGAAAATGATTATATAAGACTGCCGAAGAGAAGTGAGCGTCAGAAGATACAGAAAAAAGTATTCGGTCTGCCTGAGTTTCCGACAACCACAATCGGCTCATTCCCGCAGACACAGGACGTAAAGGCAAACCGTTCAGCTTACAGGCGTGGAGATATTTCAAGGGAGGAATATATAGCTTTTAATAAGAAGAAAATTGCTGAGTGTGTGGCATGGCAGGAAGAAATCGGACTTGATGTGCTGGTGCATGGTGAGTATGAGAGAAATGACATGGTGGAATATTTCGGTGAAGCTCTGGGCGGATTTTTGTTCACGCAGAAGGCATGGGTGCAGTCCTACGGAACACGCTGCGTGAAGCCGCCGATTATATGGGGTGATGTCTACCGCAGGAATCCTATAACGGTTGAATGGTCTGTATATGCGCAGTCACTTACCAAGAAGCCTATGAAGGGCATGCTCACAGGACCGGTCACTATCCTGAACTGGTCATTTCCAAGGGAGGACATTTCGATAAAGGAATCAATAGCGCAGATTGCACTGGCAATCAGGGACGAGGTGCTTGACCTTGAAGCTGACGGTATCAGAATTATCCAGATTGATGAGGCAGCCTTGAGGGAGAAGCTGCCGCTTCGCAAATCGGACTGGTATACAGAATACCTTGACTTCGCAATCCCGGCATTCCGCCTGACCCACAGTGGAGTTAAGCCGGAGACGCAGATACACACTCACATGTGCTACAGTGAGTTTACGGACATTATTACGGCGATTGATGACATGGATGCGGATGTGATTACGTTTGAAGCCTCACGTTCCGACCTTCAGATATTGGATGCGCTGAGGGAGAAGCATTTTGAGACGGAGGTCGGACCTGGAGTGTACGATATCCATTCTCCGCGTGTACCGGACGTGCAGGAGATTGTGAATGCGCTTAGTATAATGCTTACGAAGATTGAAAAGGATAAGCTATGGGTAAATCCTGATTGCGGTTTAAAGACAAGAGGGGTGCCGGAGACAGATGCCAGCCTAAGGAATATGGTTGAGGCTGCGAAGCTTATAAGAGATAAGAATATCTAAAGAAAAAGACTTGGGAAATGTTTTATTAATGTTTCCCGGGTCTTTTTTAATTATACAAATAATATCATGTTCAGAGCGTTCGGGGCAAACACTAATCCTAATTATGTGGATTATGAAGAATTCTTGAAATCCAGATGTTTTCCCGAAACAAGGGATAAAATAAAAATTCAGTTAGATGCGTTAGGAATTCCGTTCTATGACCCCATGCTTATAATAAGTAAAACACAAGGGCGAATGGCGGAAGATGATTTTTGGATAATGATAGAGAAGTAGAAATTTTTACTTTCAAACTCCTGCATTCATGGTATAATGGCATCAGTGGGACACCGGGACCAGACCCCTGTCCCAGACTTGGGACAGGGGTCTGGTCCCGGTGTCCCGGAGATTTAACGCGAGGTAGACACATGGACAGCATAAGTGAGGAACGTATTAAGAATATATTGGACAGCGCAGATGTGAGGTATTCCTACAATCTGGCGAAGGAGCTTGAGAACATAAGGAGCAATCCGGCGCTTGGCTACAGAAGCGCAGGCTCTGAGGCGGAGCATGAGGCGGGGGAGCTTATATTTAACAGGATGGTCGAGGCAGGCTTTTCTAATGTCCGCAAGGACAGGGTTGATGTGGACGCGTGGGAATTTAAGCGTGCTGTCATAAAAGTGGTGGTGGATGGTAAGGAGCGGCAGATGCAGCTTGGCGCATACCAGACAAATTTCACTACGGAAGGCTATGAGAGAGTTCAGATTGTCGATGCGGGAAAAGGCACACTTGAGGATTACGAGGAGCTGGAGCGTCTCGGAATATCTGTCGAGGGCAAGCTTGTCATGGCGGAAATCAATCAGCGCGAGGAGTGGTGGATTAATTTCCCGGTGTATCAGGCTAAGCTGAAGGGAGCGAAGGGCTTTATCGCCGTTCAGGCGGGCGGCTATGGGGAGGTGGCTGAAAATGCATTAAACGCTCAGGATATTGCAGGTCCGAGTGATGCACCGGCATTTTCAATCTCACGCTCTGATGCCGATTGTATAAAAAAGTGTATGGCACAGATAACGGACGACGTAGGTAACGACAGGGAATGTACGGTACTTTTTGACGCATACACACGCGTTATGCCAAATGCAAGTTCGTATAACATAGTGGGTGAGATTCCGGGTGAAAATCCTGACAGAATGATACTGCTGTCAGGTCACTATGACTCATATTTTTCGGGCTTTCAGGATGACAACACAGCAGTAAGCATGCTGATTGAGATAGGGCGCATGCTGATAAAGAGTAATTACAAGCCGCATAACACTATAGTGCTGTGTGCAATGGCGGCAGAGGAGTGGGGAGTTATCAACTCTAAGTATGACTGGTCGACAGGCGCGTACGAGGAGGTGTTCACCGTACACCCTGAGTGGAGGGGTAAGGTAATTGCAGACCTGAACTTTGAGCTTCCGGCGTTTGCACATGGAAATAAGGATTATGTGCGCTCTACCTACGAGTACAGGAATTTCTTCAGGAGAATATTGAAGGAATATCCGGGGAATCTGCACGAAGCGTACCCGGATGGTGTAGGAACGAAGGCACCTATACAGACATGGTCGGACGATTTCTCGGTTGCGATATCCGGTATTCCGTCAACCGTGAATGAATTTGCCGGCGGCAAGTTTATGGAATCGCACTATCATTCACAGTATGACAGCGATGAGTTCTACGATGAGAGAGTGTACCTGTTCCATCATAAGTTATATGCGTATATATTGCTGCGGCTTGATGGTATGAGCGTTGCACCTATAGACTTCACAACTCTGTGCGATGAGCTTCTGCACAGATTTGACAGGGATATATGTGATGACAGGTCGGCAGCAGATGAGCTTGTACAGGCAGTGACGGATTTGAAGCTGGAGGCGCTGCGGGTTAATGAGGTTGTTGAAGGACGCAATTGTCCGGAGAGGGCATTCACAGGTGCAGATGATGGATACAGCTACGATGGTGAAGCAGGTGAAAATCATGGTGTGAGAGCGAGGGATAATGATGACATGCGCATCTGTCTCTTATACACATCTCCGAGCCCACGAGACTGCAGCTAATCTCG
>ENA-OYWT01001028-OYWT01001028.1-human-gut-metagenome-genome-assembly--contig:-NODE-1028-length-11085-cov-14.117135_pt1 | contig 11085 bp, 9 predicted proteins | sample MGYA00244171_ERZ653399 | MGnify/ENA primary metagenome ERZ653399 (study PRJEB26926, sample SAMN06164987) | human gut metagenome | biome: ENVO:00009003; feature: ENVO:2100002; material: ENVO:00002003... | reverse complement strand
CGAGATTAGCTGCAGTCTCGTGGGCTCGGAGATGTGTATAAGAGACAGATCACATCCTGAGAAAAAATTTGGGAGAATGGCTGATGATATGTTAGTAGCTATTAGGGAAGATAAGGGCTTTTTAGAATTGTAATACGGCTACTTTATGACTGGTAATTTATATATTAATAAAAATTTGATAAGTTTACTTGCATTTATAATGAAGATAGTGCATTATTAATTTTAGTACATATTAAATAGGAGTTTTTTAATTCATGGCTAAAAGAGGTATGTTGATTGTTCTTTCTGGCCCTTCAGGTGTTGGAAAAGGAACTGTCAGAAAAGAGATATTTTCACAACCAGGTAATAAATTTCATTATTCTGTTTCTATGACAACAAGAGAAATGCGTCCTGGAGAAGTAAACGGTAAAGATTACTATTTTGTATCAAAGGAAGAATTTGAACAAGAAATTGCTGCTGGACAAATGCTAGAGTATGCACAATACGTAGATAATTATTATGGTACTCCATTGAAGTATGTTAATGAGATGCTTGATAGTGGTAAGGATGTATTTTTAGAGATTGAAGTTAAAGGTGCTATGCAAGTTAGAGAAAAGGCTCCGGATGGCTTATTTATTTTCCTTACACCACCAGATTTGATGGAGTTGAGACAGCGCATTATTAATCGAGGTACTGATGATATTGATACTATTAATAAACGTATGAAAAAAGCAGTAGATGAGATAGAAATGATGCAAAATTATGATTATGCTGTTGTAAATGACGAAGTTGAGAAGGCAGCCGAAAAAATTAAAACAATAATTAGAGCAGAACGCTGGAGAGTAAAGCGTTTCTTGCCAGACTATCGAAAACAGTTAGGAGAGTTGAATTAAAATGATTTTATACCCATCAGTAGATGATTTATTAGAACAAGTTGATTCTAGATATTCTTTAATTATGTTAGCTGCTAAGCGTGCACACGATTTAGATGCTGGTTCCCCAGAATTATTATCCAACTATGAATCACCAAAAAATATTGGACATGCATTAGAAGAAATAGCTGCTGGTAAAGTTAAAATTAAGGAAGACTAATTATATATAATTAGTAGCTATATTAAAGCCGTAGAGATTGTTCTCCACGGCTTTTTTATAATGAAATTGTATGTCACTTGGTATAATATAGTATATGAGATTTATTCTATGATATTGATAGAAATTTGAAGGGATGAAGTCTTTATGGAGAGAAAAAATATTGCTGTATTTTTAACAGGTGGAATTGCTGTTTATAAAGCAGCAAATGTTGTTAGAGGCTTAATTAAAAAAGGATTTAAAGTAAAAGTAGCTATGAGTGAAGCTTCTCAAAAATTTATAACTCCATATACATTCCAAGCTTTAACACATGAAAAAGTCTATACTGATTTATTTGAGATAACGGATGATAACCCAATACCACATATTAAATTAGCTGATTGGGCTGATTTTACTTTGATTATACCAGCTACAGCAAACATAATAGCAAAAATGGCTAATGGTATAGCTGATGATTTTATTACTACGACACTGTTAGCAATAGATACGCCGAAATTTGTTGTTCCAGCGATGAATGAGAAAATGTTATTGAACAATGCTACCAAAAGAAATATGCAAACTTTGATAAATGATGGTGTAAAAATAATGTCTCCAGATACAGGTATGTTAGCTGAAGGATATACTGGTAAGGGAAGATTGCCTAAAGAAGAAGAGATCATTGAGTGGATTATTAATAAAATAAATTCAAAGAAAGATTTAGTTGGTAAAAAAGTCGTTATTTCTGCTGGAAGTACAATCGAACCAATTGATCCTGTCAGGTATATATCTAACTATTCGAGTGGAAAAATGGGCTACGCTTTAGCGGAAGCAGCATTCGAACGTGGAGCAAGCGTTACATTAGTAAGTGGTCCTACTAATTTATTGGCAACCCCAGGTGTAAAAATCAACAGAATTAAAACAACTAAAGAATTAGAAAGAAAAATGAATGAAGAATTTAAAACTGCTGATATTGCAATAATGGCAGCAGCTGTTTCTGACTATCATGTTGCTAAAGTAGCAAATAACAAGATTAAAAAAACTGGAGAAAAGTTAACATTAGAATTGGTACAAAATCCTGATATTTTAAAAGGACTGGGCTCAGTTAAGGAAAAACAAATATTAGTAGGATTTGCTGCTGAGACGAATAATTTATATGAAAATGCTCAAAATAAGTTACTTTCCAAACATGCGGACATGATTGTTGGAAATGACGTATCTAGAAAAGATATAGGATTTGGAAATGACGATAATGAAGTAACACTATTTACTTTGAAAAATAGTCCTATTAAGTTACCTAAGACTAATAAAAAAGAATTAAGTCATAAAATTTTGGATGTAATTGTTGAAAAACTTATGTCTAAGGAGTGATTTAAAATTTTAAAAAATTTTGCTGAAGTTATTGTAGATGTACCTACAATGCAAACTAATAAACCATTTACTTATAAAATACCTGAAAATTTGCAGGGACAACTAGAAAGAGGAATGAGGGTAGTAGTTCCCTTTGGAAAGGGAAACAGATTGATTCAAGGATTTATTATAAATTTTAAGTCTAGTAGTGAAAATATAGATAATATAAAAGAAATTGATAGTGTATTAGATTTAGAACCTGTATTGAATGAAGAAATGTTGGAAATTGCAGATTGGTTGTCAAAGTATACTTTTTCATTCAAAATTAGGTGCCTTCAAGTAATGCTTCCAAGTATTATGAAAGCTAAATATGAGCGAAAGTTTACTTATATTGGAGAGCAAGATGAAAAAGTTAAAGAGCTATTTTCAGGCAAATCTGATTTATTAGGTAGTGATAAAAAAGTAAATTCTAGTACGATAAATAAATTATTACAGTTAAGAAAGCAAGGAAAGATAAAAGTAGACTACATTGTAAAAAATAAGGCTAAAGCAAAGTTAGTCTCAGTGATTAAGACAAAATTATCTTTACAAGAGTATGAGAATGAGTTAGGAAGTATTGCACCTAATGCCAGCAAACAAAAAAAGTTACTAAATACATTAAAAGAGTTTCCTGTGGGGTCAAAAATACGGCAAAGTGAATTGAGGGAAAAATATAATTTTACTAATGCTGATATAAAAAATGCTAGTGAAAAAGGATGGATAGATGTAATAAAAGTTGAAAAATATCGCGATCCATTTGCTAACTATAAGAGTTATTATGAAAAAAAGCATAAGCTTACACAAGAACAAAGTAAAGTTGTGAAAAAATTAGATGATGATATCGAAAACGATAAAGCGCGAGTGTCTTTGCTTCAAGGGGTAACAGGAAGTGGAAAAACAGAGGTATATTTACAAGTAATAGATACTGCTCTTAATCAAGGGAAAACAGCTATTGTATTGGTTCCTGAAATATCGTTAACACCGCAAATGGTAAAAAGATTTAGAGCTAGGTTTGGCACCAAAGTTGCAGCTTTGCATAGTGGGCTTTCTATAGGAGAAAAATACGATGAATGGAGAAGAATAGAGAGAGAAGAAGTACAGGTAGTTGTAGGAGCGCGATCTGCTATTTTTGCTCCTTTGAAAAATTTAGGAGTCATAATAGTGGATGAGGAACATGAATCTAGTTACAAGCAAGATGAAATGCCTAGATATAATGCAAAAGATGTTGCTAAATGGCGTGGAATATACCACTCATGTCCAGTTATTTTTGGGAGTGCAACCCCATCACTAGAGTCTAGAGCTAGGGCACAAAAAGGAGTATATGATTGGTTAAGATTAACTAAAAGAGTTAACAATCAAAAGCTACCTAAAGTGCAAATTATTGATATGAGAGAGGCAGTAAAAACCTCTCCAATTCCAGATTTTTCTCTTAAAATGGTTAATTCAATTCAGGAAAAATTAGATAAAAAGGAACAAATAGTGCTTCTATTAAATCGTAGAGGGTATTCGACGTTTATGATGTGTAGAGAGTGTGGTTATGTAATAAAGTGTCCTAACTGTGATATTTCTTTGACAGTTCATTTAGATAGCAGATCTTTAAAGTGTCATTATTGTGGATATGAAACGAGAATACCATATGAATGTCCTAGTTGTAGTAGCAAAAAAATAAGATATTATGGTACTGGAACACAAAAAATTGAAAAAGAGCTAAAAGGTCTATTTCCACAAGCCCGAATTTTGAGAATGGATGTAGATACAACTAGAAAAAAAGGAGCACATGAGAAACTATTAAGAACATTTGGAGATGGAAAGGCTGATATTTTACTTGGAACGCAAATGATAGCTAAAGGACTAGATTTTCCAAATGTAACTTTTGTTGGAGTTTTAAATGCAGATACATCACTTGGAATATCGGATTTTAGAGCAAGTGAGAGAACTTTTCAACTTTTAACACAAGTTAGTGGACGTGCTGGACGTGCTGATAAAGATGGAGAGGTTATTATTCAAACTTTTAATCCTGATCATTATGCTATAAAACTAGCTCAGAATCACGATTATGAAAATTTTTTCTATAAAGAAATGGAACTTAGACATAATTTAAATTATCCACCGTATTACTATACATTAAAGATAACAGTAAGTTCTAATTCAGAGTCATTGACGGCTAGAACTATTTTTAAAATAAATAATGAAGTAAGGATGAATGTCTCTAAAGGAACTATTATATTGGGTCCAACTCCACAGACGGTTACTAAAATAAATAATCGTTATTATTATCAAATTGTTATTAAATATAAAAAAGAAACAAAATTAATTAACTATTTACAAGATTTACTTCTTTCAAGTCAAAGAATTGAAAGAGAAGGTATACAAATTGTGATAGATAGAGAACCATTGAAATTTAATTAAGTTAAGGACGTGATATTATGACAAATATTGTATTTATGGGAACACCAGCTTTTGCTGCACCAATTTTAGAAGGAATTATTGAAAATGGTTATAATGTTTTAGCTGTGGTCACACAACCTGATAGACCTGTTGGAAGAAAGAGAGTACTACATGCCTCACCTGTAAAAGAAGTTGCTTTGAAGTACGGTATAAAAGTATTTCAACCGGTAAAATTAAGTGGCAGTGATGAAATGCAGGAAATAATAGACTTACAACCAGATTTAATAGTAACAGCAGCATACGGTCAATTTTTACCAACAAAATTAATTGAAAGTGTAAAAATTGCTGCAATTAATGTTCATGGATCATTATTGCCTAAATATAGAGGTGGTGCTCCTGTACAATATTCAATTATGAATGGTGATGATAAGACAGGTGTAACTATTATTTATATGGTTAAGAAAATGGATGCTGGGGATATGCTAGCTCAAGCTGAATTAAAAATAGAATCTACAGATGATACTGGAACTATTTTTGAAAAAATGAGTATTTTAGGAAGAGATGTGCTTCTAGAAACATTACCTAAAATTATTTCTGGTAATGTTGAAGCTGTAAAACAAGATGAAAATAAAGTTGTTTTTTCACCTAATATCAAACCAGAAGAAGAAATTTTACACTTAAATTTAGAAGCTAAAGAAATTGATTGGAAGACGAGAGCATTACGCCCAGCACCTGGAGCTTATTTTAAAAATTTCAAAGGAAAGAGAACGAAGTTATGGAGTATTAAACCACTTGAAGAAAAAACAGAATTCGCTCCAGGATACGTTGTGAATGTTGATAAGCATGAGTTAAAAGTATCTGCATATAATGGGACTGTTTATTCAATTATTGAATTACAACCGGCAGGTAAACAAAAAATGGATATAACTTCATATTTAAATGGAGTTGGACAAGGATTAAAAATTGGACAAAGGATAATTGAAGATGAAGAATAAGACAGTTAGATTACTAGCAGTTGAATTACTAACTAGAGTTGAAAGTCAAGGTACATATTCAAATCTAGCATTAAATAAAGTGATAGAAGAAAATAACTTTTCTGTTAAAGATACAAAATTATTAACAACAATTGTTTATGGAGTAATACAACATAAGTTAACTTTAGAATATTGGTTAGAACCATTTATTAAGAAGGCAAATAAGTTACAATTATGGGTTAAGGAATTATTATTAGTATCATTGTATCAAATGGTTTATTTAGATAAAATTCCAGACCGAGCTGTATTTAATGAATCTATTGAAATAGCAAAAATCAAGGGACATACCGGTATTAGAAAATTTGTTACAGGTGTGCTGCATTCAATCAGAAGAAATGGTTTGAGAGAAGTTAATGAAATTGATAACGATATTACAAGGTTGAGTATAGGGACTAGTACCCCTGAGTGGCTAGTGGAAGAATTAATTAAGGAATTAGGAATTACTAAAGTCGAGTCGATATTAGATACAATAAATACTTCTCCAAAGCATAGTGTAAGAATCAATACTCATAAAGTTAACAAGCAAATTTTAGTAAATGAACTAAAGAATGACGGCTATACGATTAGAGAAAGTGAAGTTACACCAGATGCATTAATAGTAGATGGAGGCTTCTTACCAAAGAGTTCGGAATTTCGAAATGGAAAGATGATAATTCAAGATGAAAGTGCAATGTTAGCTGTTGAAAGTATGGATATTCAAAAAGATGATATAGTTCTAGATGCTTGTGCTGCTCCTGGTGGTAAAACAACACAAATAGCTGAAAAATTAATGAAAGGTGAAGGCAAAGTTTGGGCTTTAGATATTCACAAACATAAGGTGAAATTGATAGAAGAAAATGCTAATAAATTAGGATTAATATCTAAAGTATCAGCTAAACAATTAGATGCGAGAAAGGCGATAACGGAGTTTGATTCGGAAAAATTTGATAAAATTTTAGTAGATGCACCTTGTTCTGGATTAGGATTAATGAGAAGAAAACCAGAAGTAAAATATGAAAAAAAGCTGGCTGACTCATATAGTCTACATGATATTCAAGTTAATATTTTAGAAAAAGTAGCACCTTTATTAAAAAAAGGTGGATACTTGACTTATAGTACATGTACAATTTTAAATATTGAAAATCAAAAAGTTATTGATGATTTTCTTAAAAAGCATCCAGAGTTTGTTCAAGAAAAGACTTATACAAAAAATAAATTAAAAGATGAAAGAGATACACTTTCTTTAACCATATATCCAGATGATTACATGTCGGATGGTTTCTTTATAGCAACGCTACGTAAAAAATAGGAGTTGATGAGTATGGAGATTGCATATTTAAGTGATTTAGGAAAAATGAGAAAAAATAATGAAGACTATGTTGGAAAATTTGTCAATAAAGCTGGAGCAGTAATGGTAATTGTGGCTGATGGATTAGGTGGCCATAACGGGGGAGAAGTAGCTTCAGAAATGGCAGTATCCCATCTAGGCTATTACTTTAGTGAAACAAGTTTTTTTCTATTTCTCAAGCAAGTACTTGGCTTTCTAAAAAAGTAGATGAAGAAAATAGTTTAATTTTAAAAAATTCTCTTCACTATAAAGATTTACGTGGTATGGGAACAACATTAGTAGTAGCTATCATATTTGAACAAGAATTTTTACTAGCACATATAGGTGACAGTAGGGGATATATTTTAGAAAAAGGAAATCTTACTAGGGTTACAGAAGATCATTCTCTAGTCAATGAATTAATAAAAGAGGGTGAATTAAGTCCAGAAGAGGCTGAGCATCATCCTAAAAAGAATATCATCACACGATCTTTAGGAATATCGAAAAATTCAGAATTAGATGAAGAATTTTTTCAAATTACTAAAAATAGCATTTTGATGTTATGTACAGATGGTTTAACTAATATGGTTGAAGATACGAAGTTAGAACGTTTATTAAATATATCTGAATCTTTACCTGATAAATGTCAAAGATTGGTTGATGAGGCTAATAGAGCAGGAGGAAATGATAATATTTCTGTATTACTTGTGTCGTTTGATGAAGAGGTGAAATATTAATGGGACCAGGATACGTTTTGAATGGTCGTTATAAGATTCGACGTGTTCTAGGTGAAGGTGGAATGGCTAATGTTTATTTAGCTGATGATTTAATTTTAAATCGACCAGTTACGGTGAAAGTTTTAAGACTAGATTTACAAAATGATCCTGCTTCTTTGAGAAGATTTCATAGAGAAGCGATGTCATTAACAGAATTAACTAATCCTAATATAGTTAACATTTATGACATTGATCAAACAGATGATGGTATGCAGTATCTAGTTATGGAATATGTAGATGGTATGGATTTAAAAGCATACATAAAGAAAAATCATAAACTTCCATACGAACGTGTAATAGAAATTATGGAACAAATCTTATCGGCTGTAGAGGATGCGCATGCACACAATATAATTCATAGAGATTTAAAGCCGAAAAATATTTTAATTGATAAGAATGGGGCAGTTAAGATTACTGATTTTGGAATTGCTGTTGCAGTTGCGGAATTTACAATGACTCAGACTAATACATTAGTTGGTTCAGTACATTATATTTCACCTGAACAAGCAAGAGGAAGTATGGTAACTAAGCAATCCGATATTTATTCTTTAGGAATAATTTTGTTTGAAATGTTAACTGGTGAAGTTCCGTACCAAGGAGAGACAGCTATCTCTGTAGCTTTAAAGCATTATCGTAATGATATGCCATCTGTTCGTAATTATGATAATAATATTCCACAATCCCTAGAGAATGTCATATTGCATGCGACTGCTAAAAATTTAAATGACCGATATAAAACAGTGGCAGAAATGGCGGATGATTTAAGAACAGTTTTAGATGAAGATAGAAAAAACGAAAAAGTATGGAGACCACAAAATTTTGTTGATGAAGAAACAAAGATATTACCTCAAATAAAAGACAGTTTTATTGACGAAAATTTAGATGAAACTAAAACTTTAATTCTCTCAGAAGATGCTATAAAGAAGAACGAAGAAACTACTAAGACTAGAGGGAAAAAACAAAAGTGGAACAGAAAAAAAAGAGGTATTACAGTTGGGGCAATAATATTAGCTTTAATCGTTGTTTCGGTTGTGATTTTTGCTTTAATTACAACTCCCAAAGTAATTACTATGCCAGATTTAAGAGGAATGACTCAAACGCAGGCTGAAAGCATTCTTGATAACAAGAAATTAGAAAAAGGTAAAGTTACGGAAAAATATTCAAATTTATATAATTATGGCCAAATAGTTAGTACTAATCCTAAGCAGGGATCAAATGTACGGCAAAAAACATCGGTAGGTTTGGTAATATCTAAGGGACCAGATAAGAAACCATTTGGCGATTATCGCGGACAAAATTATGATGATGTTAAAGAGAGACTTGAAAATCAAGGTGTACATGTCTATAAGAAATTGAAGTATACTGATGACGTTGCTAAAGATTCAATAACATCTCAAAGTTTAAAGCCAAGTGCTGCTGTTGTTATGAGTCAAACAACCGTTACATTTACAGTTAGTAAGGGTCCCGTTCATTTTAGGTTAAAAATATTTAGTGGGATGAATAAATCTCAAATTGAAAGTTACGCTAAGCAACAGAATATAGATGTAGTTTTTCAGTACGAGGCATCTGATAAGTTTAAAAGTGGTGAAGTTGTGAGACAAGGTCCGGCACCCAATGCCATTGTTGAGAGAGGATCACAAGTAATTGTTGTGTTAGCTAAATAATAAAGTGAGGAAATATAAGGATGTATTTCTCCACTTTTTTATATTAATGAGAAAGGAAGTAGGATATTTTTTGACGACAAAAGGGCGCATAAAGCAATCACTAAGTGGATATTATGATGTTTTAGTAGAAGATAAAGAGTATAGAACAAGAGCAAGAGGGAATTTTAGGAAAAAGAAAATGACACCAGCAGTTGGTGATTGGGTAGACTTTAAAATTGACGACAATGGTGATGGATATATATTAAAAATTTATCCTCGTAAGAATCAGTTGGTGAGACCGCCTATAGCTAACATAGATACAGCTATTGTTGTATCGGCGTGTGTAGAGCCAGATTTTTCTCCAAATTTATTAGATAGACAGTTAGTAATGTTAGAAAGTAATAATGTAAGACCAGTTTTATTTTTTTCAAAAGCAGATTTGTTAAACCAAGAACAAAGAGAAAAATTTGAATCTTACTTTAATTATTATAGTAAGTATTATTCGTGCTATATTTCATTTGAAAATGAAAACAGACAAAATGTATTAAATAATTTGATGTGTGATTTAACTAATGAAATAGTGGTTGTGATGGGACAAACTGGAGCAGGTAAGTCTACTTTACTTAATGATTTAAAGCCAGATTTAAATTTAGAAACAGGTAAGATTTCTAAAGCATTAAGTAGAGGAAAACATACGACAAGAAAAGTAACTTTATTAGATATTAATGGTGTAATGATTGCTGATACACCAGGGTTCTCATCATTTGAGTTATTAAATATAACAAAAGATACATTACCATTAATGTATCCAGATTTTGTTAAATATCAAGATAATTGTAAATTTAGAGGATGCTTACATTTAAAAGAACCTAAATGTGCTGTTAAAGATGCAGTAAATAAGGGTGAGATTTTGGAAAATAGATACATTAATTATGTACAGTTTCAAGATATGTTAGCTAATAAAAAGGTTAGGTATAAATGATGGACAATGAAATGATAATAAATATTTTGGTTGGTGGACCACGTGAAGAATTACCTGAAAACTTTTGGAAAAGCAGTTTTAGTGAAGATCATTGGATAGGAGCGGATAAAGGTGCAGTAGATTTGGTTAAACATCACCAATCCTTACTATTTGCAGTTGGAGACTTTGATTCTTCCAGTGAAGAAGAGATAGAATTAGTGAAGGAAAATGTACCTGAATTAATAACTTTTAAACCAGAAAAAGACTACACCGACACTGAATTATCTGTAAAGTTAGCAATAGATAAATATCACCCCCAAAAAATTACTATCTATGGAGCTACAGGTGGAAGAATAGATCACTTATTGGCTAATATAATGTTTGTTTTAAAGCCAGAATTTAGATTTTACGCAGATAAAATAAAAATTATTGATAGAAGAAATATTATAAATTTCTTTTTGCCAGGTAAGTATACTATAAATAAAGAGGAAAACTTTGATTACTTGGCATTCCTGTCTCTTATACACATCTCCGATCCCACGAG
>ENA-OYWT01001027-OYWT01001027.1-human-gut-metagenome-genome-assembly--contig:-NODE-1027-length-11097-cov-4.953088_pt1 | contig 11097 bp, 10 predicted proteins | sample MGYA00244171_ERZ653399 | MGnify/ENA primary metagenome ERZ653399 (study PRJEB26926, sample SAMN06164987) | human gut metagenome | biome: ENVO:00009003; feature: ENVO:2100002; material: ENVO:00002003... | reverse complement strand
GAGATTAGCTGCAGTCTCGTGGGCTCGGAGATGTGTATAAGAGACAGGAAAAAATCAGGACAAAAAATGTAAAAGCCATAAATACCACAGCAATCATAAGTGACAACCCGCGGATAATATTCACTTTAAAAGGAGAAGCCAAAACCGGCACATACTGAATTCCCGATGACACCGAATGTTTGTCTGTCACTGCGATCACAATCTCTGCAGTTCCTTTTCCCTCAAAGGTAAATACCCTGTTCTGAATCTGCTCCTGGTAATTGTCCGGATCCGGATTTCCCATCTGCCCCATCAATTCCCCATTAATATACAGCTTGTAAGCAGAAAAAATCTCTGTCAGGCCAATAGCATATTGTTTTTCTTTTTCAGGAAGCACCAGGGTCATCCGATAGGTACCACTTCCAAAAGGAGATTTATTTTTGTCGCCCAGGTCCATTCCACCGTACTCGCCAATGGAAACATAACGGCTGTAGTAGTCCTCCTTCTGTTCCTTTATTTCCTGCGGTGTCAGCAATACATTCGGATAATATTCCCATTCCCTGGCAAGATAATGCACAGAATCATCATCAGGCACATAGAGGATTCCCTGAATGGCCTGGTCCCCCCTGGCCGTATATTTGTTATCAAAGCGGTAAAACAGAAAGAATATGCCCATAGTCAATGCAAATACAGCTACTATAAGTAGTAATGAATATTTCCAGTTCTTCTTCATTGCTGACACCTCCTTCTGTTTTCAGGTGCTTTGTTTGCCTTTCCACTGTCGCTTATCTGCGTTTTTTACGAATTGCAAAAATAATGGCAGCCACCAGGATACATACTGCCGGTAATGTAAGTATTATCATCAGAAACTGTTTGGCGGAATTCTCTGTTTTCTGCTCTGTCTTTTGCTCCGTTTCCTCCTCTGGCATTGGCTCTTCTGTAAAACCTATATTTTCTCCATCTGAAATAGCTTCCACGCTGTCCTCAACCGTCTGGTCCCCGATATTTTCCGACTCTCCATCTGTCAAAAAATAATCCCCTGTCTGGTTGATCTCCATACGGAGAACATTTTGTTTTTCCTGATAATTCACTGCATATTGATTTCCCTGCACATCCTCCGCTTTTACTGTTTCAGGTAACTGGATTCCGCCAAACACAGATGCCTGAAATTCCACCACTGTTCCCGGAACTTCTGTTACCTCCTCACCTCTGACAAAAATCCGCAGAGAAAATGCAGTTTCTGACGTTTTCTCGATTCCTATCTGGATTTCATCCTCTGCATTGATCTTCCATCCGTTCACTGTATCCGGAGAAAATGTCACAGAGATTCCCTGTTTCTCAAACCTTGCACTTCCATTCTGTTGGATCATAAGAAGTATTCTCTTTCCACTGACTGCAGTAATGGTGTCGGTGCTTAACTCTGTCACGGAATTCTCTGTATCCGATATTTCAGCAGATTTTGCATCAGAAGCTTTGTTACTGCTGCTATTCTGTCCGTCTGTATTATTGTCTGTTCCGTAAGAGTCACCATAATGATATCCGGCACTTCCCGTATTCAGATTCTCTTTCTTTTCTTCCTGTACTACTTCTGACGAAGCAGGTGCTTTCTGCACAATGTCAGGAAGATCTTTTTCCTCTCTGTCCGAAAAATTTCGCTCATGCCAGTATTCATTGACAATAAACGCATCATTATAGGAAAAAGAATAAATTCCTGTGCTCCCTTTCTCATAGACAGCACAGATCTGGTAGTTCTGTCCTTTCTTTAATATCTCTCTGTAATAAATCTGAATTCCATCAGAAGTCACTTCCACCAAGTCATCATCAATTTTCCGGTAATTTCCCTCATTCTCAGAGAGGTAAACCTGTATGTTCCGGCGTTCTTCTGCAGAAAATCCATCCAGCAGCATAGGAAATTCCAGCAGGTCTACCATCGGCATGCTGTAGGTATTAATCTGTGGTTCTCCTTTTTTCTGTACAGAAAGATATGCATATGCCTCTGGCAGCGTCAGGCTGTCAGATACTTCATATCCCTCTGGGATCACAAATGATCCGGTTACCTTGTACACGCCTTGTTTTTCCCTATTCACCCGGCTCAGATCCCAGGAAGATTCCAGAATCAGTTCCGGATTCTCGGCTGTATTTTCAAATGTTTCAGCAGTACTGACCCTCAGTCTGACATTCTCCTTCAATTCTTTCTCAATCTGCTTCAGGCTTCCCCCCGTTTTTACTGCATAGGCAGCACATCTGCTGAGATATTTCTCATCTCCGGTATCATAAGAACAGATGATTTTTCCAGGCTTCTGTGTATTTCCAAGCAGATTGTGCTGATAACCGTAAATTTTAAGACTGCCGTCTTTTTGGTATTGAAACCGCAGAGTATTGGTCTGCTTCTTTCCATTATCATAGGTTACCAGCAGGGAATAGGTATTACCCACAACCATACTCTGGTTAGATACATACAGCCCCTCCTCTTCACAGAGAGCAAAGCCCTCCTCAGTGAGGTTGATCCACTGTCCGCTTTCTTTCTTCAGATAAGCTTCCATAGAGTCAAAATTTTCCTGCTTCAACCAGGGAAATATATAGATTCCTGCCGCAGTCAGCCTGTAATATATATTAATATCCGGTTTGTCCGGGTACTGCACAGAAACAGTTGTCTGTACCTGCAGACTTTTACTCTCATCAAAAGCATACTCAGGCGGAAGCTTCAGTACACCTTTCATTGTGTAAACGCCTGCCAGTTTCATATTTACAGACGAAACATCCCAGAACACCGGAATATGCAGTGTATCTGTGTCTGTATAAACTGTATAGAAAACCCGAGACAGTTTCTCAGTAATCAGTTCGCTGCTTTTATTTATTTCTACAGCTACTGCAGGAATATCATGAGGTACGATCACATCATTTACCCGGATCACCGCGCCCCATACTGTGGTATTTTTTTTCATTCCCCATATGCCAGTCAGGCACAGAGTTATCATTAAAATCAGAACTGTTATTTTCTGTTTTCTCATGCTTTTTTCATACTTTCATTTTACATTACTACTCGATCCGTTATCTTTATTCTCAATTTCCTTTGTTCTTAGCTTACCTTATCTGGCGGATTTCGGCAACAGACATAGGATAAACTGCATTATTTCATGAAAAATGGTGTACCGAAAAATGATTAATTCTCCTTTTTCTTTCCTGGAAATTTCATAAAATAATATACAATAAACAATACTGCCGTAATGCTCCATGAAACCGGATAACTGAGCATGATCGTATTAATTCCCGGGTACATTTGTCCGGCTGTAAAAAGCCACAGGATTCTCAGGGAACACACACCGCCGCAGGTAAGGAGCATAGGCACCAGAACCTTCCCGGTACCCCTCAGTGCCCCGGACAGAATCCCTATGATCACATAAATGAAATAGGACGGCAGTAAAAAACGACTCATATGAACACCATGGACAATCACTGCGCTGTCTGTGGTAAACAGACGATAAATCCAGGGAGCAAATGAATACATCAAAATGATCAGCACCGCAGAACTGACCATACTCATGATCATGCAGACACTCACACTTTTTCGCATACGGTGATATTTGCCGGCTCCGAAATTCTGTCCCACAAAGGTAGTAATGGAAATTGCAAACGCATTGATCACCATCCAGAAAAGAGCATCGATTTTCCCAAGAGTTCCCCATGCCGCCACTGTGTCAGTTCCCAGATTATTTACAAATACCTGTATCACAATATTGGAAATATTATACATTACAGATTCCAGACCTGCCGGAATACCGATTCTCAGAACTGAAAACAGCATTCTTCTGTCAAAACGGATCTGATTGATCTTCAGCACATATATCTCTCTGGTTTTCAGAAGCATTGCTGTTACGATCAGCGCACTGATCACCTGAGAAGTAACTGTAGCAACAGCTACTCCTGTCACACCCATGCCAAACGCAACCACAAACAGCAGATCAAGAATAATGTTCAGCACACAGGTAATGATCAGAACATACAGTGGTCTTTTGGAGTCTCCTACTGCACGCAGGATGGCTGCTCCCATATTATAAACCAGGTTAAAAACCATTCCGCCAAAATAAATATGAAGATACACTGCAGAGTCCTCTACTACATCTGCAGGTGTCTTCATAAGCAGCAATGCAGGTCTGGTCAGAAAAATCCCCACTACAGTAAGAACAATTCCCGCTGCAATGGAGAATGCAAATGCTGTATGCAGTGCCTTACTCAGATTCTTCTTATCTTTTGCCCCATAAAACTGCGAGATCACAACTGCCGCCCCTGAGGAAAGCCCTACAAAAAAGCCAACGATCAGATTGGCGATCTGACTGGCAGAACCTCCAACTGCAGCAAGTGCCTGTTTTCCTACGAAACGGCCGACAACAATAGTATCTGCCGTATTATAAATCTGCTGAAAAAATGTTCCAAATACAATAGGAAAGAAAAATAACAGCAGCTGTTTCCAGATCACACCTTCTGTGATCTGATTTACCTTCTCCTTCTCATTCATTACTTTTTCCTCATCCATAAAATAATACACAAAAAAGCAGGCATCCCAAACGGGAGAACCTGCCATACTTTGCAATCATTAAAAATTAGTCTTCAACTTTAATGATTTCCTTTTTGTTGTAGCTTCCGCAAGCTTTGCATACTCTGTGCGGCATCATCAGTTCGCCACATTTGCTGCATTTTACAAGGTTCGGAGCGCTCATTTTCCAGTTTGCTCTTCTCTTATCGCGTCTTGCTTTGGAAGATTTATTCTTCGGACAGATGGACATTATGTTACACCTCCTTAAATTTACTAAATATATCACTGATAGCTGCCATACGGGGATCCTTAGGTTCCTCGACGCATCCACAGGGACCGTCATTGAGGTTTTTCCCGCACTGGCTACAGATTCCTTTGCAGTCTTCTCTACATAAAACCTTCAAAGGCCAGCTCATCAGTACCTCAAGATAGACCAGCTGGTCCACATCCAGGTCCATACCTGTGAGATAAGAACTTTCGTCCAGATCATTCACACGGTCTTCATCCGTAAGCTTCATATCAAGTTTTCGCTCAATCTCCAAAGGAATCTCTGTTGAAACCTCTTCCAGACATCTGTCACAGGGAATACCTACGGTAATCTTACCCGTTCCTCTGATTTCAAGATTTCTGTCACCTGTATTCGTGATCGTAAGCTCTATGGGTTCTTTTGCAAGTACCGGAAAGCTTCCTGACTGAAAGGTGATCGTATCCATTCCAAACTCTGCAGTCTTCTGAATACGCATTCCTTCACTGGATGAAATATCTGATAAATGTATCTGCATACTTTTCTCCTATCCACACTTGTTTTATTATACATACCGCCTCTGCTTTTGTCAACGATAAATTAGAAAAATTTCACATTTTGTCAAGTAATATTCCTTTACGAAGTATTTTATCATCCGGCGGCATTATTATCAGGTAATTTCCACATGCCTTACGGGCACAAAGAAGGGTGCTCCTGACAGATGCACCCTTCCCTTCTATATAAATATAACTTTTATCCAGTTATATTTCTCTCGTTTGGACACAAAACAGACACTTTATTATCTGTGAAAATTAAACCAGAGCTACTGTCTCTCTGCAGATTGCAAGTTCTTCGTTTGTAGGAATTACAGCAACTTTAACTTTGGAATCCGGTGTAGAGATAACGATCTCTTCTCCGCGAACTCCGTTAGCTTCTTTGTCAAGTGTAACTCCAAGGTATCCAAGATAGCTTACAACTTTCTCACGTACAGGAATAGCATTCTCGCCGATACCTGCTGTAAATACGATGGCATCTACACCGTTCATAGCTGCAACATATCCGCCAACGAATTTAGCGATACCATAGCAGAGAACGTCGATTGCGTTAGCTGCATCTTCGTTTCCGCTCTGAGCTGCATCGTTCAGGTCACGGAAGTCACTGGATAATCCGCCGGATAATCCAAGAAGACCGGATTTCTTATTGAGAACATTCATCATACCTGCGATGTCAAGGTTCTCTTTCTTAGCAATGAATTCCATGATAGCAGGATCAATGTTACCGGAACGTGTTCCCATAACAACACCTTCAAGTGGAGTAAGACCCATTGTTGTGTCTACACACTGTCCGTTTACTACAGCACTGATGGAAGAACCGTTTCCAAGGTGGCAGACGATAACTTTGGAGTTGTCTTTGTCAAGACCAAGGAATTCAACAGCACGTTTGGAAACGAAGCTGTGGGATGTTCCGTGGAAGCCATATCTTCTTACTTTGTAGTTCTTGTAATATTCGATCGGAAGACCATAGAGATATGCTTTTGCAGGCATTGTCTGATGGAAAGCTGTATCGAATACTGCTACCTGAGGTACACCCGGCATAAGCTCGGAGCATACACGGATACCGATCAGGTTTGCAGGGTTATGAAGTGGTGCAAGGTCATTGCATTCTTCTACTGCTGAGATTACTTCATCTGTGATCACTACAGATTTGGCAAATTTCTCACCACCATGTACAACACGATGTCCAACAGCATTTACTTCTTTCAGGCTTCCGATTGCGCCTGTTTTATCATTTGTGAGGGCATCCAGTACCATCTGGATTGCTTCTTTATGTGTAGGCATTGCAGCTTCTGTGATCTCTTTGTCACAGCCTGTTTTCTGATATACTAATCTTCCATCGATACCAATTCTCTCGCAGAGACCTTTTGCAAGAACTGCTTCTGAATCAGAGTTGATCAGCTGATATTTAAGGGATGAACTTCCACAGTTGATTACTAATACGTTCATTTTCATATTCTGCCGGCAGCAAATTTCGAATACTGTCCATAATCCTGACACAAGTCTTCGAATATTTCTGTCAGCTTTTCCTTTCATATTATAATATTATTCTCATCATTTCCAGGGAAATATGAGTAATGATATCAAAGGCATCAGAATCAGAAATATCTCCTCCGATGCCTTTAACATTATGTAGTCAATGAAATAATTCTCAGTCCGTTTTACGGTCTGACTGAAATCTTATTTGTTGTCGTCAGCCTGGCACTGTACTGCTGTGATAGCTACCACACCAACGATATCGTCTGCAGAGCATCCACGGGACAGGTCATTTACAGGTTTAGCGATACCCTGGGTTACAGGTCCGTAAGCTTCTGCTTTTGCAAGACGCTGTACAAGTTTGTATCCGATGTTACCTGCATCAAGGTCTGGGAATACAAGTACGTTAGCTTTACCAGCTACTTCGCTTCCAGGAGCTTTAGAAGCGCCTACGCTTGGAACGATAGCTGCATCAAGCTGGAATTCTCCGTCAAGTGCAAGTTCCGGGTTCTGCTCTTTTGCAATCTTTGTAGCTTCTACTACTTTATCTACGTCAGCATGTTTTGCACTGCCTTTAGTGGAGTGTGAAAGCATTGCAACGATTGGTTTCTCCTGAACAAGAAGTTCGAAGGATTCTGCAGAAGATGCTGCGATTGCTGCAAGCTCTTCTGAAGTCGGGTTCTGGTTCAGACCGGAATCAGCAAATACAAATGCGCCGTTTGCGCCATATTCGCAGTTCGGAACTACCATTAAGAAGAATGCGGATACAAGTTTTGTACCTGGTTTTGTTTTCAGGATCTGAAGACATGGTCTTAATGTATCAGCTGTAGAGTGACATGCACCGGATACCATACCGTCTGCATCGCCCATTTTTACCATCATTACACCATAGTACAGATACTGGTTAAGAAGAATCTCTTTAGCCTGATCCGGTGTCATGCCTTTTTTCTGTCTTAATTCTACTAACTTGTCAATGTATCCCTGTGTTTTCTCTGATGTAGCAGGATCTACGATCTGTGCGCCGGAAATGTCATATCCGTCTTCAGCTGCACTCTTTTTAACAGCTTCTTCGTTACCAACAAGGATAACCTTTGCAATTCCTTCTTTTAAAATTTTCTCTGTAGCTGCCAGAGTTCTCTTATCTTCTGTCTCCGGAAGTACGATTGTTTTTACGTTTGCTTTTGCTCTCTCTTTGAGTGTGTCAATAAATCCCATGATTAAAATGGCTCCTTTCATATAGCAGTTCTGATATCACAATATCTGTATACCAGATGTCATTACCATTCACCGAATATATACAGTGAACAGTAATCTGTTTTCTGCGCTGTCTTCATTATACCTCCTGAAGCCTTGTATTTCAAGCATCTGAATGGTAGAATATGACATAAAAAAGTATTTTTTAAGATGCAATATGGTAAAAAAGAGAGAACTCTACAGAATTTCAGAAAGGAGCATCTGTGTAAATTTATGAAAACAGCAGGAATTATTGCAGAATATAATCCTTTTCACAAAGGACATGAATATCAGATCCGGTATACAAAAGAAAAGCTAAAAGCAGACTACGTTATCGTTGCCATGAGCGGAGATTATGTGCAGCGCGGCACCCCTGCTCTCATCTCCAAACATACACGTGCAGAAATGGCTCTGCGGTGCGGCGCTGACCTTGTGCTTGAAATGCCGGTATCCATCTCTACAGCAAGTGCGGAAGCCTTCGCAATGGGCGGTGTTTCCCTGTTAGACAGCCTTGGTGTTGTTGATATGCTCTGCTTTGGAAGTGAGTCAGGGGAGATCAGTGCACTGAAAGAACTGGCTGAGATCCTTGTAGAAGAACCTGAAGAATATAAGAAACTGTTGAAAAGCTTTTTAAGCGAAGGGCTGACTTTTCCGGCTGCCAGAAGCCAGGCATTGACAGAATATTTTAAAAATCCGCGCAACTTCAGTGGTGACGATTTTGACGGGGTACTTACTCCTCTGTTAAATGAAGTTACACAGATCCTGAATACACCGAATAATATTCTGGGGATCGAATACTGCAAGGCACTTCTCCGCCTGAACAGCCAGATCCGCCCTGTTACCATCCGCAGGGAAGGAATGGGTTATCATGAAACCACTGTCCCTGAAGGAGATTCAGCAAGCTCCTCCCCTGATTTACAGTCATCTACTGATTTCTTTGCATCTGCAACTGCTATACGCAGTCTTATTCAGAATCCAGGAGATGGCCATTCAGAGGCAAGCTCAGACATAAATAATCCAGTCAGGAATCCGGATACCAAAACTGCCAATATATTATCATCCCAGATTCCACCAGATGCTTTTTACGTTTTCAAAAAGGCGCTGGACTCCGGTGAATTTCTCACAGAAAATTCTCTGGACTCTATTCTTTCTTACTGCCTTATGAAAGAAAATGTAGAAAGCCTTTCTTCCTATATGGATGTTTCCGAGGATCTCGCCCGGCGAATCATAAATCAGCAGAATCTTCTGTTGTCCTTTTCCCAATCTGTATCTGTTTTAAAAACCAGAGAACTGACTCAGACAAGGATACAGAGGGCATTGCTTCATATTATATTAAATATCCACACTGCACCCACTCAGATTCCCTTTGCCAGGGTTCTTGGTTTCCGCAGGGAAAGCAGTGAACTGCTAAGCCAGATCAAGCAGCACAGCCAAATTCCTCTTATCACCAAGCTTGCGGACGCCCAAAATCTTTTGGACAGTGAAGGTAATCAGATTTTATCTGAAACTGTTTTTTCTTCCAATTTATATGAAAAACTTCTGTGTCTGAAAACCGGCAGAAAATTCTGCCACGAGTCCCAGAAACAGCTTATTATCCTATAATTCTTGTTGTTTTGATGCACTTATGTTAAAATACAAACAGTGAGGATAAGGATATAAAATAAGGAAGGAGGAAAAGAAAAATGAAAGCTAATTCAGGTTTGAAAAAGAACAGAACAAAGATTCAGATGGTACTTACCGCCCTGGTAATCTTATCTGTTGTACGTCAGTTTTTCCTGGGAAATTACCACAATATGTTTCTGGGAATCTTGACATTGATCCTTTTTATGGTTCCCCAGTTTCTGGACAGGAAACTGAACGTCACAATACCACCGGGACTGGAAACAGTGATTCTGATCTTTATCTTTTCAGCAGAAATTCTTGGCGAAATCAATGCCTTTTATGTAAAAATCCCTATCTGGGATACCATTTTACATACTACTAACGGTTTTCTGATGGCTGCCATCGGATTTGCACTGATTGATCTTTTTAACCGCAGCGACAGGTTTTCCATTAAAATGTCACCGTATTTTGTAGCTTTTTTTGCATTCTGTTTTTCAATGACTGTTGGTGTTATGTGGGAATTCTTTGAATTCAGCATGGACTGGTTTTTTGGAATGGATATGCAGAAGGACTGGATCGTACCGGCCATCAACTCTGTGAAGCTGAATCCTACCGGTGCAAATGTTCCGATCCATGTAGATGTTCAGTCCCTGGCCGTTAACGGCGAGACCTGGAATCTGGGAGGCTATCTTGATATTGGTATTGTTGATACCATGAAAGATTTGATCGTAAACTTTATCGGCGCAGTCGTATTTTCTATCATCGGTATTCTGTATCTGCGAAACCGCGGAAAAGGAAAGCTGGCAGCTTCTCTGATCCCGCAGGTACGCAGCAAGCAGGAAGAAGAACTTTCTTCCAAAAATCAGTAAGATCCACAGCTACCGAAACTGGCGCACTTTTCTGGAAATATTCTCCAATTCTTCTCTGGAAAGCTCAGGAAGTCTTTCCAGCTGATCCATAAACATGGCAAGTGTCTCTTTTCGCTGCAATTCCACCATCTGGGTGTAGAAATTGACTACTACCCCGGTGGCAATGGCAACTACAAAAAGCGAATAGATCGTCAGAAGAACGGAACACATTTTTCCAATAAAAGTAACCGCAACCACATCGCCAAATCCGGCAGTGGAGATCACCGCATAGCAATACCACAGTGCATCTCCGTATCGGTTAATGTCCGGTTCAACCAGCTGGATCACTGCTGCGATAGCAAAAATAAACACAATAAAACCAATGATAATTTTATCTGCGCGAGTCCGTTTTAAAACACTGCCTAATACTTTAATTCTTTTCATGCACTTGTCCTCCAATGAAATAATATACTGCCTGAAATTAATTGAAGTATAGTATAAAACGGTTTCACTTGCAATATGAAAGGAGCTTAACAGTATGAAAGATAATAAAGCACTAAAATACCCAATGTCATTAACTTTAGCAAAAAGCAGAAACTGTCTCTTATACACATCTGACGCTGCCGA
>ENA-OYWT01001020-OYWT01001020.1-human-gut-metagenome-genome-assembly--contig:-NODE-1020-length-11109-cov-5.019360_pt1 | contig 11109 bp, 9 predicted proteins | sample MGYA00244171_ERZ653399 | MGnify/ENA primary metagenome ERZ653399 (study PRJEB26926, sample SAMN06164987) | human gut metagenome | biome: ENVO:00009003; feature: ENVO:2100002; material: ENVO:00002003... | reverse complement strand
CAAGGCTATTCGTCGGCAGCGTCAGATGTGTATAAGAGACAGATTGTATCCGTTCCGTGCAGGATGACGAAGCCGTGGTAGCGGTCGTAATTTTCATGAATGATGCGTACCAGCTTCCGCCACATATCCGGTTCCATGTCCGACGAATCCATTGGAGGATCAAACTGATAGGTGTCAATCGGGAAGTTGAACTTTTGCAGTTCGGGGATATACTTTTGCAGTTGCTCGAAGTTAAAGTTCTCCAGAGCACCCGTCGCGGCATTCTCGATCATGCCAATTGTTCCACCGGTGTATATTAACAATACGGAAGTATTTAACGGGGTCATATGCTGGTTTTATGCTGTTGTTTTTGCAAATATAATAATATAAACGATATATAAATAGCAAAATGTCATAAAAGTGCAGGGCTTTTATGGGAGGGAAAAGAGACGGGATGTTCTTTTTATCAGAAAAAAACCGAAAAAAGTGATAGATTGAACGTTTTTATTATTACTTTTGCGACACTTATCAAAAACAAGAGTAGAAACAAGGACTATGATGAAGTACTATCCACATACAGTCACATCCATGTGTACCATGACCCTTAGGGGTTGGGGATAGTATTTTGTGTTTCTACGTGTTACACCGATTTTCAGCAGTTTTTCTTATTTAGTTAAAGTCTATACGGGCTATGGCAGCTTGTTTTTGACACATTGTATCAACCGTTTCAATCCGATAAAAAGAAATGAAAGTAATAAAATTCGGCGGAACATCCGTAGGTTCCGCGAACAGTATTTTAAGCGTTAAGAGAATTGTAGAGGCTATAAACGAACCCTTAATAGTGGTAGTATCCGCATTGGGCGGTATTACGGACAAACTGATTAATACTTCGAAAATGGCGGCAGCCGGTGACTCCTCTTATGAAAACGAGTTTCGTGAGATTGTCTATCGTCATGTGGAAATGATAAAGGAAGTAATTCCGGCAGGTGAAGCGCAAGTATCGCTGCAACGCCAGGTGGGAGAGTTGCTTAACGAATTGAAAGACATCTTCCAGGGAATTTATCTGATAAAAGACCTTTCGCAAAAGACATCCGATACGATTGTGAGTTACGGCGAACGCCTCTCATCTATTATTGCGGCGCAACTGACGGGCGCTGAATGGTTTGATTCGCGCCGGTTCATCAAAACGGAGAAGAAACATTCCAAGCATGTATTGGATACGGAACTTACCACCTCTTTGGTACGTGAGACGTTCAAGGATATGCCTAAACGCGTATTGGTTCCGGGATTTATCTCTACGGACAAGATTACGGGCGAGGTGACTAACCTCGGTCGCGGCGGTTCCGACTATACGGCTGCCATTATAGCCGCGGCATTGGATGCCGATGCGCTGGAAATCTGGACGGATGTGGATGGTTTCATGACCGCCGACCCGCGTGTGATTTCCACTGCCTACACTATCAATGAGCTGAGCTATGTAGAGGCTACGGAGCTTTGTAACTTCGGTGCTAAAGTGGTGTATCCGCCTACCATTTATCCGGTTTGCCATAAGAACATACCTATTATAATAAAGAATACTTTCAATCCCGAAGGAGCGGGAACCGTTATCAAGCAAGAGGTTTCCAATCCGCAGAGTAAAGCCATTAAAGGTATTTCGTCCATTAACGATACGAGCCTGATAACGGTGCAGGGGCTCGGTATGGTGGGCGTGATTGGTGTGAACTACCGTATCTTCAAGGCTTTGGCAAAGAATGGTATCAGCGTGTTCCTCGTATCACAGGCATCTTCGGAGAACTCTACTTCCATCGGTGTGCGTAATGCGGATGCCGACCTGGCTTGCGAAGTGCTGAACGAGGAGTTCGCCAAAGAGATTGAAATGGGAGAGATTTCGCCCATACAGGCGGAAAAGGATTTGGCTACGGTGGCTATCGTTGGCGAGAACATGAAGCATACACCGGGTATTGCCGGTAAGCTGTTCGGTACGCTGGGACGTAACGGTATCAATGTGATAGCCTGTGCACAGGGCGCTTCGGAAACGAATATTTCGTTTGTGGTGGACAGCAAGTCTCTGCGCAAGTCCCTGAATGTTATCCATGATTCTTTCTTCCTGTCGGAATATCAGGTGTTGAACCTCTTTATATGCGGTGTTGGCACGGTAGGCGGCAGTTTGATAGAACAGATTCACAGCCAGCGTCAGAAGTTGATGCAGGAGAACGGTTTGCAACTGAATGTGGTAGGCATTGCCGATGCGTCCAAAGCCATGTTCGGTCGTGAGGGCTTTGACTTGGGACGTTTCCGTGAAGAGTTGGCGGAGAAAGGCAAGGACAGTTCTTTGGATACGCTCCGTGACGAGATTATCGGCATGAACATCTTTAATTCCGTATTCGTGGATTGTACGGCGAGCGCGGGAGTGGCTTCCCTTTATAAAGACCTTCTGATGCACAACGTATCGGTAGTTGCCGCCAATAAGATTGCCGCTTCTTCGGAATACGAAAACTATCGTGAGTTGAAGCAGATAGCCCGCCAGCGCGGTGTGAAATATTTGTTTGAGACAAACGTCGGTGCAGGTCTGCCCATCATCAATACCATTAACGATCTTATCCATAGCGGCGACAAGATACTGAAGATTGAAGCCGTGCTGAGCGGTACACTGAATTATATCTTCAACAAGATAAGCGCGGATATTCCTTTCAGCAAGACCATTAAGATGGCTCAGGAGGAACGTTATTCCGAACCAGACCCGCGTATCGACCTTAGCGGCAAGGATGTAATCCGCAAACTGGTGATTCTGGCGCGTGAAGCCGGTTATCGCATCGAACAAAGCGATGTGGAAAAGAACCTCTTTGTACCTGATGACTTCTTTGAAGGTTCTTTGGATGATTTCTGGAAGAAAGTGCCGAGCCTTGACGCCGGCTTTGAAGCACGCCGCAAGGTATTGGAAGCGGAAAACAAGCACTGGCGTTTCGTTGCCAAGCTGGAGAACGGCAAGGCATCCGTAGGACTGCAGGAGGTCGGTGTCAACCATCCGTTCTACGGTCTGGAAGGCAGCAACAACATTATCTTGCTAACCACAGAGCGTTATAAGGAATATCCTATGATGATACAGGGTTACGGAGCCGGTGCGGGTGTAACGGCTGCGGGGGTATTTGCCGATATTATGAGTATTGCGAACGTTTAATTAAATGAAGAATGAAGAATTAAGAATGAAGAATTCGGGCTGCGCGATGGTTCTTAATTTATCATTTTTAATTCATCATTCTTCATTCTTAATTCTTCATTTACAAAGATGAAACACATTATTATATTGGGCGACGGTATGGCCGACTGGCCTGTAAAGTCTTTGGGAGACAAGACTTTGTTGCAGGCTGCCAAAACGCCCTATATGGATAAGCTCGCAGGGATGGGACGTGTAGGCAGGTTGAAGACTGTTGCCGATGGTTTTCATCCGGGTAGCGAGGTGGCCAATATGTCTGTTTTGGGCTATGACTTGCCGAAAGTATACGAGGGACGCGGTCCGTTGGAAGCGGCGAGTATCGGAGTAGACCTGAAGCCGGGTGAAATGGCGATGCGCTGTAATATTATCTGTATTGAAGGGGATGATATAAAGAATCATTCGGCGGGACATATCACGACCGAAGAAGCCGATGTACTGGTGAAGTATCTGCAGGAACATTTGGGCAGTGAGCGTGTGCGCTTCCACACAGGTGTGCAATACCGGCATTTGCTGGTAATAAAAGGCGGAGACAAGCGGATAGACTGTACTCCCCCGCATGATGTTCCCCTGAAACCCTATCGGCCGTTGCTGGTGAAGCCTATGCCTGGTACGGAGGGTATCACTGTTCCCGAAGGACAAGCCGATTTAACCCCGCAGCAAACCGCCGACCTGATTAACGACTTAATCATGCGGTCGCAGGAGCTGCTGAAAGAGCATCCCGTGAACAGGAAACGTGCGGCCGAAGGTAAAGACCCGGCTAACAGTATTTGGCCATGGAGTCCGGGGTATCGTCCGCAGATGGAGAAACTCTCGGATAAGTTTCCTCAAGTGAAGAAAGGCGCTGTTATCTCTGCCGTAGACTTGATTAACGGTATCGGCTATTATGCCGGACTGCGCCGCCTGACGGTGGAAGGTGCGACCGGGCTGTACGATACCAACTACGAGAATAAAGTAGCTGCCGCCCTTGATGCCTTGAAAACGGATGATTTCGTTTATCTGCATATCGAGGCCAGCGATGAGGCCGGGCACGAAGGAGATGTTCCCTTGAAGATGCTGACCATTGAGAACTTGGACAGCCGTGCCGTAGGTCCTATCTATGAAGCAGTGAAAGGTTGGGAAGAGCCTGTCGCGATAGCCGTTTTACCAGACCATCCCACTCCTTGCGAGCTGCGTACGCACACCAACGAACCGATACCTTTCTTTATTTGGTATCCGGGCATCGAGCCGGACGAAGTGCAGACTTTCGATGAGGTTGCCGCTTGCAGCGGCAGCTACGGCCTGATGAAAGAAGATGAGTTTATAAACGAATTTATGAAAGAGTTATGAAATATTACAGTACCAACAAACAAGCCCCCGACGTTACTCTCGAAGAAGCCGTAGTGAAAGGGCTTGCCGCAGACAAAGGGCTTTTCATGCCCTTTACCATCAAACCGTTGCCGCAGGAATTCTACGACAGTATCGATACGCTCGGTTTTCAGGAGATAGCTTATCGGGTAGCGGATGCTTTCTTTGGCGAAGATGTTCCGGCAGACACATTGAAGCAGATCGTATATGATACATTGAGTTTCGACGTTCCTTTGGTGAAGGTGACGGAAAACATCTATTCCCTCGAATTGTTCCATGGACCCACACTTGCCTTTAAGGATGTAGGCGGTCGTTTTATGGCGCGTTTGCTGGGCTATTTCATCAGAAAAGAGGGTAAGAAGCAGGTGAGTGTACTGGTTGCCACCTCGGGCGATACGGGCAGTGCCGTAGCCAATGGTTTCCTCGGCGTGGAAGGTATCCATGTTTATGTGCTTTATCCGAAAGGCAAGGTCAGTGAAATTCAGGAAAAGCAATTCACTACACTGGGACAGAATATCACGGCTCTTGAAGTGGACGGTACGTTCGACGACTGTCAGGCATTGGTGAAAGCGGCTTTCATGGACAAGGAACTTAACAGCCGTCTGCAACTGACCAGCGCCAATTCCATTAATGTGGCGCGTTTCCTGCCGCAGGCTTTCTACTATTTCTATGCTTATGCGCAGTTGAAGCGGGCGGGAAAGGCCGCTGATGCCGTAATCTGCGTGCCAAGCGGTAACTTCGGTAATATAACGGCAGGTTTGTTCGGCAAACGTATGGGACTGCCGGTGAAGCGTTTCATAGCATCCAATAACCGTAACGACATATTCTATCAATATTTGCAGACGGGTGTTTATACGCCGCGCCCCAGTATCGCTACGATTGCCAATGCTATGGATGTGGGCGACCCGAGCAACTTTGCGCGTGTCCTCGACCTCTATGGCGGTAGCCATGCGGCTATCTCGGCAGAGATAAGCGGCGCTACTTATACGGACGAACAGATTGCCGAAACCATGAAAGATGTTTGGAAGAATGAGCGTTATTTGCTCGATCCTCATGGCGCATGCGGTTTCCGTGCATTGCAAGAGGGCTTGCAAGCGGGTGAGACGGGAGTCTTCCTGGAAACGGCTCACCCTGCCAAGTTCAAAGACACGGTGGAGAATATTATCGGTGAAGCGGTGCGGATACCGGAGAAGCTGCAAGCCTTTATGCGTGGCGAAAAGAAAAGCCTGCCCATGTCGAAAGACTTTGCGGACTTCAAGCGTTATTTGATGAGTATCTGATTGCTCACTCTTTCTAATAAGATGGTGATACGCCAAAACGAGTATTAGTTCTCATCCCGTCATTTAGAGGAACCTTGCGGCGAAGAATTCCCTCTCTTGTATGCAAGGAGAAGGGATTCTTCACTTCGTTCCGAATGACGGGATGAGAACTAATACTCGTTTTAACACTTTGGGTTTTCTTTGAGAATGGCCTTTATCTTTCCGGCTTTGTGGCTGTTGTTCCAGAGCACCAGTACTTCTATTTTCAGAAGGCTGTGGCGGTAGAATAGCGTATAGTCGGGGTGGGGAGTGATATATCGTATATTATCCGCTTCCGTGGCTTGTCCGATAAAAGGATTTAGAGTAATGCGGTGGAGCGCATTTTGAAAGAGCGAATATATGACCTTTCCCTGCTCTTTATTCCCGTGCTTTTGCAGGGAGGACAGCAACAGATTTCTGAGCTCTTCTTTGGCGAGTGGCGACCAATTTATTTGTTTAACCATGACTCAGCCTCCTTATTGATGGTTATATTTTCTTGTCCTTCTCCGTTCTCCAGTTGCCGGCAGGCGGTTTGAATGTCTTGGCGTAAGCGGGTGGAGAACACGAGTACCTGTTTGGCGGGTTGTGACGTTTGTTTCGGTTCTGTTTCTTTCATTTTTCAGTCTCCTGTTTCCCTTAAAACGTTGTAAAGTTATGAATTGTTTAGGATAAGGCTCCGCTTGTTTCCGAACATTTTCCGGTACCGTACGTTCTCAATACCTCAAACTCAATGTAGATAGTCTCATGAAAGATAAAAAGCTGGAAGCCAATCTCAGTATGGTTGCATCCCGTGTCATGGCGGGTCTGAACATGAACGGATTGAAGTATTTGTTGCCTTTGTGGTTGGGAGCTTTAACGGGTGTCACCATACGGTGCGTGTTTGCGGCGGTGGCTTTTTGGGTGACGGGATGCTTCATAAAAGAAGCGGCGGTTACAAAAAAGCAACGCCTCATGCTGTTCTGCCTGGGAGCGTTCGGGCTTTACGGATTTATGTTCTGCTATCTGCTGGGCATCAGCAAAACCACTCCGGTGTCGAGTGCCATATTCAATTCGATGCAGCCTATCTGGGTGTTTCTTATTTCGGTATTCTTTCTGCATGAGAAAGCTACGGTGATGAAGATTATCGGTATCGCTTTGGGTTTTGGCGGTGCGATGCTGTGTATCCTGACGCAGGGCAGCGATGATTTGGCACACGATGCGTTCACCGGCAATTTGCTTTGTATGATTAGCTCGTTTGTTTTTGCGATTTACCTGATTGTGAGCAAGAAGTTGTTGGAGAAGGTAGGAGTAGTGACAATGATGAAATACATCTTTGGCGGTGCGGCTGTTTCCGGAATAATCGTTTCATCCGTGATGGGGTGGGATGCGCTGATGTTTACAGATGCCTGGAGAGGCGAGTGGCACTGGACGGCATGGGCGGTACTTGCATTTGTGCTTATTTTCCCTACTTATCTCAGCTATTTTCTGGTTCCTATCGGATTGAAGTACCTGAAGACTACCGTTGTCGCTATTTACAGTTATCTGATATTGGTAGTGACCACGGTTGTCTCCCTTGCTTTGGGACAAGACCGGTTCAGTTGGACGCAGGCCGTCGCCATTGCCATGATTTGTATCAGCGTGTACTTTGTGGAAGTGGCTGAGGGAAATTCAAAAAGACCAAATACTCCCCTTCAGCCTCAATCGTAAATTCTGTCCCGGTACATTCGTTGAGAGTGCCCTGCCACCAGTTGGTGAAGTCGCTGAGAGGATACACCAAACCAAGCCCATGCAGGTTGCGGGCATTGAAGTTGATGATGGATACTTGCTGCCCCGGCCGGCAGGCAAAGGTACGTGTGTCCCGGCAAGGGATAAAGACACCATGGTCTGTATAGGTACGAACATCGGCTCCTGCACGCATATAGTCCATGAGCAGGCTGATGTTTCCCAAGGTGTGGTCTTCGCGTTTGCCGGTGGCGCCTACGATGGCTATCCGGCGTTTGCCTTGTGATAACAGATAGTTGACGGCTTTCGTCTGGTCGTTCGTATCTTGTTCGGAAATGCGGTGGAGCAGATATCCGTACTTCTTGCGATTCTCCTCGCTGATGGAGTCGCCGTCACCTATAATAAGATTGGGGATATGTCCGTTCCGGATATATTCGTCCGCGCCGCCGTCGCAGCAGATTACGTAGGGAGCGTCCGCCAATATTTGTAAAGGCGGGGCGGCGGCAGGGTATTCTCCGTTGGCTAAAATTACAGCATCCACTTTCATAGTCGATAATTGATAAATCGGAATTTATAAATCATAAATCAGCCTCTTGCTTCATCATCTTTTTCCATTTGAAGTAGCCAAAGATAGCGATTATTGTGTAAAGGCCGTATAGTGCGGCGGTAAAATCAAGTCCCTTATAGATGTACAGACCTGTGCTTACAGCGTCTACGCCTATCCATGCCCACCATTGCTCCACGTATTTGCGTGCCAGCATCCACATGCCGACAATGCTGAGCGCGGTGGTAAAGGAGTCAAGCCACGGAACATTGCTGTCTGTAAAGTTGATAAGTATCCAGGCAATGCCCGCAAGAGTGACGGCAAATACCGCAACGAGCGGTAGCAGATACCGCAGCGGCATGCGGGTGATGGGTAACTCCTGTTGCCGGTTTTCCGCTTCCGAGGCTTTTCTTTTCAGGATGGTACGCCGCAGGAATGCTCCGTACTTCCACATCGTCCAGCCGTATACGGCGGCTCCGAGATAGTAGATGTTGATGCCGAAATCCGCATACAGCCCCGCGTTGTAGTACACGAAGATGTATATGGCGGGCATGATGATGCCCGCTATCCAAAGATAGATGCTTGCCCGATATTCCAGCCAGAGGTAGAGAAGTCCGACAAGTGTTCCGATAATTTCGAGTGTCTGCTCCATAATCAAGTTCAGAAACGCAAAGAGATATGTCCTAATACATTGGTACCGGCCTGCGCCGCATATCCTGCATAATTGTAGCGTACTTTCTGCCCGTCCTCGTAATAGAAACCGCTGCCTGCGTAGCCATTGTTTTCGTACTCTTCATTGAAGAGGTTGTAGACGGTACAGCCTATGGTTACCGACTTTATTTTGGGTAACGTAAACGTGTATGATAAGTTCAGGTTGCTGACGAAATAGGCATCCAGAATATGGTCTTTACAGTCCAGGTTGCTCATGTATTGCTTGCTGACGTATTGTGATTGCAAAGCTGCTTCAAAGCCTTTGTAAGTATAGCCGAAGCGGTTGTTCAGCAGGAAGTCGGGAGAGAAGGCGATGTGAGTGTCGCCCAGATAGGTGCTCCACTTTTCGCCCGCCGGGTCTTCGTTCTCGTAAAGGGTTTCGGTGAAGTTCTCTACGCGGTTACGGCTCAAAGTGGCGTTGATGTCCCATTGGAAGCCGCAAGGCAGCTTTAAGCCTGCCATCAGTTCGATACCCATGCGATAGCTGTCGGGCACATTGGCGGCTACGGCTTCACCGATTTCATTCAGTTCGCCGGTCAGCACCAACTGGTCTTTGTAATCCATGTAGTATAGGTTGGCACCGAATGTCAGCCATGAATCGGCAAAGGTGTAACCCAGCTCGTAGTCGAACAAACGCTCTGCTTTGGGATGCTCGGTGAACTTGCCGTCCGTATAGTTGTTGCGCGTCGGCTCTTTGTGGGCTACGCTGAACGAACCGTATATCCGGTTGTTACGGTTGAGCTGCCACGACAGTCCGGCTTTGGGATTGAAGAAGTCGAACTTCTCGTGAATGGCGAGTTGCTGCAAACCGTCATTGGTAACGCTGTTCCACTTGTCGTTCTGTCCGTACATCTTATAAGAGATGTGGCGGTACTGCAAATCCGCATAGACATTGAGACCGTTGCACAACTCGTAGTCGGCTTTCAGGTAGAGGTTACCGTCATTCTTGGTGGCATTGTTGCGGTAGTAGTCTTTGTCGGGGTCGAGGTTGCCGATGTAGTTCTTCACCCACAACACTTTGCCGAAGTGGTCGCCGTCATAGCGGTTCAGCCCGCCGCCGAGGGATGCGTGAAGGCGGTCACCCTTATAATTAACGGAGAAGATACCGCCGCCGAAGCGGTTGTCCATTGCTTTTTTGCGGATAAGGTCGCTCTCGTTTACGGTTTCACCGTCGTGTTCGTACGGAAGCAGGCCGTATTCCACCAACTCGCGTCCGCCTTTGTACTCTTGATAGTAGCCGTCTCCTTTGGTGTAGTGCAGACCTGCGTTTACATTCCAGGCGGAAGTGAAGTTGTGGTTGAAAAGCAGTTGATAATTCTTCTGTACGTAATTGTCAGTCTGGTCTTCGTAGAAGTGGTCTATGCCGTTGTTGTCGGTGTACATATACCCGCAGGAGTTATAGCGGCGGCCGTATTTTTCCATTTCTTCTTTGCTGGCGTAATTCCAGGCATGGTAAGTGCGTTCTTTACCGCCGAACGTTATCAGTTTGACGGAGGTGTTGTCGTTGTAATACCCGCCTTGCAGGTAGTAAGAGTTCAGCCCGACCGATGCGCGGTCGATGTATCCGTCCGAACTGATATTGGACAGGCGGGCGTCGAAAGACCAATGCCCGTTGATAAGTCCCGTACCCGCTTTTACCGTTTCTTTGTGCGTATTGAACGAGCCGTACGAACCGTTCAGCTCGGCATACGGTTTCAGCGAGAAGTCTCCGGTCTGCATGTTGATGCTGGCTCCGAAAGCTCCTGCACCGTTGGTGGAAGTTCCTGCGCCACGTTGTATCTGCATGTCTTTGACGGACGATGCGAAGTCGGGCAGGTTCACCCAGAATACATTATGGCTTTCGGCATCGTTGATGGGAATGCCGTTGGCGGTGACGTTGATGCGGGTTCCGTCTGTGCCGCGAACTCTTAACGTAGTGTAGCCGATACCCGCTCCGGCATCGCTGGTGGTGATGGCGGAAGGCGTCATGCTCAACAGATACGGCAAGTCCTGACCGAAGTTCTGCTTTTTAAGTTGTTCTTTGTTGATGTTGGTAAACGCCACCGGAGTGGTTCCTGTGGCACGTGTGGAGATAATCTCTACCTCCTGCAAGTCTATCACTCGCAGACTGTCTTTTTCCTTTGTCTGTGCACAGACATTCAGCGCTGCCATAAACAGACATGCCGCCATTGCATACTTTCTCATTTGCAATTTAAACTATTAAAGATGAATACAGAAAAGGGGAACTTTTCTTCTTTTCCCTCCGCCGGCACTACCCGGATCAGGTCAATGGGTATGTTCTCAGCCCGTCATATTAGGGCACCCCTTAGTTGAAATCG
>ENA-OYWT01001018-OYWT01001018.1-human-gut-metagenome-genome-assembly--contig:-NODE-1018-length-11133-cov-5.572035_pt1 | contig 11133 bp, 9 predicted proteins | sample MGYA00244171_ERZ653399 | MGnify/ENA primary metagenome ERZ653399 (study PRJEB26926, sample SAMN06164987) | human gut metagenome | biome: ENVO:00009003; feature: ENVO:2100002; material: ENVO:00002003... | reverse complement strand
GAGATTAGCTGCAGTCTCGTGGGCTCGGAGATGTGTATAAGAGACAGCCCCCATAGGCAAATCCGATATAAAAATTGAAATTATAAGAAGCTCCAGAAAAACCCTTGCCATAGAAATCCGTCCCGATATGCGCGTCATCATCCGCGCTCCGTATCAGGCTTCCGGCAGCTATATTGAACAGTTCTTAGCAGACCGCACCGATTGGATAGTGGAACATCTTAGAAAGCTGGAACAAAAAAACAGACAATGCAATGACGCACTGCCTGTTAAAAAGCTCTCAAACGATGAGCTTAAGAAGCTTGCCGATAAAGCCTGCTCCTACATTCCCGGGCGTGTGGCTCACTTCGCACCGCTTGCCGGCGTCACCTATGGGCGTATAACCATAAGAAACCAGCGTACTCGCTGGGGAAGCTGCAGCAGCAAGGGAAACCTTAATTTCAACTGTCTCCTCATGCTCACTCCCCCTGAGGTAATCGACTATGTCGTGGTGCATGAGCTGTGCCACCGAAAGGAAATGAACCACTCGGGGCGCTTTTGGGATGAGGTTGCAAGGATTCTTCCCGGCTATGCGGAACAGGAAAAATGGCTTAAAACCCACGGAAGTGAAATAATGAAGCGTATGACAGGTGAATAATCTGCCATACGCTTCATTAAAATCCTCCTACTCCGACTTCACTCTCACCTTATTCGTATACATGAAGTGGTCTGCCTTGTCAAACAAAGTCCTGAGCGTGCAGTCCGTGTAATCCGTCGACACAGCCCAGCCCTGTGCGTAGCTTATCGGAATATTATTTCCACCTCTGTTAAACTGCATAACCTCATTATGCAGCTGTGTAAGGAGGCCGTTAACGGTATTCTCTGTAATATTGTACAGAATCACAACGAACTCATCACCGCCGTACCTTCCCACAAAATCCTTTGCCGGGATTACATTTCTCAACACTCTCGCAAAGCTCGCGATAAGCTGGTCACCCGCCGAATGTCCCAGCGTATCGTTCGCGCTCTTAAGATTGTTAAGGTCGAACATCAGACAGGCTGTCGGTTCTGTTATAAATGACATGTCACTAAACAGCTCCTCACACTTGCTCTTATTAGGAAGCCCCGTATGCACATCTATATATGCCTTCTGCTCAAGCATCCTGTTCTTCCTGATTATCCGCATGGAAGAAAGCGACTGCTCTATAATGAGCAGGAACAGTATAAGCATATCCACTGCCGACAAAAACTCTACGAGTCTCATCTGCTTTGCCGCTTTATCCGAATATGCCTCTGCCGCAGATACTGTCTCATCGGCAAGCCCGAAGTATGTCTCACTCATTGCCACTATATCGGTGGCTTCATAGCCACAGTCTCTTGCCTTTTTAATCTCTTTTTTAAATTTTTCCCAATAGTCTATCAGGCTGTCGAGCTTGCCCTGATAATTCACATCCTCCAGACTCACAAGCCCATAGCTGTCACCATCGTATTTCAAATCCTCCAGAATATCATCCAGATACTGCACAAGCTCATCATCATGGATTCCGATTATCTCAAGCTTCACAAGCCTTTGCGTCGCACCTCGCACAAGACCGGCATAATTTATTACACGCGCCGTCCCCTGAAGGTGTTTTATCTGAATCACCATAATGACAACAAGCACTATAAGTGTCGAAATAAGAATGCTCTGGATTACTCTGGATACCGCACTGAACCTCTTATGCCCCCTGCTCTCCGCATCATTTATTAACATTTTAACCCTCATTTCCGAGCGATTGATCACGATGAGGCGGTGAGAAGCCTGCGCTGGCGGTTTCTCATCTGCCGGCAAAGCAATTTGTTTTCGCTCAGAAACAAATTGCAGGTGTGAAAAATATGCTATCAGGCTGATTTTCACACTATATCTCCACTAAACAGCTTAATTTCATTGTCCGTAACCATCTCATGCATTATAATACATATTATTATTTCGGTCAAAAACTTTTTTTATTAGGAGAAAACGCTATGGATGATAAAAAAATTAAGTAGAGTGCTACATTGACATTAACCGCAATCTGAAGGATGAGCTTGGCAGGCTTTGATTTATCCCCTTAAAAATGTCCCATATCAATTTGATATGGGACATTTTTTACGCAAGGTGCAGCACATCTATGAGCAGTATCCACACAAGTCCGTAGTAAGCGATAACCGCAACCAGGTCATTCACCGTTGTTATGAGTGGTCCCGACGCTACGGCAGGATCAATCTTAATCTTGTGGAAAAGCATCGGCACAAGCGTACCTACAAGGCTCGATATGACCATCGCCGCCATGAGTGCCAGTCCGACGCATCCTGAAATCATAAACGAGTATCCTACCGGATTGTGCTTAAAGAGCCAGATGTACACTCCGATAAACGCAAACGACAGCACTCCGAGAATCATTCCGTTCGAGAATCCCACGCGCGCCTCTTTCCCGACAAGCTTCAATTTTTCACCCGCTGAGAGGTTCTCATCCATAAGCACACGGATTGTCACCGCAAGCGACTGTGTTCCGACATTTCCAGCCATATCAAGGATTAATGACTGAAAACATATTACAATAGGAAGAACTGCCACAACAGTCTCAAATATTCCGACAACCGAGGACACTCCAATGCCTAAGAACAGCAGAATTATGAGCCATGGAAGTCTCTTTTTTACACTTGTAAGGGTCGACTCCTCCAAATCCTCCTGCTCAGTGAGACCTCCGAGCTTTGCATAGTCCTCTCCCATCTCATCATCGACAGCCTCAACTACATCCTGTGCCGTGATTACACCGATAAGCTCGCCCTCGTCCGTCAGAACCGGAATCGAGTCCTCAGCGTAGTCCTTCAGACGCTCAATGCAGTCACTTATCTTTTCATGGTCGGTCACATACGGGTAGGACACACTTATGATGTCCTCAAGCGGTGTGTTCTCCCGCGCTATTATCAAATCCTTCAAATCTATCGCGCCACAGAACTTATCATTCCCATCAAGCACATACACGGTAGAGATATTATCATTCTCCCCCGCCTGCTTCACAAGCTCCCGCATAGCCTGACGAATCGTAAGGTTGTTGTGAACGACGATATAGTTCGTCGTCATTCTGCTTCCAGCCTCGTCATCCTCATAGGAGAGAATCATCCTGATGTCGTGGCTTGAATCCTCATCAAGGAGCTTAACAAGCTTCTCCTGTGTCGAATCATCGAATTCATCGAGAACGTCAACCGCGTCGTCCGAATCCATGTAGGAAATGACCTTCGCAGCCCTGTCTATGCCAATCTCCTTCAGGTACTCGTCCGGGTCCTCAATGTAGCTTATAATCTCCGCCACGCGCTCCGCACCGAGAATCGGATACAGCTTCTTTCTCTCCTCCTCAGATAACTCCTCGAACGCCTCCGCTATATCGTTCTCATGGTAATCCGACAATTTATCAAGCAGCTCCGTCTGCTTCATCGGTGTGCGGAACAGCTTTAAAATCTCATCCACAAAATTGTGTTCACTCAAAATTTTCTTTGTCATCACACTGCCTCCCTTTGAAAATATTTTCTCCGGTATTCCGTCCGCCTAAACCTATCCGAATTTAAGCACAAAAATACCGCCACATTTTCTGCGGCGGCAAAAAGGCAACATGAAACAGACGCAGCTCAGTGTCCACACCTGACAAGCTGCGTCATGATATTCATATGTCTGCCACCGCAGATAATACTTCGACCAATACTGTCGCAACCGTCCATGCAGTCCACCTCCTGATAGTTTTTACTTCAGATACGGAAATCCTTCCGTGTACGGATTCTTACTCCGTATGATATTGTACTTCCTTATATGTTAACGTGTCAATCAATTTTATGTAAAATAGTAAATCGCACCTGACTATTTTATCCAAGCTGCAGAATAACTTTTTTATCCGTCAATCAGATGCCCTTCATCCACATTCCTCTGAATCAATGCCTTCGCGTATTCCCACAGCTCCTCCGAGCCCTCATGCACTCTCGCATTTCTCCTTAGCACCTGCGACGCCTTTATTCCGTGCTCCTCCCACGCAATACCATTCGTGGCAGCATTGAGTAGAAGCGGCTGAAGCTTATCGAGAACATTCGCAAATTTTGCCTCCGGTGTCTCCATCTCCTCGAACTCATCCCACAGTGCTCTGTACTCCTTCGCCTGTTCATCGGGAAGTATCGCATATATGCGCTCTGCCGCCCTAAGCTCGCGTTCCCTCTTTGTCTTGTTTCCCTCCGTATCGTAAGCGTAGGTGTCCCCGGCATCAATCTCAATGACATCGTGCATAATCACCATCTTCATAGTCTTTAGAACATCTATCGGCTCATTTGAATATTCTGCAAGAACGAAACACATCAGCGCAAGATGCCATGAATGCTCCGCATCGTTCTCCTTCCGGCTGCCGTCACCGATATAGGTCTGTCTTGTTATGTTCTTAATTTTGTCCAGCTCCATGATAAACGCAAGCTGCTTTTCCAGAGTTTCATTCATTGCCATGCCCACCTTTCTGCTTCAGCCATGTCCTTCAGCTTGTTTCTTCCTCTTTTATCAATGTATTGACAGCAGAGGCAGAATCGTCTTTTGCCCCTGCTATCATAGCATAGTGCTGCGTCATTAGCAATGTATTATATCCACTCGTAGGAATTAATCAAACAACGTGCAACCCATTTTTTTAAATTCCTCTATCTTTGCAGTGAGCAGTTCCTGAGTTACCTCGAGATATGCGCTGCTGCACCTGATGCACATAAAGCTCTCTGCAGCACGATTATAAAGCTTTTTGTGAAGAGCAATCTCATCGCTGCTTAATGCAGCACCACATCTGATGCAAAATTTCGTTATATCTGTTTTATGTCTCTCCTGCATACCATTACCAACACTCATACCATTTTCTTTGTATGGATTTTCAAGCTGTACATCTCCGGTATTTGTCCTATATCGTGTTTCATTCACATCAATGTACCAGCTCTCCAACAAGTATCTCGCAGCCGTCGAGAGGAACCTTAGTGCTATAGCCATCATAAAATATTCCTTTTTCCTCGCCTGTTACGACATCAGTAAGTTTAAGACCAATTCCCGATTCCGAATGAATACCAAGGTCATCAAAGGCAATGCTCATGGTCTGCGCCCACTCCTCCTTAGTATCAATATTGAAAAACGCAAGTGCTATTCGATTTCCCGAAAGAATCCTTCCAAATGCATACTTCCTGCCAGCCTCCTTATAAATCAAAAATGCCGGGCAGTTCGCCATGTCCTGATTTACCGAAATAAGTCCCCTGTTCAATAAAGTTGCGGTATTATATTCATCAAGCTTCCTTATATCTGAACCAATGATAAGTGGCGAGCCTAAGAATGCCCACATTGCAAAATGCTGGCGATACTGTTCATCGGTACAACCTCCCATACCTACATTGCCATTACCATGCATACCTACAATCAACATATCCATATCATTATAGCAGCCCGGAGCATTGCCCTCTATGTTCTCAGCCTGCTGCATAAATATATCCTTGTAGCTCTTAGGCACATCAAAAATATCTCCTGTTGAACGATAGCTGTTGGCACCTCTAGAGCGCATCCACTTCGCCGGATCCTGCACACCCCAGTTGCAGGCTGCAAAGAATATATCCCTTCCACTGTTTCTCAGTGCCATAGCCATCGTAAGGTATGCGTTCTTAGCGTCACCGCTCGCCGGGAAATTGCAGAAATCATACTTCAAATAGTCGACACCCCACTCGGCAAACTGCTTCGCGTCCTCAAATTCATGTCCATAGCTGCTCGGATATCCGGCACAGGTCTTAAAGCCTGCACACGAATACATTCCGAACTTAAGACCCTTGCCATGTATGTAATCCGAAAGCGCCTTCATTCCCCCCGGAAAAAGCGCCGGATCTGCTACAAGCTTTCCATCAACCCTCTCCTTTAGTGACCAACAGTCATCAATTATCACATACTCATATCCTGCCTCCTTGTAGCCCTCCGCCACAATCCTGTCTGCCATCTCCATTATAAGCTTTTCATTGATATTGGAACCAAATGTGTTCCATGAGTTCCATCCCATTGCAGGTGTGCTGTACATAAAAATCCTCCTTATACGCAATTTTTTTACTATAGTATTTTCTATGGATGCCGGTGCAAAACATCTTCCATGTAAAATATTATATTTTTACTGTTTGTAAAATGGAATTACATATTGTATTATAAATCTAACATATTATATGTTTTTAATACGCTCTAAATGTAAAATAGTAATATTAAAACAAGCTATATTATTATGCTGTCAGGGGCAGACTGCTTGTCTGCCATGTAATTGGTTTTACATTAAACTGATATATTATTTGTTGATAGTGGCAAAACACAATTTTGTCAAGGTATCTGACATATCATTCAAGGAGGTATCATGTTCGACATAAAGCATACTGCATGTAACACTGTTCACAGATGCAATGAGGTTATCTATCATATTGAAAACAGGGACTTTTTTATTTTAATCTATACCAAAACAGAAGCTGTTTTTGAAATTGATGGATGTAAGCAAATCGTTGCGGAAGGAAGTATTGTGCTTCTGCCTCCCGATGTCAAAGCACTCTACTATGGAAATTCAAATGAATATATAGATGACTGGATAAATTTTTATGATACCCAAGGAGTCCTCGCATCGATGGGTATAGCTAACAACGATTTTTCGGACTGTGGCATCCCTTTTGCCTGCCCGCTCATTTTTGGCCCGGACAGCCCGGTTGGTGCTTATTTTATGCTTATTGCCAATGCATTCCATTCAGGACTTGCACAGAGCAAGGCAATAACGGACAATCTCATGCTTGCCCTTTTTGAATTCATAAAAAGCCGATATGCCGAAAATAAATCAATTATACCTCATTACAACGCAATTCTTTCGATAAGACAGGATATATATGCAAATCCACAGCGTGAATACCGTATTCCCTCCCTTGCAAGGTGCGCAGGGCTCAGTTCCATATACTTTCAGGAATTATACAAAAAAGCCTTCGGTATCTCCTGCGGTGCAGATATAATCAACAGCCGTATAGAAAATGCCAGAAGGCTTCTTTCAGAAACCGCCTACACAATCGAACAGATAGCTGAGCGTTGCGGTTACAATAACAGTATTCACTTTTCAAGACAATTTAAACAGGTGATGGGAGTTGCACCATCTAAGTGGAGGTCAACACACTGAACCATTCCGGCTTATTATAATATCGTCCACCTGAATCCTTTTGCCGTTCTCTCCTCCACAGCGCTGAAATGATTTCCCTCATTCCACTCAAGCACACCCTCTATGTCCTGCCTGTCGAGAAGCTCCTTTTGCAGCCTGATATTGTCGCCGACCCTTGCCATAATCCTATTGTTAGTCTTTTCCTCTCTGTTTCCGAGACTTAAATAGACCTTATCCGCAAGAATATGTTTCTCTGTGGCAAATTCAATCCACCCCGGAAACCACACTGACGGCGACACCGCCGCGACGGCATGAAATATATCCGTCCTATATGCCGCCCACAGCGAAAACAAGCCCGCAAGCGAATAGCCGCCGATTACTATTTTAATATCAGATGGCAGGCTGTATCTTGAAATAAGCTCAGGTATGAATATGTCCGTGACAAAGCTGAGTGTATTTTCAGCTTTTCCCAAAAAGGGCTGATTTTTGAATACGGCATCCGCACTCCACGGCGACAGCTCGTCATTCCAGTTTTCAACGCCAAAATTGGCAAACACTATTCCTGCCTCAGCTTTTTCCAATATTTTCACAGCCTCAGTAGCAATAGGGGGCATTTCATGACCGTACTCTACGTTAGAAAGCCAGGCTTTATCTACTCCCTGCCCATGTGCAGGAGATACTTCTTCCAAAACGGTTTCTTTGCCAAGCCAGGCTTTTTCTACTCCCTGCACAAGGATATATTTTACTGTCTCGGAAGCACATATATTTCTGTACACCTTACATGCTCTATCATATAGATTAAAAACATCAATATTAATTTTCATAGCAAATTGTACCTTATTCATAAATCAGATAAATGCTGATAAAAATATGTTCTATGCATCCGACCTCGAATATGCATTCTTCATCTGGTTGCTTAGCTCGTAGAGCACCCTGTCGAGTGTCGCAATTGTCTCCTTCTTCACCATAGCTGCGACCTCCTCGTTGGCTGCCGTCTTTAACTCCATGCGCTTATCGACATCCCTCTCCTGTGCAAGCAGCGCGTCGTAACGTCCGATAATCTCATGTCCTCTCGACATAACCTTCTCCTTGTAGCGCTCAATGTGGAAAATCGACTTCTTGTATGAAGCGTCAGCCATCGCCGCTATCATTCTGCTGCCCCAGTAGAAATTGTCCGTTGAAACCTCTCCCGTAGTGTTTGAAAGATACTCCGGTGTCGTGAGCACATCCGCATAAAACGGAACCAGCACATTGAATGCATTCGATGCAAAGGCAACCCACTCCACAGCCTGAGCGTCCTTCTCAAGGTCAGGGCGCATCTGTATAACAGATAGGAAGTCATTGCGGTTAATTCCGATTGAACGGTATGCACCGCGCATGCTCTTGTCGCCGTAAGCACCATACGGGTCATACAAAGTTCCCTGATAATGTGAGGAGAGCACATACTTCACGTCCTCAACCGTAATCTTTTTCTCCGGCACAAGGCACCATGGCAGATCGTCCGAGGATGGTGTGAAGTCCGCGTCCGCGCCGTCCCAGCTTACCGTGTGCGGATTGAAATATCTCAGCATATACCATGCTCTCGGCGTGTTATACACATGATCCGAGTCATCGTGGCTTCCGAATGCCGACCTTACGTCAAAATGTGTCCAGTCCGTCTCAATGTTCGAGAGATTAAGGTGATTGCTCTCAATAAATTCCTTCATATCGGCGGAGCACATATGCTCCTTCTTTTTTCCGAGAGCGTCCACAAAATCAAAATCGTCTATCCCCTGCTGGTTCGGCATGACCACATACACATCGTCAGGAACCTTCTTTGCAATCCAGTGATGCCCGCCTATGGTCTCAAGCCACCATATCTCATTCACATCCTGAAAGGCTATTCCGTTCATCTCATAAGTTCCGTACTTCTCAAGAAGGCTTCCGAGTCTCCTGACACCCTCTCTTGCGGTCTTTATGTACGGAAGAACAATGTGGACAATGTCCTCCTCGCCGATACCGCCCGGAACCTCCTTCTCTCCGTCAGCGGCAGGCTTATACACGACAAGCGGGTCTGCCCCTAAAACTCTTGGGTTTGAAGTGATTGTCTCCGTGGCGGTCATTCCGACATTCGCCTCATTGACACCGCTCGCAGCCCATATTCCCTCGCCGTCGACAGCATTGGGCATCTCCGTGTGGCGGAGCGGATTCTTAGGAAGCTTTATATCGAGATGTGATATGACCGTCCTATACTTCTCCTTCTGCTCATCTGCCTTTACGACAACAAACTTCTTAGGCATAAAATGCCCCGAACCTGAGTCATCGTTGCGCGCTATCATGGTCGAACCATCGTAGGACGCATTTTTACCAACTAATAATGTAGTGCAAGCCATAATGTTTTCTCCTTTTTTATTACAATTATCTGATTTTACCACCACTATACAATAATTGCAAACCAAACAGCGGGTGCCACACATATAGTATGCTCCGCACCCGCTGTACATTCAGCCGTCAATGATATTCTTAATCTGCTATCGCCTTGAATGCCTCGTCCAGATCCTCGATGATATCGTCGATATTCTCTGTACCGATTGAGAGTCTGATTGTGTTAGGCTTAATTCCCTGGTCTAAAAGCTCAGCCTCGTTGCACTCGGAATGAGTTGTTGAAGCAGGGTGTATTGCAAGTGACTTTACATCGGCTACGTTAGCAAGAAGTGAGAATAACTCAAGGTTATCAATCCACTCCTGTGCCTTCCTGGCATCACCCTTAATCTCGAAGGTGAAGATTGAACCGCCTCCGTTAGGGAAATACTTCTTGTAGAGCTTCTGCTGCTCAGGGTCTGTTGAGATTGAAGGGTGATTTACCTTCTCAACAAGCGGCTGGCTCTGTAAATACTTCACAACCTTTAAAGCGTTCTCGACATGTCTCTCAACTCTGAGAGATAATGTCTCAAGTCCCTGAAGGAATATGAAGGAATGAACAGGTGATATTGTTGCACCTGTGTCACGCAGAAGGATTGCTCTGATGTAGGTCACGAATGCTGCCGGAGCGCAGTCTCTTGCAAAGCTTACGCCGTGGTAGGATACGTTCGGCTCTGTAAGCCATGGGAACTTGTCCGATGAATTCCAGTCAAACTTACCGCTGTCGACAATCACACCGCCGATTGTTGTTCCGTGACCGCCGATGAACTTTGTTGCGGAGTGAACAACAATGTCCGCACCGTACTCAATAGGTCTTACAAGGTATGGTGTTGCAAATGTATTGTCAACGATGAGAGGAAGCTTGTGTGCGTGTGCAATCTGCGCAATCTTCTCAATGTCTACGACCTCTGAGTTAGGATTTCCGAGTGTCTCAATCTCGATTGCCTTTGTGTTGTCCTGAATAGCTGCCTCGATTGCCTCATAGTCGAACGGGTCAACGAAGGTAGCTGTGATGCCGTAGTCAGGAAGCGTGTGTGCGAGAAGGTTATATGTACCGCCGTAGATGTTCTTGGCTGCAACGATATGGTCGCCCGCATGTGCTACTGCCTGGAATGCATAGGCGAGAGCTGCTGCTCCTGAACCAACTGCGAGTGCTGCCACGCCGCCCTCGAGTGTTGCTATTCTTCTCTCAAACACGTCCTCTGTAGGGTTGGTAAGTCGTCCGTAAATGTTTCCTGCATCCTTGAGTGCGAATCTGTCGGAGGCATGCTGGCTGTTGTGGAACACATAGGATGATGTGAGGTAAATCGGAACGGCTCTTGCGTCTGTAACCGGATCCGGGCTCTCCTGTCCAACATGTAACTGTAATGTCTCAAACTTAAGATTTCTCTCTGAATAATGCTTCTTTGCCATAATTTTTTATCTCCTTTTCATTACAATATGCTTTAGGCATTTGCAAAACTCATTTTTGCCAATAAACAGTTGTGCAATACACTGAGTTTCTCAATTACCTAACGATATGCTTAGCTGTCATATACCTGTCTCTTATACACATCTCCGAGCCCACGAGACTGCAGCTAAT
>ENA-OYWT01001000-OYWT01001000.1-human-gut-metagenome-genome-assembly--contig:-NODE-1000-length-11236-cov-6.206332_pt1 | contig 11236 bp, 7 predicted proteins | sample MGYA00244171_ERZ653399 | MGnify/ENA primary metagenome ERZ653399 (study PRJEB26926, sample SAMN06164987) | human gut metagenome | biome: ENVO:00009003; feature: ENVO:2100002; material: ENVO:00002003... | reverse complement strand
ACCACCCTTGCATATCATAGAAGAATCTTATTTACAGACTTTTTCTCACAGTCTCGATATTTCTGTTTCCAGAACCGTTCCGCGAGGCTTTTTTTGTGCTTTGCATGCACGTTTTCTTTTTTCATGCCTTCTCCTTCTTTCTTCTTTTTGTTCATCTTGTACACTCTTGCTGTCTATGTTTCCATTCTAATGGATAGTCTGTCCTGCAACAATCTCACTTTTTTATGATTTCTATCTCGATTTAACGGAGTTTTATAATTCTCTTTTTTATTCTGTTGTTTTCTTACGATTTCTGTCAATATCTAACGAAACAGAAACCGGCTGACGGGCAAAATCACCTTTATCAGCCGGTTTCTGTTTTCTCTTCTATGCAAACAATACAAAGTTATTTCTGCTTTGTTTGATCTTTTATTCGTTTACTGGAATTCTGACAGAAACTGTCGTTCCATATCCTTCCTGGCTTTCTATTCGGACACCATAATCCTCTCCATAAGCCAGACGAACCCTGTTTGCAACATTTCTCAGTCCATATCCTTCCTCTGAGCGCCGCAGAGAACTTCGCAGTTTAATCAGTTTTTCCGCCTCGATTCCACATCCATCATCTGTCACCTGGAATACCACATCCCTTTCTTCTTTTTGAATTCTGACCGCAATGTGGAGAACTTCTTCCTCTTTTCTCGCATGGTGAATGGCATTTTCAACCAGCGGCTGCAGAAGAAGTTTAATGGTTCGATATGTCAGTACTTCTCTTGCAATCTCATACTCCACCTGTACGCTGTCCCGAAAACGCATCTGCTGGATTTTCAGATAGCTCTGCAGCAGTTCCACTTCTTCCTGGATGGAAAGCACCTGTTTTCCCTTATTCAGGGAAATCCGGTAGAAGCTGGACAAATTTTTGACCGCCTGCATCGTCTGTTTTCCACCTTCCCGCATCGCCAGTGCTGAAATAACCGCAAGTGCATTGTAAAGAAAGTGCGGATTGATCTGTTCCTGCAGCAGATTCAGTTCGCTCGTCTGAATCCGGATTTTCTTTTCGTAATTTTCCCGAATTAGCTCCTGAATCTGATCACTGAGCTGATTAAACGCCAGCCCGATCTGTCCGATCTCGTCTTCTCCCATATTTTCCAGACGGTAATCAAATTCTCCCTGTCCCATCCGTTTTGCTGCATACACCACTTTCTGCACCCGCGCGGAAATCCATCTTGTGTAACAGATAATGCAGAGAAATACCATAGCCGCGCTGCAGAGGATCAGGAACATCATCCTTCTTGAAACAGCTTTTGCGTCTTTTAAAACCGTCTCCTTATCCGAAATCACAAGAATTTTTGTTCCGAAAACTCCGCTCTGGATATTTCCGATTTTTGAAATGCCGTCACGCTCAAACTCAATCTGCGCTTTCTGCTCCAGATCCTCTTCCGGCATTCTGGTCCGGATCGGAAGGCCTGCCATTTCCGGTTCGGAAGCAGCCAGAATATATCCTTTTTGATCCACCAGATAAATTTCATCGGTGGAATTTATTGTTTCGAGGAGGGGCTGTATCTGCTGATTTTCAATCTGTAACGACAGTACGCCCTTCATCCCGCCCTGTGGATAAAAATTCATCAGACGATTCATATGAAATGCTTTTCCGTCTCCAGATGTCCCACAGAATACCGTTTCCCCTATCGCATCAAATGTCAGCACACGTTCCCTCCGATCTAGATCCTGCATGGAATAAAAATAATAATTATCCTGCGGAAGCGTTTCATTGTTGCTGTAAAAACAGATTTTGTAAATTCCTGCATTCATCAGACAGATTTCGCTGAGCTTCTTATCAATATAGTAAAACATATCTTCATAAGAATCGTTGCTGTAATCCTGAAACAAATATCCGCTCAGCATCTGATCCACATACAGCACATCCAGAATTGTTTCGTAAGGCTCGACCATCGTAGAAAAATTTTTTTCAATTCGTTCTGCTTCCTGTTCTGCACTCTGATATGCTTCAGTAAGAAGCACATTCCTTGTTTTTCCATAACTGTACCAGGTAACACACAGCATTGGAATCAGTGCCAGTACCAGATAGCCGATCACCAGTTTAAACTGAAAACTCCGATTTTTATACCATTTTACGATATTCATTTGGTGTCACTCCAAATCTTTTCTGAAAAACAACGCCAAAGTAAGAAACATTTTCATATCCAACCGCCAGACTCACTTCCCGTACTTTATTTTTCTTATTCTTTAACAGTTCCGCCGCCCTCTGCAGACGCATTTCCGTATTGTATTCCAAAATCGTTTTTCCTGTTGCCTCTTTAAACAGGCTCCTCAGATAATTCGGAGACAAACCGACCTCCGTAGCCAGCTTCTCGATATCTGCGCTTTCCGAGCAGTGCTCCTGAAGATATGTTTTTACCTGATAAACGGCATAGTAATTTGGATTTTGATTCTGTTCTTCAAAAAATGCCAACATCCGTTCCAGATACTGCTTCATCTTTTCCCGCATCTGATAACTGTTGTTTGCTTCAAAAATTTCATTTTCTCTCAAAATTTTTTCTGCTTCCATCCAGTTTTCCAGCAGTTCATCGCTCAAAACAAGACGGTTCCATAGATACATATAGAGATTGTAAACTTCTCCCGCAAATGTTTTCGGCGCAAGCCCCTTTAGCTGTTGAAAATAATCTTTCATGGTCTGCAGCGTTTCCTGCTTTTTCCCGTTGCTGACCAGACGACAGATTTCTTCTCTCCGCTCCTTCTGTTCCCGGAAATGATATGCTTTTTCCTCTTCCGTTTCTTTTTCATCTGCACAGAAAAGTTCCGGTGGATCCATATGAAATGCCAGAACACAACAGTTCCGAAGTTTTTCCGCCTTTTCGTACAGGCAGTCAGCTGTCCATGCTCCACTGCACCATCCAACGGCTCTCGGTGCGTCTTCTTTCAAATCATTCCAGATCTGAAATGCCGTATCTTTCACCGACAGATACCCCGCCAGCAGCAGAATGCTGATCCGTTCCGTTTTGCTGATGTAACGGATGCCCTTGTATTTTTCCTGAATTTGGCTACAGATGTTTTCTTCCGTTTTTCCATAAATCGCTATGATTCCAAACCTGCACTCTTCCAGTTCTTCTCCAAATACACCACGGAAATTTTTCCGTAAAAGCTCTGTTTCCTGTTTTTCCCGCAAAGCCATTTCCAGCAACTGCTTCGCCGCCGTTTTCCGCGACCAGTCTGCTATCTCACTTTTCTCCAGTTCACTTCTCACTTTTTTCAGACATGCTTCTACTTCTTCAATCGTAAATGGCTTTAAAAGGTAATCCACGGCATTCACCTGAAAAGCGGAATGGATATAGGAAAAATCATCATATCCTGTCAGAAAAACAATTTTGCATGGATACCCCCGGCGTACGATCGTCTCTGCCAGTTCAATTCCACTCATTCCTGGCATCTGAATATCCGTAATCACAATATCTGCCATATTTTCTTCCAGGCACTCCAGTGCCCTTCTGCCATTGCGCGCGGTAAATACTCTGGAAATCCCGTTCTTTTTCCAGTCAATATAATCCCGCAATGTCTCCAGTTCAATTTCTTCATCTTCTACAAGAAGAACGCGATACATTTTCTCCCTCCTGTTTCCAGTTGCTCCTGCAGTTTTCTTCTCCTGCTGCTTTTCATTTCTGTCTTTTTACTGCAGAAGTTCAATCATATACGCCTCATACGGCTGTAACTTCCACACTTCTTTTGTGAGACTTTCTGTATCATTATGAATCAGAACCGTTCCTTTTGTCAAATCATATCGGGCTTTCATCTCTGCCGCGGTATCCCGGAAATTGCAGAGCACAATCAGCTTTTTCTCTCCCAGATTTCTCTCATAAGCAAAAATATCCGGATTTTCTTCCTCAATCAGACGGAAATCCCCATAAACAAGAGTGTCATTTTTCCTACGCAGCGCAATTAGTTTTTGATAGAAATAGAAGAGGGAATCCGGATTTTTTCTGCTGTTTTCCACATTGATCTCCTCGTAATTCTGATTTTCCGCCATCCACGGTGTTCCCGCTGTAAATCCGGCGTGTTTTTCCGCATTCCACTGCATTGGCGTCCGCGCATGGTCCCGGCTGTTCCGTGCAAGATAGGTACGGATTTTTTCTTCCTCCCAGCCTTCTTTTTTACGGTCTTCGGCAAAATTTACAGACTCGATATCCTGATAGTCCTCGATCCGAAGCCCTGACACATTTGTCATACCGATTTCTTCCCCCTGGTAAATATAAGGAGTTCCTTTCATCCCATGGAGAAGGACAGCCAACATTTTTGCTGATTTTTCCCGATACGGTTCCCTGTCATTTCCAAAGCGCGATACGACACGCGGAAAATCATGGTTTCCCCAGAACAGGCTGTTCCATCCTTTTTCTTCCAGTCCCGTCTGCCATTTTTCAAAGATCTGCTTCAGTTGCGGCAGCGTATACGGTTTCGGATCCCAGTTTCCACTTCGGATGCCGTCGATTCCCATCAGTTCAAACTGAAAAATCATACTGAGCTCCTGGCTTTCCGGATCAGAATACTGCTGTGCCATTTCTACCGTAGCACCTCCGGTTTCCCCCACTGTCAGGATCTGTTCTGATTTTCCATACGTATTCTGATTCATTTCCATTAAGTATGTATGAATCTGCTCCGAATGAGTATCATTTCCTCCATGTCCATCTTTTACAATATTGTCAATTGCATCCAGCCGGAAACCACGGATCCCTTTATCCATCCAGAACTGGATCATCCGGTACAGCTCTTTCCGAAGCGACGGATTTTTCCAGTTCAGATCCGGCTGCATTACACTGAAACTGTGATAATAATATTCCTGAACCTCCGGCACCCATTCCCAGGTGCTTCCTCCAAAGAATGCTCCGCCGCCTTCTGGCGGCTGCTCCTTCGTTCCTTCCTTCCAGATGTAAAAATCATGGTATTTACTGTTTCGATCCTTTCTGGCTTCCAGGAACCATGGGTGCAGATGGGAACTATGATTTAAAACAAGATCCATCATGACCACAATTTCCCGCTTTTCACAGGCTGCGATCAGTTCTTCCAGCTCTTCCATTGTGCCCGCTTCTTCCATTACTTTATAATAGTCACTGACATCATATCCATTGTCGTAATTAGGAGAATCGTTAAAAGGCGAAAGCCAGATGGCTCCAACACCAAGCTCCTGCAGATAGTCCAGCTTCTGCAGAATCCCTCCAAAATCGCCGATGCCGTCTCCGTTGCTGTCACAGAAGCTTCTGGTGTAAATCTGATATACGGTTAAGCTATGCCACCACTCTCTTTTCATTTTCTGTCCTCTCTTTCTTTTTTCCTATAAGAGCAGTATAATGATATTATCTTATATTTTCTAACCTGATTTTCGTATTTAATGAAAGGATTTTGACTTTTATGAAAAAAGAACGTTCAAAAGAGCTCTTTTCTCCTGAATCTTGTTCCCCTGTTCTTTCTGGCGGAATCCGGGATTTTACCGTGCATGGAACCGAACCTGTTCCGCTCCATATCTATCATCAGGATTATGCGCATGGCGGGCTCTCTGTTCCTTTTCACTGGCATAAAGAATTAGAATGGATCTGGGTTGAAAAAGGTACTCTCACTCTGACACTGAAAACTGAAACCCGGACAATTTCCGAAGGTACTTTTCTTTTCATCAACAGTCACGAACTGCATCAGCTCTGCAGCATTGGAACTACCCCTTCGGTTCACCATGCCCTTGTATTTCTTCCAGAAATTCTCTCATGTGCCTATCTGGATTCCTGTGAAGCAGACTGGATTCGTCCGCTGCTCTCTCATCAACTGCTTCTTCCGGCTTTTCCATTGGAAGAGCTTTCTGCTGCTGAAGCCTCCTCTCAGACACAGAAAACATTTGTACTGACATTATCTAAGCTTTTCCAGGAAATCCTGTATGCATACGATACCAAACCCATCGGCTGGTTTCTTCTGATCAAAAGTGACATGTATCGGATTCTTGCACTTCTGGCGCAATACCAGCTTTTTCTTCATCCGGAACCCCTCTGCACTCGTAAAAAAGAAAGATCTGATCAGTGTAAAAAACTCTTACGTTATATTCAGGATAACTATGATTCTAAAATCCGTCTTTCAGATCTTGCTGCTATACTCAATATGAATCCACAATATTTTTGTCGTTTCTTCAAAACGCACTTTCACACAACGCCTATTTCCTATATCAACCAGTACCGCGTAACCCAAGCCGCAGATCTTCTTACCGGCAGCTCGCTTTCTATCTTGGAAATTGCTCTGCATACCGGATTTGAAAGCCCCAGCTATTTTGCCAGCATTTTCCGCCGGACTTTTGGTATGTCACCGGAAGAATATCGAAAAGCCATGCCCTGACCCGGCAAATTTTTTCCTTCTGAATGCACGGCAACACAAATCTCAAAAATTTTTGATTTTTTTTCAAAAAACACTTGCCAAACTCGTTTTCTTATGATAATATACTACTTGTCGCTGAGCAAAAATCACGGCAGACAAAACAAAAACTTCGGCTCCGTGGTCAAGCGGTTAAGACATCGCCCTTTCACGGCGGTAACACGGGTTCGATTCCCGTCGGAGTCATATGGCGTCGTAGCCAAGTGGTAAGGCAATGGTCTGCAACACCAGTATCCACCGGTTCAAATCCGGTCGACGCCTCTATTTTCCCGGAAACAGATGGTTTCTGGGATTTTTCTTTTTCAAAATTATTTCAAAAAAGCTGCCGGTTCTGTTTGCTTCGGCAGCTTTTTTGAAAATATCATTTTTTTAATTTTCTTTTTCTTTCACATAGTCTTCATACACATACGCCGTTTTTCCCTCATACGAAATCTTGTACCATCCGTTCTCTTTTCCGAGCATTTCCACTTCTTCCCCTGTCGTCAGAGCTCCGATAACCTGGCTTGTGCTGACGTTGGGTTCTGTACGTACATTGACCGGTGAGATACAGGTGACGGTTTTCTTACCCTTCTGCTTTTTCACGCCATCCGAATTATTTTCTGCTTCCAGCGCTCTTTTCTGCTCCTGGCAGGCCGTCTGAAATGTTTCTGTCAGCAGCTCATTGTCCGGGAACTTCAGAGACTCCAGTATTTCCGGCACGATTTGCTGTGTATCGTTGCTGCCGCTTCCTTTTTTCCATATGATCTGATACCCTTCATTCTCCGTTTTCACCCCGCAGAAAAATGCAATCGGAATCTGCAGGGAATTTTTTACCTGGAAACGATAAAAGGAACTCTCGTTATCTTTTCCTTCGTTAGCTGTTTTCACCATAAAATCGCTGATGCTGTTTTCCCCTGTTATTTCATTCGGATAGAGCAAATTTTCAGCGCTCTCTTCGTCCTCCGGAAAATCCATAAGCGCTACTTTTGCCATTCCTTCCCGATACGATATCTCAAGACTTTCCCCCTCTTCTGATATGAAACTGCATTGGATTTTCTCATCTCTCATTACATTCCAGCCTTCTGGAAGTGTGATTGTAATATTCTGGTATGTAGAAAGAAACTCTTTTTCACCATCTTCTGACTCATCCTGGACACTGGATGCTCTTTCGGAGACAACCGATGGATTCTCCTTTTCCACCTGCTGATTTCCACATCCCATTACCACAATAGTTGTCATCAAAAGAACAGCTAAACAGTTTTTTCTGTTTCTCATGTACAATTTCCTTTCTTGACAGTTCCGTCTTTATTTTCTGTCAGAAAACTTCTTTTGCTTATTGTATCACAACTATTTTTGCACTGTAAAGAGTACGTTCCTTCCCTCCTGCTTTGATTTTCTTTATGCAAAAAAATCTCCAACCAGATTGAGGTTCCCTCCCTCTCAAATCCAGTTGAAGATTTTTCTTATCTTTTTTATTTTACTTCTGTAAATTCGACCCGGATACTCTCATACTCTCCCAGCACCTGATGCAGGGTCAGCCCCGCACGGTTCCAGGTACGGCCCGAGCGGATTTCACCGTCCAGACTGCAGCGGTACAGCTTATCCTCTGCAAGGCTGCACACTTTCGTGTGAACCGGAAGCATATTTCCTTCTGCGTCAGTCTTTACGATCGTAAGCAGTGCGCGGCTCTGATCCTTTGCCACGAACTCCCATGCCATGAAATCCTGTTTTTTCAGTCCGGTCAGACGGTAATACAGGCCTTCGTGTGTGAGCTCGTAATATTCATGCATCGCAGCAACCTGCTCTTTTACCATCTCTTTTTCTTCCTCTGAAATCTTATTCAGATCCATCTCATATCCAAAGCTTCCTGCCAGCGCCACATCGCCTCTTGTCCGGAACGGTGTCACACGGCCGGTCTGATGGTTCGGGCATACCGAAACGTGGGAGCCGACGGTGCTGATCGGATAGAAGAACGAGCTTCCGTACTGGATGGAAAGACGGTTGATCGCATCGGTATTATCGCTGCACCAGATCTGCGGGGAATAATACATCATACCGGCATCATATCTTCCGCCTCCTCCGCTGCAGCCCTCGAGCAGCAGATTCGGGCATGCGGCAAGGAATCTTTCCATCAAATCGTAAACACCGAGCACATAGCGGTGATACAGCTCTCCGTTCCGGCTCTGTGCTGCCACATGGCTGTAAACATCGCAGACGCTGCGGTTCATATCCCATTTGACATAATCAATCTTTGCATCATGAACGATGGTTGTCAGACGCTCCAGCAGATACTCACGCACATCCTCACGCGTCATATCAAGTACAAGCTGATTTCTGCTGTGGTTCGGCACACGGCCAGGAATTGCAAATGCCCAATCCGGATGTGCACGGTAAAGATCACTGTCCTCGGAAATCATCTCCGGCTCAAACCAGAGACCGAATTTCATGCCCATCTTGTGAATTTTTTCTGCAAGCTGCGCCATGGAGCCGTTCATCTTTTTCTCGTTGACGAACCAGTCACCGAGACCACTGTTATCATCCTCTCGTTTTCCAAACCAGCCATCGTCAAGCACCAGCATCTCAATGCCAAGCTTTTGCGCCTGCTCTGCAATTTTCAGAATTTTTTCTTCGTTGAAATCAAAATAGGTTGCTTCCCAGTTGTTGATCAGAATCGGTCGTTTGGCATGCTTGTATGCGCCGCGGCAGATATGCTCGCGGATGATCTCATGATACTGCTGTGACAGTTTGGTAAGACCGGTTCCGGAATAGCTTAAGATTGCCTGCGGGGTATCGAACGCCTCTCCTTTTTCCAGATGGAAGCAGAAATTGGTCGGATGAATACCCATCTGAAAACGGGTCTGATTTTTCTGATCCTTCTGTGCTGCCGCAACAAAGTTTCCGCTGTAAACGAGGCATGCGCCGATGCAGGAACCGTGTGTCTCACCCGCACCCTCCTCGCAGAGGATCACAGCCGGATTGTAATGATGGCTCGATGTACCACGGGTGCTTCCGATCTCGACTTTTGCATGCTGCACCGGAATCCGCTCCGCCGTACGCTCCATCGCATGACGACCCGAGAAATAGATCATCTCATAATTTTCATACATCAAATCCATGCTGAAAGACAGCATTTTTTCCAGCTCAATCGCCGTTTCTCCGTGATTTTCGAGTCTTGCCGCTCTCGTAATCACATTTTCCTTTTCAAATACACCGTAAAACAGCTTCAGAACAATATCGGAAGCCTTCTCCGTCATTGTAATAACAAGAGTCTCACCTTTTTCTTCCTCTGTATCGTACAGCGCCGGCATTCCGGGAATGGCATAGGAATGATCCAGAATTTCGAACGAATCGAAACGAAAATCTGCTGCAAAGCTGCCGTCCGCGTGGCGGATCTCAATCATATCATCACGGAAATCACCGACACCACTTCCCGGAATTTCCTGCGGAAGTGCATCAAGAGAATATTTCCGGTTAGGGCCTGCCTCCTCCGGATTTCCTGCAAATCCCATATCTGTACAGAAAATCAGACCGGAAAGATTTTCCTCACCGATTTTTTCTCCATAGTAGAGATGCAGAAGCACATTTTTGTCATCTGCGAACATCTGGTAACTGCTGTCTTTTGTCTGGAGGGTAAATAACCGTCCATTTTCACTTACTTTGATTGCCATGATTTCCTCCTCCTGCGGCATCTTGCAGTATCCTGCAAAACACGATATAATTTTACTGATATTTCGGAATCTCATCCTTTGTGACATTCCAGCTTTTCTGATGATTCATTTTGTGAGGTATACTTATGGAAACTTCCTGGACACTTCCTGTCCCAAAGCATAAATTTTCGGATCTTTATCTCTGCTTCTGCGGCTACGAAGCCTGCCAGCCGTTCCACAGCTACGGCCCGGCTGTCCGCCCCAATTACGTGATCCACTATATTATTTCCGGGAAAGGCACTTTTACCATCGGAAACCGCACTTACCGTTTAACCGCCGGACAGGGCTTTTTCCTGATGCCAAATGTCCGCACCTACTATGAAGCCGATGCGGATGATCCCTGGACCTATCTCTGGATCGGTTTTGACGGCGAAAAAGCTGCCTCTTATGTACAGGAACTCGGTCTTTCCGAGGAGCACCCTGTCTACCAGTGCAGTTTTTCCGGTGAACTGCAGTCCCTCCTGTTTCAGATGCAGAAGCACAATACCTATGACACCTCGGACCAGTATCTTCTGGAAGGCTGTCTGTACCAGTTTTTCTCAATTCTTTCCCGCGAAATCACGCTTGCCGATCCTTCTGCACGGGAGAGCGGCAATCTTTACGTGGAAAAAGCTGTTGAGTTTATCCGAAATAATTATTCCAATGAAATTCTTGTCTCGGATATTGCCAGATATGTATGCATCAACCGGAGTTACCTTTATACCCTGTTTCAGAAATATCTCCATACCTCACCGCAGGACTATCTTTCTTCCTGCCGGATCACGCGTGCGCTCGAGCTTTTATCGTATACGGATCTCTCCATCGAAACGGTCGCTTTTTCCTGTGGTTACCGGAATGCCGAAGTTTTTACCAAAGCCTTCCGCCAGAAGCAGGGCATGACGCCAAGTGCCTATCGGAAAAAGTTCCGCCTTGACACGACTCCTGACTCTGCACATGTTCCGTGATCTGTCTGATTTTATTATAACGAAATCTTTCTTCCATGAACAGGAAGAAATGTTATGGAAAACCGTCAAAATGTTAGATGGCGTTTCTTAATGGCTACAGACAGCAAAAAAGCGATACAGTCATGATTTCTCATTTCTGTATCGCTTCTTCATCTTAGCTCCCCGAGTTGGGCTCGAACCAACAACCCTTCGGTTAACAGCCGAATGCTCTAC
>ENA-OYWT01000980-OYWT01000980.1-human-gut-metagenome-genome-assembly--contig:-NODE-980-length-11377-cov-6.140964_pt1 | contig 11377 bp, 10 predicted proteins | sample MGYA00244171_ERZ653399 | MGnify/ENA primary metagenome ERZ653399 (study PRJEB26926, sample SAMN06164987) | human gut metagenome | biome: ENVO:00009003; feature: ENVO:2100002; material: ENVO:00002003... | reverse complement strand
ACGAGATTAGCTGCAGTCTCGTGGGCTCGGAGATGTGTATAAGAGACAGCTTGCCGCCTGTGCATCCATCAACACATTTAACTCTTCCAGCATAATCGGGATAAAACGGAATGCTATCATCACGATCACTGCCATCTCATGTACTGGGACTCCAATCTTCCCCAATCCCGAGAAAGCCTTCTCCAGACCATCTGCCAGTTCTTTCGGCGTTGAAGTGTAAGAAAGCAGAGACGCACCTGTGATCATCAAAGCTATCCTTGCTGTCATCTGCACTGCTTTCCATATTCCCTGTTTTGTTATGGTAAATATCCAGACAGATGCGACCGCATCTCCCGGTGTATACAGCATACGGAACAGAAAAGTAAAGCAAAGCAGAACAAGAATTCCTCTTAATCCTTTTAACAAATATCCCACTGGAACTCTTGCAAGCCTATAAAGAACCAGCATTACAATCAGACATCCGAGATACCACCAGACATTTTTTACAAGAAATAAAGAAATAATATAAACCAGAACTCCCATCAGTTTTGTTCTCGGATCCATCCGGTGAATCACAGATTCCGAATCATAATATCTTCCAATCGTAATATCCCGAATCATCTTTCCTTCTCTCCTTTAAATATTCTCACCAGCATCTCTTCAGCATCCGCTACATTGATTGCCGGCCTCGGCAAAGGCAGACCTTCCTGTATCAGCGAATATGTCAAATGCGTAATCTGCGGGATTCCTATATGCATTTCTTCTAACTCTTCCACTCTTCCATATACTTCTTCCGGAGTGCCATCCATTGCGATCTTTCCTTCATGCATCACCCATACCCGATTAGCAAATTGAGCTACATCTTCCATATGGTGCGAAACCAATACAATTGCATTATTTCGTTCTTTCCTTATCCTGCACAACAACTCGAATATTTCATTTTTTGTTTCAGGATCAAGTCCTGCTGCCGGTTCGTCTAACACCAATATCTCCGGCTGCATCGCCAGTACTCCCGCAATCGCAACGCATCGTTTCTGACCTCCCGAAAGTTCCATCGGACTCAAATGATAATACTCTTTTGAGATTCCGACAAGCTCCAGACTTTCTACTGCAGACTTTTCAGCCTCTTCTTCACTCATTCCAAGATTCAGCGGCCCATACATAACATCTTTCAGAATCGTCCTGCCAAATAATTGCTGCTCCGGATACTGAAATACAAGACCAACCTCGCTTCGCAGGGCACGACGATCATATTTCTCTCCCCAGATATCCTCTCCATTATAAGTGATCGTACCGGAAGTTGGACGGATCAGCGCATTGAAATGCTGGATCAGTGTAGATTTCCCACTTCCTGTATGTCCGATAATTCCGATAAACTGTCCGTCCGGAATAGAAAGATTGATATCTTTCAGCGCATGGATCTCATAGGCAGTTCCCGGACTGTAGGTATAAGTTACATTTTTTAATTCTATTGACATAAGGCATTCACCAGCTCCTCTGTAGTCAGTATTCCCTCCGAAACATCCACTCCGGCTTTATGAAGTTCGTGTGCCAGAAGTGTTACCTGCGGCACATCCAGTCTGTATTCTTTCAGAGTTTCCACCTGTGAGAAAATCTCTCTGGGTGTTCCCTGCATCACCACTTCTCCGTTGTCCATAACATATACCTTGTCCGCATGAACAACTTCTTCCATATAGTGGGTGATCAGAATGACTGTCACTCCTTCCCGTCTGTTAAGGTCACTGACTGCCTCAAGAACTTCCTTTCGTCCATTCGGATCCAGCATTGCAGTTGGCTCATCCAAAATGATGCATTTCGGACGCATTGCCATGACACCGGCAATTGCAACTCTCTGCTTCTGTCCGCCGGAAAGTTTATTCGGAGAATGATAACGATAGGATGTCATTCCTGTTTTTTTCAGGCTCTCATCTACACGCTCCCAGATTTTCTCTGTGGGCACACCCATATTCTCCGGTCCGAACCCTACGTCTTCTTCTACTACAGTTCCTATGATCTGATTGTCAGGATTCTGAAAAACCATGCCCGCTTTCTGTCGGACTTTCCATAATTCCGGCTCTTTAGACGTGTCAATCCCATCTACCCACAAAGTTCCTTCCGTCGGAAGCAACAGCGCATTCAGGTGCTTTGCAAGAGTAGATTTTCCGGAACCATTATGTCCCAGAACAGCCACGAATTGTCCGGCTTCAATGTCCAGGTTTACATCATTGACAGCACGCTGCGTATCCTGCACGTTACCATCTTCATCATACTTGAGATAGTCAAATCCCAGCTTGAATGCCTTGATAATTCCCATAATATTTTTTGTCCTCGTATTTTGTCTGTCTGCTGCTTATTTTCACAGGAAAAGAATCCCGTCAGTAAACAGCGAATATTTATTTTTTCAGGCTTCTTCAGTAGCTGCCAGTCCGGTCAACTCGTCAATCAGAGCCCAGATCTCATCTCTTCCCTGCTTCGTCTCAGCAGAGAAAGGAATAATAATGCCATCTTTGCTCAGCTTCAGCCCTTCTTTGATTGCTTTGATATTTTTCTGAACCTGGCTTCGTTTGAGCTTGTCAAGCTTCGTTGCAATAATGATCGGCTCATAGCCATTGTTCAGAATCCAGTCATACATCATCTTGTCATTTGCAGATGGATCATGACGGATATCAATAAGAAGGAAAACCGCCTTCAGGTTTTTGGATGTATGAAGATATCTTTCGATCATCTTGCCCCATTTTTCCTTCTCAGACTGTGAAACCTTTGCGTATCCGTAACCAGGGAGGTCTACCAGATACATGGCTTCATTGATATTATAAAAGTTAATGGTCTGTGTTTTTCCCGGCTGTGCACTTGTTCTGGCAAGAGATTTCCGGTTCATCAGCCCGTTGATCAGAGATGATTTTCCCACATTTGATTTTCCTGCAAATGCAACCTCCGGTCTGTTGGTGTCCGGGAGTTTGCTGGTAATACCGCATACGATATCTAATGATACATTCTTAATAACCATTGATTTCCTCTCTTTTTTCACAACAAATGGTCAATCTTTACTGACTGACCATTTATTTTATACCAGTGCCTTATTAAGCACTTCCTTCATCGAACTTACAAAGGTAATGGTAAGTCCGTCTGTGATTTCCTTATCTAATTCCTGAATATCCGGTTTGTTTTCTGCCGGCACTAACACCTCTTTGATCTTAGCATATTTTGCCGCAAGAAGTTTTTCTTTCAAACCGCCGATCGGAAGAACTCTTCCTCTCAGTGTGATCTCACCGGTCATTGCAAGGTCTGCCCTTACCGGCTTCTTAATAATTGCGGAAAGGATTGCAGTTGCCATGGTAATACCTGCGGATGGTCCGTCTTTTGGTACTGCCCCCTCCGGAATATGCACATGAATATCGTTTTCCTGGAAAAATTCCGGCTCAACTTTATAGTCAGAAGCAATGGAACGAATATAAGTAATACCTGCCTGTGCAGACTCTTTCATAACATCTCCCAACTGTCCGGTAAGCATCAGCTCACCCTTGCCGGGCATTACATTGACTTCAATCTGCAGTGTATCGCCGCCCACCTGTGTCCAGGCAAGCCCACGGGAAATACCAATCTCATCTTTCTTATTTGCCATAAGATAGTTAAAATGCTCTTTTCCAAGAAAATCTGACAGATTCTTTGAAGTCACTGTAACTTTCTTTTTATCTTCTTCCATGATCAGACGTGCAGTTTTTCTGCATATCTGTCCGATGGTTCTCTCCAGGTTTCGAACTCCGGCTTCTTTTGTATAATTGTTGATGATCTTCTTAAGAGCCGCTGACTGGATTGTCAGTTTACCTTTCTCGATACCGTTCTCTTCCATCTGCTTCGGAATCAGATGTTCCTTTGCAATATGTTCCTTCTCATTCTCAGTATAACCTGCGATCTCGATCAGTTCCATACGGTCAAGAAGTGGTCTCGGAATGCCCTGAACATCGTTTGCAGTTGCAATAAACAGTACTTCTGAAAGATCCTGTGGAACCTCTATATAATGATCCATAAATCTGCTGTTCTGTTCCGGATCAAGCACCTCAAGAAGTGCCGCAGAAGTATCTCCTTTATAATCACTGCTGGTCTTGTCAATCTCATCCAGAAGCATCAGAGGATTGCTCACTCCTGCCTGCTGTAATGCTGCAGTGATCCTTCCCGGCATTGCTCCTACATAAGTCTTTCTGTGGCCCCGGATCTCAGCCTCATCTCTCACACCGCCCAGACAGATACGTACATATTTCTTATGCATTGCTTCTGCAATCGATCGGGCAATGGAGGTTTTACCTGTTCCGGGAGGTCCTACCAGACAAAGGATCGGACTTTTTCCCTTATGTGTCAGTTTGCGGACGGAAAGGAACTCCATCACACGCTCCTTCACATCTTTCAGACCGTAATGACCTTCCTGAAGTACTTTCCATGCTTCTTTCAGATCATCAGAATCTGTGGATTTCTTCTCCCACGGAAGTGCCAGCATGGTCTCAATATAACCACGCAGTACTGCATTCTCGGATACATTGCTGTTGGTATTCTTAAATCTCTCGATTTCTTTGCTGATCTTCTCTTTTACCTCATCGCCGGCCTGAAGTTCCTGGAGTTTCTTCTTAAACTCCTCTGCGTCATCCGCAGTATTATCCTCACCCAGTTCCTCACGTATCAGTTTCAGCTGCTCTCTGAGAATATATTCTCTCTGATTCTTATCAATTCTGGCCTTCACTTTTTTCTGGAGATCTCTGCCAATCTGCATGATCTCAATCTCATTTCCAAGGATTGCACCCAGAACTTCATAACGTTCCTCCAGTGTAAGTGCCTCCAGAATCTTCTGCTTATTCTGATAAGATAAAGGAATATTTACGGCAATCTGCTCAACCAGTTCCTCAACATTATCTATATTTAAAATCTGTGCTACCAGCTCTTTGCTGACTTTTCCATTTTCCATGCAGTATCTGTGGAATAATTCCTTAAGGCTTCTGTGCATGGCTTCCATCACTGGTTCCGGCATCTGCATTTCTTCTTCATCAACAGGTGTGATCTCACTTCTGATAAACGGAAACTCCTGCTCAAATTTCACAAGTGTGGCTCTTCCCGTTCCCTCTACAAGTACCCGCAAAAGATTCTGCGGAAGTTTCACAACCTGTTTGATATAGGCAATGGTTCCTACATGATATACACCTGCCAGATCCGGTGATTCCACCTCAGGATCAATCTGAGTAACCAGAAAAATCTTCTGGTCATGAAGCATGGCAGCTTCAATCGCCTTGACAGAACGCTCCCTGCTCACATCAAAATGAACGATCATCCCGGGAAGGATGGTAGTCCCCCTGAGAGCGATCGCAGGCAGCACTATATTCTGATTTGTCATTTATTGTTCAGTCCCTTTCATCAGGCTGTTTCCGGTTTATCCTTCTTGTGTGTCCGGGACGTTCTTCTGCTTCCGGCTGTCTTCGCCTGTGCAGGAGTTTCTCCGCGGACGATCTCCGGCTCACCGGTGCCATCTACTACATCTTTGGTAATTGTACACTTGCGGATCGTGTCATCTGACGGAATCTTATACATCAGATCCATCAGTGAACCTTCCATGATCGCACGCAAACCTCTGGCTCCTGTCTTACGTTCCAGAGATTTCTTTGCGACCAGTTCAAGTGCATCATCTTCAAAATCAAGTTCAACACCATCCAGTTCAAATAATCTGTGATACTGTTTGGTAAGTGAGTTCTTCGGCTCTTTCAGAATACTGATCAGCGCATTCTCATCCAGCGCATCCAGAGTTACAACTACCGGCACACGACCGATAAACTCAGGAATCAGACCGAATTTGATAAAGTCTTCCGGCATTACATCCTTCAGGATCTCACCTACATTTCTGTCTTCCTTAACAGAAACCTCTGCACCGAAACCGATGGACTTGGTATCCTGTCTGGACTCAATGATCTTCTCGATTCCGTCAAAAGCACCGCCGCAGATAAACAGAATATTTGTTGTATCAATCTGAAGAAACTCCTGATGAGGATGCTTGCGGCCGCCCTGAGGCGGAACACTTGCCACTGTACCTTCCAGAATCTTCAGAAGTGCCTGCTGTACGCCTTCACCGGAAACATCGCGGGTTATGGATGGATTCTCAGATTTTCTTGTGATCTTATCAATCTCATCAATATAGATAATTCCGTACTGTGCACGTTCAATATCATAATCTGCTGCCTGAATGATCTTGAGAAGAATATTCTCAACATCCTCTCCTACATATCCGGCTTCTGTCAGTGTGGTAGCATCTGCAATAGCAAACGGTACATTCAGAAGTCTGGCAAGTGTCTGAGCCAGCAGAGTTTTACCTGAACCTGTAGGTCCAAGCATCAGAATATTACTCTTCTGAAGCTCTACATCAGAATTTTTTGACGCAAGAATTCTTTTATAGTGATTATAAACAGCAACGGAAAGAGCCTTTTTTGCTGCATCCTGACCAATTACATAATCATCCAGAACTGCATGGATCTCTTCCGGTTTTAACAGATTAATATCAGAATTCAAAACCTCGTCATCATAAGGATTTAATTCTTCCTCCATGATCTCTGAGCAGATGCCAATGCACTCGTCGCATATAAATACTTTACCATCCGGACCTGCGATCAGTTTTCTTACCTGATCTTCTGTCTTCTGGCAAAAGGAGCATCTTACTTTTCCTTCTCTCATTTTTTCTGCCATGAATTTATGTCTGTCCTTTCTCTATACTAACTAATAAGACTCCTGTGACGATTCACAGGAGTCTTATCTTTCGCATTATTTATGCATGACTACACCGTCAATCAGTCCATATGCCTTTGCTTCTTCAGCAGTCATATAGTTGTCCCGGTCTGTATCACGCTCAACAACTTCTATCGGCTGACCGGTATTTGCAGCCAATAACTCATTTAAAGTTCTCTTTGTCTGTGCGATATGATCTGCCACGATCTGGATCTCTGTTGCCTGTCCCTGCGCACCGCCGGATGGCTGATGGATCATGATAGTGGAATGCGGAAGAGCAAATCTCTTTCCTTTTGCACCGCCTGCCAGAAGAAAGGCACCCATGCTGGCAGCCATTCCAAGACAAATGGTAGAAACATCGCATTTAATATACTGCATGGTATCATAGATCGCCATGCCGGCTGTTACGGAACCGCCCGGGCTGTTGATATACAGCTGAATATCTTTACCAGGATCTTCTGCTTCCAGGAAAAGAAGCTGTGATACGATCAGTCCTGCACTCACATCATTTACTTCCTCACCAAGAAAAATGATTCTGTCCTTCAGAAGCCTTGAATAGATATCATAACTTCTCTCTCCCCTGCTTGTCTGTTCAATGACATAAGGTACTAAACTCATATAAACGCCTCCATTTACGCGGCTGACTTTTTTCCGAAAGAGGCAGACATCTGAGCCTGTCTCTTTCCGGTTCTTAAAATTCGATTACTTTAAAATTAAACTTCCTTAGCAGCGTCAGCGATAACAGTAACTGCTTTCTGTACAGCCATGTCTTTCTTCATCTGCTCAAGTTCACGCTCTCCAAGTAATTCTTTTAACTTGTCAGCTTCCATTTTGTATGCTTCAGCCATCTTGGAGATCTCTTCATTTACTTCTTCCTCTGTTGGCTGAATGTTCTCAACTTCTGCTACTTTCTCAAGAACCAGTCTTGTCTGGATTCTCTTTAATGCCTGTGGTTTCATGTCTTCCATCATCTTGTCAGCAGTCATGCCTGTGAACTGGAAGTACTGATCCATGGATAATCCCTGGGACTGCATTCTTCTGCTGAAATCATCAAGCATCTGACGGCACTGTGTCATAAGCATAGCTTCCGGAATATCCATCTGTGCATTTTCGATTGCTTTATCTACTGCTGCATCTTCTTTTGCACGTTTTGCTTCGTCTGCTTTCTTATCTTCAAGATTTGTTTTTACATGCTCTTTGTACTCTGCAAGTGTATCGAACTCAGAAACATCTTTTGCAAAATCATCATCCAGTTCAGGAAGTTCTTTTGCTTCGATCTTCTTAACTGCGCATTTGAAGATTGCTTCTTTACCTGCAAGTTCTTTTGCCTGATATTCTTCAGGGAATGTAACTTTTACGTCTACATCATCGCCAACTTTAGCACCAACAAGCTGTTCCTCGAATCCCGGGATAAATGTGTTGGAACCAAGTGTCAGAGGATACTCTGTAGCCTGTCCGCCATCGAAAGGTACTCCGTCTACAGATCCTTCGAAGTCGATTGTTACGATATCATTTAACTGAGCTGCGCGGTCTTCTACGCTGATTGTTCTGGAGTTTTTCTCCTGCTCTTTCTTGAGTTCAGCTTCTACGTCTTCGTCTGTTACTGTGATTTCAGTTTTCGGTACTTCTACACCTTTGTAATCACCTAATGTAACTTCCGGTTTAACAGCAACTTCTGCTGTGAAGATGAATGCTTTTCCAGGCTCAGCCTGTGTAATGTCGATTGTCGGCTGGGAAACGATCTCAAGTTCGCATTCAGCTAATGCTTTGCTGTAGTGTTCCGGAATCAGAGCGTTAACAGCATCTTCAAGGAATACTCCTTTGCCATACATCTGCTCGATCATTTTTCTTGGAGCTTTTCCTTTACGGAATCCAGGGATGGAAATTCTTCCTTTTGCTTTCTGGTATGCATTCTGCATTGCTTTTTCTAAATCTTCAGCGGCAACTTCGATAGTAAGTTTAGCCATGTTTTTTTCCATTTTTTCCACCTGTAAACTCATGTTACAATGTTCCTCCTTAAATTCAGGTTATATTTTGCGACTGGTTTTTCAGCTGCGTTATATCATTCACAGTTTTTACCTATTTCTATATATTCAAGTCTGAGCTCCGCTCCCACCATTGCAGAAGCGGGAGAGTTACTGTTCACTCTGTGTCAGTAACGCAAGAAGTCTGTTTATAACTCAATTATATATTTACAGTCATTGTAGCAGTATAGCACAAAAAATCCAAAAGTGCTAGTGTTTTTTCGCATAAAAATAAGGGTTTTGGGATGTTTTAACGTGTGTAAACTACAGATTCTGCGATTTCTTTTGCTTTTTCTTCATTTTCGAGCTGTGAAATCAGGGAGAGTGCGAAGTCTACAGCCGTTCCCAGGCCGCGGCTGGTGGTTATGTTTCCGTCTACTACTACGCTGTCTTCACTTGTTACTGCGCCATCTTTGGAGAGAACTTCCATGAATGACGGATAGGAAGTTGCTTTGCGGCCTTTGAGGAATCCCAGTCCGGAAAATACGCTTGGAGCTGCGCAGATGGCTGCGATTTTTTTGCCTTTATTGTTGAAGTCTGTCAGGAGGTCGATGAGTGGTTTGTAACCGGCAAGGTATTTGGTTCCCGGCATTCCTCCAGGAAGAACGAGCATGTCGGCGTCGGCGAAGTCGGTTTCAGCGAATATGGCGTCGGTGAGCATGGTGATGCCGTGGGATGTCTGGATCCGGGTGGTTTCTTTGATAGATATGGTTTTGATGTCGATTCCGGCGCGGCGAAGAAGGTCTACTACGGTTAAGCCTTCAATGTCTTCGAATCCGTCGGCGAGGAAGATGTATGCTTTTTTACTCATTTTTTTGTGCCTCCTGATTGTTGTATTTTTTAAGATTTTTATCTTGTTTTTCTGAAATGGATTATAGCATTTTTTATGGATAGTTACAATGTTTGTTTGAGTTGCATAGAGACAGATGGCTTCGCGCTGGGAACTGGCAAAGTGTTACTTTTACCATATCTCTGGTTTCAAGTCTTTCGGCAATGGATCTGGATATGTTTCGCCGTTTAGGGTTTCCGTCAGTTCTTTTCTGGCTTGATTTGCCAGTTCTGGATTTTGTAAAAAATCCAGGGCAGTGAGAGCCATGATTTTGGCGGCGTAGAGCATTCCTTTGTGAGCTATTGAGGATTTGCCCTGGGCTACTGCCTGCCAGGAGTGGAGAGCGGTTCCTGCGGCGAATGTGGGGATGTTGAGGTGGACGGTTGGAACGATCCAGCTTACGTCTCCTACATCGGTGGAGTATTTGAGGTCGCTGTACAGATTTTGACAGGCGATTGGTTCGAAGATTGGGGTTTTCATTGCTTCCGGTGCTTTGGGACCAAAGTAGTCCCGGGCAATTGTAGGAAGTTGGTTTTTGTCCTGATCCGAGAGGGACTGCTGGAATTTTTGTGCGTAGGCATATTCCTGCTCTGTATATGGAATCGGGCCAAGTTTTTCCAAGTAGGTGTTCATATGGTCTGCAAGGATTTTACTGGAGATTAAATTGGAATAGGCAGCCACCTGACGGATTTCTACGGTAGTTTCGGTCATGAGGGCGGCGCCTTTGGCTATATTACATACACGGTTGTAGAGTTCTTTTACCTGAGTGATCTTCGGGGCGCGGATGGCGTAGAGTACTTGGGCTCTGGACTGGACTACGTTTGGGGCATCTCCGCCTGTGTCGGTGATGGCATAGTGGATTCTGGCTTCGTCTATCATGTGTTCACGCATGTAGTTTACGCCTACGTCCATTAATTCTACTGCATCCAGTGCGGAACGGCCTAATTCCGGGCACATGGAGGCGTGTGCCGGGGTTCCGTGGAATGTGAAGAAGACTCTGAAGTTTGCTTTGGTGCTTCCGTAGCATGCGCGTCGTCCCTGTTCCGGGTGCCAGCAGAGGGCGAGGTCACAGTCATCGAAATAGCCGTCGCGTACGAGAAACGCTTTGCCGCCTGCGTTTTCTTCGGCTGGGCAGCCGTAGTAGCGGATTGTTCCTTTCAGGTTGTGTTCTTTCATGAAGTCTTTTAATGCGATGACGGAAGCAAGGGTGCCTGTTCCGATAAGCTGATGACCGCAGCCATGACCACAATTATCAGTATGTCCTGAATCTGGATTTTGTTTCTTTTCTCTTTCCGGCACGCTTTCATATTTTGAATCTGATGTTTTTTCTTCCGGGATTCTCTCGGTAGTATCTGCTTTCTGCGAGAGTCCCGGCAGGGCATCAAATTCGCCAAGAAATCCTATAACCGGTTTTCCGGAACCGTATTCTGCAATAAATGCTGTTTCCTCTCCTGCCAGATTTGATTTTATGGAAAATCCCTCTTTCTTTAATGTCTGCTGAAGTAATTCAGAAGATTTATATTCTTGAAATCTCGGCTCCGCATACTCCCAGATTTTATCGCTGATTTTGGCATAATATTCTTTTTTATCTTCAATTTTTTCTGATATTTCTTTTATGTATTCATCCATATATTTTTCCTCTTGTCCCATGCTGTTTCCTACTTTCTTCTTCATTCCCCACAACATTTTTATCTATTTTACATTAAGCAGATATCATGTTACTGTTCACACACCACTATCCCGAGACATACAAGCCAAAATTCCATTGCCGCAGGCAATCTGGAATGAATTT
>ENA-OYWT01000974-OYWT01000974.1-human-gut-metagenome-genome-assembly--contig:-NODE-974-length-11403-cov-5.248502_pt1 | contig 11403 bp, 5 predicted proteins | sample MGYA00244171_ERZ653399 | MGnify/ENA primary metagenome ERZ653399 (study PRJEB26926, sample SAMN06164987) | human gut metagenome | biome: ENVO:00009003; feature: ENVO:2100002; material: ENVO:00002003... | reverse complement strand
GAGATTAGCTGCAGTCTCGTGGGCTCGGAGATGTGTATAAGAGACAGATGTCAATAATAATAACAATAGTAATAACAATAGTAATGTCATCAATAGAGACATTAACAATAGCAATACCATAAACAGTAATGTGAACGATAGCAACATGAATGCTGGTACAGCCGGAGCCTACGCCGGAAATACAGCCTTGGACATCGTGAATCCGCTTATGGTGTGCAGCTATACCGGACTCAGAGGGCTTAAGATGAGTGTGGTCGAGCCTAATGTGGAGCTTGTACAGGCGGACACGGCTGCAATCACAATCATTCTTTCAAGACCGCTTACAAAGAAGGAAAAGATGTATATGAATCCGATTATTTCAGTTGAGGATGGTATACTTAAGGTTAAGCAGGAGAATAAGAACAAAGCTTTTTCATTTATTTATAATCCGGTAAATGAACCGCTCACATATTTTGTCACTGTTCCGGCACGGTTTGAGAAGTTGAATGTTTCAACAGTGAGCGGCGGAATATATATACAGAGTGATATCAGAGCTGAAAGCTGCAGGCTTTCAACGGTGAGCGGTGGCATATATGTAGATGGTGACATCACTGCTGAGAAGTGCAGGCTCTCAACAGTTAGCGGTTCCATAAAGGTACAGCATGATATACATGTCGATAAGCTGAAGCTTAACACAGTGAGCGGTCAAATCAGGACAGCGGCACAGTTATATGCGAAGGAGCAGGAGTTCAGCTCTGTGAGCGGAAGCGTGAGTGCAGTAGTTGCCGGTGAAAGCTTCAGTGCTGAGACTGTGAGCGGTTCGGTCAATGTAGCTGTGATTGGAGCTTGTTCAGGCAAGGTGAACACGGTCTCAGGCGGAATAGCGATTAGCCTCTTATCAGATATCGGAATCGACATAAAGTGTTCAGGCATGAGTGGCTCCCTGAAGCTTATGACGGATAAGCATGTTGTATGGGATAACTACGATGAAAAGAATACGATGCGCTTCGGATTTGCCAAGTCCGACAGGCATGCAGTGTTCGGTGACGGGCAGGCACGGATAACATCAAGCTCCGTGAGCGGTTCGGTCAAGGTATATGATTTTGGAAAAACAGAATAAGCCATGGGACAGGGACCAGACCCCGTGTCCCAAGTTTGGGACACAGGGGTCTGGTCCCTGTCCCAGCGTGGCTGCCGCAGCAGAGGTTTTCTGTGCGGCAGCTTTTTTGTGTAAAAGTGAAATCTTATAAAGGTTATATTAACTTTTCATAAAGTCTGTTGACTTAAGTTTTTCTGGGTGGCATTATTGCTTGTAAACAGCAAAAAAATCATCAAGTACATTATATTATAAAAGTAATGGTGTGGACTTTTGACCACAACGGCATATTATAGATGATGTACTGTGGGAAATGAGGAAATTATGGGAAAATTGATTAAGTATCTGGCTGACCATAAGCTTGCGGTGCTTGTGATACTGCTGCTTCTGGGTGTCCAGGCATTCTGTGACCTATCGCTCCCGTCATATACCTCGGATATCGTTGATGTCGGAATACAGCAGAGTGGTATCAAGGGTGCGGCGGCAGAGAAGTACACTGCGCAGACATATGAGGCATTGAAGCTTTTTATGAGTGAAGATGAAATTACGTACATGGATGAATGTTACGAGATGGATGGTGAGTTGTATGTCAGAAAAAAATTGTCATCGAAGGAGCTTGATAAGTTAAATGACACACTGCTCACTGCGGCGGGCATGGTGTATTCGGTTGAGACATCCGGTCAGTACAGTGTCAGTCAGCTTGTTGACGGTTATAGGGCAGGGCTTGTGACAAAGAAAGCACTGTCGGATGTAGCAGGGCAGGTTGAGGCTGCCATGGGGGATATGGCTTCTTCCATGAAGTCTCAGATGGCGGTTGAGCTGGTAAAGAGTGAGTATACGCTTCTAGGCTATGACCTCAATGCAATCCAGAGAAATTATCTTCTGATTACAGGTGCTAAGATGCTTGCTATGACACTTCTCATGGTTGCGGCAGCGATAGGAGTGGGATTTATCGGGGCAAAAACAGCAGCGGCTATAGGACGTGACCTGAGAGAGAAGCTTTTTACCAAGGTTATCGGATTTTCCAATGCCGATATAAATAAATTTTCAACAGCCTCTCTTATAACAAGAAGCACCAACGATGTACAGCAGGTACAGCAGGTATCGGTCATGATGCTTAGAATTGTCCTGTATGCACCTATAATAGGAATAGGCGGTATCATAAAGGTTATGGGAACAGATACCGGAATGGGCTGGATAATCGGTGTTGCTGTTGGCGCGGTGCTTTCGCTTGTGCTTGTGCTCATGGTTGTTGCCATGCCTAAGTTTAAGAAGATGCAGAGTCTTGTCGACCGTGTAAACTTAGTATCACGAGAGATACTCACGGGTACGATGGTCATAAGGGCATTCAGCAGGGAGAAGCATGAGGAGGAGAGATTTGACAAGGCGAACAGGGAGCTTATGTCAACACAGCTCTTTACCAACCGTGTCATGTCCATGATGATGCCTGCGATGATGCTCATTATGAATGCGATTACAGTGCTTATAGTATGGATGGGTGCGAAGGGAATTGACATCGGACGCATGCAGGTGGGTGATATGATGGCATTCATAACCTACACAATGCAGATTGTCATGGCATTCCTTATGATAACGATGATATCCGTCATGCTTCCTAGAGCAGGCGTTGCTGCAGATCGTATCGAGGAGGTTTTAAATACCAGAGAGACGATAACGGATAAGGCAGACACCGAAAATACAGACAGGAAGCTTACAGACTGCAAGGGAGTTGTCGAGTTCAGGAATGTTTCATTCAGATTCGATGGAGGAAGTGAGAACGCAATCTCCGGCTTGAGCTTCAAGGCTGAACCGGGAAAGACAACAGCAATCATAGGAAGCACAGGCTGTGGAAAATCCACGGTGGTAAATTTATTAGACAGATTCTACGATGTCACGGAGGGAAGCATAACGCTTGACGGCGTGGATATCCGCGATATGTCGCAGAAGGAGCTTAGAAGCCATATAGGTCTTGTGCCTCAGAAGGGTGTGCTCTTTTCGGGAACGATTGAGAGCAATATCAAGTACGGCGGAGATTTTGTTACTGATGAGGATATGAAGGAGGCAGCTGTTATCGCGCAGGCGGCCGAGTTTATTGACAGCAAGAAGGATGGCTACGCTGAATCCATCGCGCAGGGCGGAACGAATGTATCCGGAGGGCAGAAGCAGAGACTATCCATTGCCAGAGCCATTGCTGTAAAGCCTAAGGTATATGTGTTTGATGACAGCTTTTCGGCGCTTGATTTTAAGACGGACGCGGCACTTAGAAAGGCACTTTCAAAGAGAACAAAGGACGCTTCCGTGATTATAGTTGCTCAGAGAATTTCAACCATTATGAATGCAGACCAGATTATACTTCTTAATGAAGGCAGGACTGTTGGAAAGGGAACACACAGGGAGCTTTTAAAGAACTGTCCTGAATATCTTGAAATTGCAAAATCCCAGCTTTCCGAAGCGGAGCTTGCAGGAGAGGAGGCTTAAAGGATGGGCGATAATAGAGAATATTCAAAAAACAGAAATATGGGCAGACGTGGCCCGGTTGGACACGGCGGCATGATGCCGGGCGAGAAGGCGAAGGACTTTAAGGGCACAACAAGGAAAATATTGTCCTATATCGGAAGATATAAGATAGCGATAGTGCTTGTAATGATAAGTGCCGTTGCCGGAACGGTCTTTAACATAGTAGGACCGAAGGTGCTGTCAAAGGCGACAACCGAGATATTCAACGGTCTTGTATCAAAGGTGTCAGGCGGAGCGGGCATTGATTTTCACAAGATAGGTGTTATTTTGCTTATACTTCTTGGCTTGTACTGTGTAAGTGCGTTGTTTTCATTTATACAGGGATATATAATGAGCGGTATATCGCAGAAATTAAGCTTCAGGATGAGAAAGGAAATTTCCGAGAAGATTAACAGAATGCCTCTGGCATATTTTGAGTCTAAGACTGTCGGTGAGGTGCTCTCAAGAATAACCAATGATGTTGATACCTTCGGAATGAGCCTCAACCAGAGTATAACAACGCTTATCACATCTGTGACAACACTTATCGGTGTGTTCATAATGATGATGACGATAAGCCCGCTTATGACGCTTATCGCGCTTGTGATACTTCCGATATCAGCATTTTTGATAAGTGTTGTTGTAAAACATTCTCAGAAGTATTTCAAGGCACAGCAGGAATACTTAGGAGACATTAACGGAACAATAGAGGAGTCCTACAGCGGACATACGATAATCAAGGCATTTAACCGTGAGGAAAAGGTAAATCAGGATTTTCAGGAGACGAACGCAAAGCTCTACGCATCTGCGTGGAAATCACAGTTCTTATCGGGACTTATGCAGCCTATAATGACATTTGTAGGAAATCTTGGCTATGTTGCGGTGGCTGTGACAGGCAGCATGCTTGCGGTTGCCGGTTCGATTACGGTAGGTGATATTCAGGCGTTCATACAGTATGTAAGGAGCTTTACACAGCCTATAACACAGATTGCACAGGTATTTAACATGTTACAGTCGATGGCTGCCGCTGCGGAGAGAATATTCGAGTTCCTTGACGAGGAGGAGGAGCCGGTTACCGAGAATCCGGTAAGACTTGAGGATATCAAGGGTGAGGTTGAATTTGAGCATGTCAGGTTCGGCTATGACCCACAGAAGCCTGTCATTCATGATTTTACATGTCATGTGGAGCCGGGAAGCATGGTTGCAATCGTTGGACCTACAGGAGCAGGAAAGACCACCATGGTCAAGCTCCTCATGCGCTTTTATGATGTGAACTCCGGCTGTATCAAGGTGGACGGTGAAAATGTGAAGGACTTTGAGAGAAGGAATCTTCGCGAGGCGTTCGGAATGGTGCTTCAGGATACATGGTTATTCAAGGGAACAATCATGGAAAATATCAGATATGGACGTCTTGATGCGACCGACGAGGAGGTCATCGCGGCAGCTAAGGCAGCCAACGCAGACCACTTTATAAGGACACTGCCCGGCGGCTATGATATGGAGCTTAACGAGGAGGCAAGCAACGTGTCACAGGGACAGAAGCAGCTTCTCACAATAGCCAGAGCCATACTTGCCGACAACAGGATAATGATTCTTGATGAAGCGACAAGCTCAGTAGATACCAGAACGGAGCAGCACATACAGGATGCAATGGCAAACCTTATGAAGGGAAGAACGAGCTTCGTAATAGCGCACAGACTTTCAACGATAAGGGATGCGGATGTCATTCTTGTGATGAAGGACGGAGATATCATAGAGCAGGGAAACCACAAGCAGCTTTTGGCACAGAATGGTTTCTATGCACAGCTTTACAACAGCCAGTTTGAGGGATAAAAAATCTGGGACAGGGGTCTGACCCCTTGTCCCATTTTGGGGACATAGGGGTCAGACCCCTGTCCCAGACAGGAAGGGAGATGGATTATGAAACATCTGATTAACAGCAGGAAGGACTTGTTTACAATCCCGAATCTTATGGGATATTTCCGCATAATACTCATTCCTATATTCATGGCGGTGTATATAGGTGCCGACAGCAGGGCGGACTACATTGTGGCGGCGGTCATTCTGGGAATATCAGGGCTTACGGACTGCTTTGACGGAAAAATCGCCAGACATTTCAACATGATAACGGAGTGGGGCAAGGTGCTTGACCCTGTGGCTGATAAGCTTACACAGGCGGCGGTGCTCATAAGCCTGTCATTCCGCTATCCGACGATGAGGTATCTTGTGATACTTTTCGTTGTGAAGGAAATGTTCATGGGAATCATGGGTGCCATCATGTTAAAAAAGGGAAGCATGATGGATGGCGCAAGATGGTACGGAAAGCTATGTACGGCTGTGCTCTATGGGGCGATGGTTATACTGCTGCTTGTCGTTGACATGTCCTATTTTGCGGCGGGACTTATTATCTCAATCTGCATAATTATGAATATCTTTTCGTTTGCATGCTATATAGTCTACTATGCGCGAGTGTTTATGAATAAGCCGGTGACGAGCGGAAAAATAAAGATGTGGAAGCCGGTGACGGCAATACTTGTGTTCGTGCTTGTGTATGTGATTGTTAATCTTGCGATAGCTGTTATCGGAAGCAGCAGGCAGCCGGAGTATGACGGCGATAAACAGGCTGCCATGTGGAATACGGATGGCACTGAGAGAGCAGTCATTGTCGAGGACAATTCGGAGGCACTTTTAAGCAGAGTACGGATGATACAGAATGCTCAGTCGGAGATAATCCTTTCCACCTTTGATTTTATGTCGGATGAGAGCGGCAGGATAATGCTTGGTGCGCTGTGCGGGGCAGCCGACAGGGGCGTAAAGGTAAATGTCCTTGTGGATGGCTTTGACGGTGTCTTACATACGAAGTGGAATCCATACTTCTATGCATTGTCTGCTAAGGAGAATGTAAGCTTTATGATGTACAATGAGATAAATCCGTTTACCATGTACAAGGGCATGGCGCGTATGCATGACAAGTATCTCATTGTTGACAGGCAGATATATATGCTTGGCGGAAGAAATACATTCAACTATTTTCTTGGCGATTACAGTGACTATAAAAATTATGACAGGGATGTGCTGGTGTGGAGAAGTACTCCGGCGGCGGAGCAGGAGAAGGCTTCGGTAAATGAGCTTTTAGCCTACTATGAGACGGTAAAAAACAGCGGTGAATGCAGCAGGTACGCTCATGGAAAAAGTCTTGCGGACAGGTATTGTGTGAAGCACGCAGCGGAGCGCATAGCACAGGACTACGAAAAATACTGCTCTGAGCATGAGGAGCTTATGGAGAATTATTTTTATGAGAATAATACGTTTCCGGTTGAGAGCATAGCACTGCTTTCAAATCCGGTGAATGCCGGAGTGAAGGAGCCTGTTGTGTGGCATAAGCTTATGAGCCTTATAGACAGTGCGGAGGATTCCGTCAAGCTTCACACACCGTACATAATCTGCAATGATATGATGTATGATACTCTGAAGGACGCAGCCGCAGGAAAAGATGTCACGGTAATGACTAATTCCGTTGCGAACAATGGCAACAGCTTCGGGGCGGCGGATCTTGAAAAGAACAGGGACAGAATGCTTGATACGGGTGTCACTCTCTTAGAATACGATGGAGGGGTGTCATACCACGGAAAGAGCATGGTGATTGACGATGACATATCCGTGGTCGGTTCATTCAACATGGACATGAGGAGCGCATATCTTGACACAGAGCTTATGCTTGTGATTAAAAGCGATGAGCTGAATGCGCAGCTTCGCGGTATCATGTCGGAATATGAAAAGTCTGCGGTAACCGCATTGCCGGATGGCAGCTATGACAAGCCTGACAATGTTGTGCTGCAGGAAATAACCACAACGCGCAGGGTGAGGAAAAATATTATAAAGTCACTGTTTTACTGGGCGAGGTTTTTGTTCTAGCACACCGAAAAATAGGTTTCTGATACATTGACGCCGAATGATTGTTTCATATGCAAGGCGGAGGAATGGGGCACAGCCGGTTCCGGCTGTGCCGTTTTCATATCGTCTGCCATCTGGCTTAATTATTAAGCTGGTTATAAAGTTTAAATTGCATAGTGTTGTGCATAATGGTAGAATTAGCTATAAGATTTTATAAAAATGGAGATTGCGCTATGGAGAGAGTTATATATGCGGATGAGTGCTGGATAGCAGATCCGGAGGTTTTTAAGGTGAACAGGGAGGAGGCACACTCAGACCATGCTTTTTATGAGGAGAAGGTCACGGAGTATGGGCTTGATATGCCGCTTAGACAGAGCCTTAACGGAACATGGAAATTTTCGTATGCAGATGTGCCTGATAAGAGGGTGAAGGATTTTTATGAGGAGAATTTCGATATAAGCGGTTTTTCCGATATAAAGGTTCCGGGGCATATAGAGCTTGCAGGCTATGACACCTGCCAGTATATCAATGTTATGTATCCTTGGGAGGGGCATGAGAATCTGCGACCGCCTTTTGTGCCTGCAAAGCATAACCCGGTCGGGTCATATGTGACATATTTTGATGTGGATGAGGCACTTCTTGGAAAAAAGACCTACATATCGTTCCAGGGTGTTGAGAAGGCATTCTATGTGTGGATAAACGGCACCTTTGTAGGATATTCGGAGGACAGCTTCACGCCGTCGGAGTGGGACATAACACCGTTTATAAGGGAGAAAGGAAACAAGCTTGCGGTTGAGGTGTACAAGCACAGCAGTGCGAGCTGGCTTGAGGATCAGGACTTTTTCAGATTTTCCGGAATATTCCGTGATGTGTTCATCTATGCCGTGCCGGACACACATGTGAGGGATATTTTTGTAAAGGCAGGTCTTAAGGATGACTACAGTATAGGCACACTTGATTGTGAGCTTAAAATCGAAGGAAATATAGCAGGAACAGTCGGATATGAGCTTGTTGATAAGACCGGCAAGAGCGTTCTTATGAGAATGGGACTTGCGATAAAGGAGAGCATGCATTTTAAGGCGGAGGTTCCGGAGGTGCTGACCTGGAGCGCGGAGGTTCCGAACCTGTATCTTCTTAACATATCCGTATACAATGAGGATGGTGAGCTTGTGGAGTATATTCCGCAGCGAATCGGCTTCAGAACCTTTGAGATGAAAAACGGTGTGATGTGCATAAACGGAAAGCGAATCGTCTTTAAGGGCGTGAACAGGCATGAGTTTTCATGTGTGAACGGAAGGGCACTTAAGAAGGAGGAACTTCTTGAGGATATAAGAATTATAAAGAGTCTTAATATCAATGCTGTAAGGACAAGCCATTATCCTAACCAGAGCTGCTGGTATGAGCTGTGCGATGAGTTCGGAGTATATCTTATAGATGAGACTAACCTTGAGACACATGGAACATGGGCTGTCAACACCGGAAATGAGGCGCCTTACATAACACCGGGCAGTGAACTGATGTGGAAGGAGAACGTACTTGACAGGGCGAAGTCAATGCTTGAGAGGGACAAAAATCATCCCAGCGTGCTTATCTGGTCATGTGGAAATGAGGCACATGCGGGCGAGGATATTCTTGCAATGAGCAGATTTTTCCATGAAAGAAATCCGGAGAGACTGGTGCACTATGAGGGCTGTGTGCATGACAGACGCTATTCGGATATAACCGACATGGAGAGCAGGATGTATGCAAAGCCTGACGAGATAAGGGAATATCTTGAGGGCAGGCCGCAGAAGCCTTATATAAGCTGTGAGTATATGCACGCAATGGGAAATTCCTGCGGCGGCATGGAGAAATACACGAAGCTTGAGTATGACTACGAGCAGTATCAGGGCGGCTTTATATGGGATTTTGCAGATCAGGCGATACTTACGAGGGACGGAAAGCTGATAGATGAGGATGTCATAGGCAGGTACGGAAATGTCCGGACCTATGAGAAGCTTCCTAATATTACACCGGGAAGCCTCGAGTTCAAGGTTGGCGGAGATTTCAAGGAGAGACCTTGCGATTATTATTTCAGCGGAGATGGGATAGTGTTTGCAGACAGAAAGCTATCGCCAAAGGCGCAGGAGGTAAAATATCTCTATCAGAATATCAAGCTTCATCTGACAAAGCAGGGCGTACTTATCGTAAATGAGAATCTTTTTGAGTCGACAGATGACTATATGTTTGAGGTGCGCCTGTTAAAGGACGGAAAGGCTGTGTGGGCAGGAACCTTTGCGCGTGATGTGGCCGCAGGTGAGGAGGAATTCGTTCCGGTAAGCTTTCCTTCAATGGAGGATGACGGTGAGTATGTCATGGAGTGCCGTGCCGTTCTTATGGGTTACAGACCTTGGGCGAATGTAGGACATGTGGCGGCATGGGGACAGAGTGAACCGGCTGTGGTAAAAAATGTTAAATTAGATAAGGCTCAGCAGGACAATGAGGTTAAGTATTTTGATGACGTGGTAATGGGGGCAACCTGTATAGGTGTCACAGCGGGACACACACATGCAATATTCTCCCGTCAGGAGGGCGGACTTATATCTTTCCGTGTCAAGGGACTTGAGACTATAGAGAAGGTTCCGACACTTGAATTTTTCCGTGCGGCAACCGACAATGACAAGGGAAATGCTTTCCCTGTGACAAGTGCTGTATGGCAGGGCGTCAGCCAGATGCAAAGATGTGATGGTGTGAAGGTTGTGTATGAGCTGAGGGACGGACGTGAACTTGATGGAACAGTCACACCTGATGAATTTATTCTTGACAGGACGGATGCACTTTACGGAACCGGATTTAAGGGGGCTGAGTTTGCAAAGAGTATCGCAGCGGTGAAAATTATTTGCCATTATACATTTTATACGAATCCCGTGTCGGACGGTGAAGTGGAATACCGCATGCTGCCGGATGGAAGTGTGGAATGTACAGGAAGGTTTAATGGAAGGGAAGGACTTCCTCAGATGGCTGTATTTGGCGTAAATATTACCATGGATAAGATGTTTGACCGAATGGAGTTTTACGGAAGAGGACCTGAGGAGAACTATAATGACCGCTGTGCCGGGGCAAAGCTTGGAATATACAAGGGAAGAGTGGCAGACAATGTCACACCTTACCTTGACCCGCAGGAGTGCGGCAACCGCCACGATGTGCGCTATGTAAAGGTTGTCGATGAATTCGGGCATGGTCTGAGAATAGATGCACTGGAAAAGCCGTTCGATATGACAGTTCTGCCATGCTCACAGCAGGAGCTTCAGAGCGCATATAAGATAAATGATCTGCCGGATACGCGCTATACGTTTGTCAGAATCCTCGGTGCGGCGCGCGGTGTCGGCGGCGATGACAGCTGGGGCGCACCGGTGTATCCGGAGTATTGTGTGAGTGCTGAGAAGGAGCAGAGAGTTGCTTTTACAATAAGAGGATTATAATAGGTAAAAGTACACCGGAGTATTACTTATTTGAGTTATGATGGCTGGGTGAGGCAGGTTTTGCAATACGTTGTTCAGGTATTATCAGGAGAAAAAAGCTCCGGTCTGATTTTACAAAAAGTATTTGTCCGGCATATGATACAGATATTTAAAGCATGAAATAATTGTTAAATAAAAAACAATATTTTGCTTAATGACCAACTTAGTACTTGAAATTTTTGTCGAAATATGAGAAAATACAAGTAATTGCGGAGAGTGGTGCCAGACACGCCACACAGACAGCTTCGCAAATGGAATCTGATTCTGAAAGGAGTTTTACAATGATTTATTCACATGAAGTAGAAAAGATGTGTACAGTCGCTCAGGGCGTACATCATGGCGCAGCGCCGGTTCCTACAGAAGGAAAATGGGTAAGAAATAAGCAGGTTACAGATATTTCCGGTCTTACACACGGTGTAGGCTGGTGTGCACCACAGC
>ENA-OYWT01000973-OYWT01000973.1-human-gut-metagenome-genome-assembly--contig:-NODE-973-length-11410-cov-4.460590_pt1 | contig 11410 bp, 9 predicted proteins | sample MGYA00244171_ERZ653399 | MGnify/ENA primary metagenome ERZ653399 (study PRJEB26926, sample SAMN06164987) | human gut metagenome | biome: ENVO:00009003; feature: ENVO:2100002; material: ENVO:00002003... | reverse complement strand
CGAGATTAGCTGCAGTCTCGTGGGCTCGGAGATGTGTATAAGAGACAGGATACAAGACCATGCTTTTTGGCTTTCGGCTCAAAAGGCATTGTGCATTATGCCGCCTCACGAAGTTTGGCCGGGGTCTATCGAAGCCATGTATCAGGAGTTTATGGAGTATTCTTACTATGTATCGAAGGATACCCCTACCGAATTCGACCAGTTGCTTTTCTTGCTGTTGAGCGAGGAGTGCCGCAATCTGTTCGAGTATAAATTCAAAACGCCAAAGGGGGGGCATATCGACTTCCCCGAGACTCGTTTGGATAGAGTTCAAAAGCTGTGGGAACGGGTTTTCCCGAGAAATAAAATGTTGCGGGCCGAGGGGCGTTTGTTGATTCAAAGCGAGAATTCGGAGCCTTTCAATCCTTTGCGACTGAGTTCGGGGGAGAAGGCGGTGTTCTATTATATAGCAGGTGTGCTGTTTGCTATGCCCAATGCCGTGATATTGGTGGAAGATCCTGAATTCTATCTGCACCATTCCATTATGAAATCGCTGTGGGATTCGATCGAGAACTTGCGCAAGGATTGTACTTTTGTTTATCTGACGCACGATTTGGATTTCGCGGCTTCACGTGTCGAGAGTACTTGTATTTGGGTTCGTTTGTTCGATGCCGATCGCGTGAGTTGGGACTATGAGTTTATCCGTAACGACGACTCTTTTCCCGAAGGCATGTATTTGGATATATTGGGTAGCCGCAAACCGGTATTGTTTATCGAGGGAGCAGCTACCGGAAGTATCGATGTGAAACTCTATCCCTATATTTTCCCCGAATACACCGTGAAGCCGTTGGGTGGTTGTAATAAGGTAATAGAAGCGACAAGGGCTTTTGCCGATTTGAAGGAGATACACCATCTCGAATCTCGGGGAATTGTCGACAGGGATCGGCGGACGGAGCGAGAAGTCGAGTATTTGCGCAGTCGTCATGTGTATGTGCCCGAAGTAGCGGAAGTGGAGAATCTGTTAATGCTCGAAGGGGTGATTCGCTCGGTTGCCCGACGTATGAAACGAAACGAGAACAAAGTCTTCGAAATAGTAAAAAACAATGTCATTCAGTTGTTCGCACAAGAGATAGAGTCGCAGGCGTTGTTACATACCCGTCACCGCATAAGGCGTGATTTGGAGTATAAAATCGATCGGAGGTTCAACGATATCGGTTCGTTCGAGGATCATATCGACCATTTGACGGACGATACCGATGTACGCGGCCTTTATAACACGATTTGCAGTCAATTCCGTACATTTGTCAAGAACAGAGATTACCGGTCGATATTGAAGGTTTACAATCAGAAGTCGATGTTGACGAACAGTAATGTCTGTAACCTGTGCGGATTGGCGAATAAAGATAAATATTTGAGGGTGATACTTTCCATATTGCGGGAAGATAGACCGGAAGCCGAGGGCATACGCACTACGATACGGGCCTGTTTCGGATTGGATAAAGAAGAGTCTCATGGTTAAGGATTGGATTTCGGCGGCTCGTCCGCGCACGCTGCCGGCATCGGCCAGCCCGGTGATCGCCGCTTCGGCTTATGCCTTTTATGCCGGTACGTTTCGTTGGGTTCCCGCCGTGTTGTGTTTGTTGTTCGCTTTATTGGCACAAGTCGCCTCTAATATGGCGAACGACTACTTCGATTATGTGAAGGGGAGCGATAAAGCCGGTAGGGTAGGACCTCGTCGAGCCGTCGCTTCGGGCGATATAACTCCGCGAGCCATGCTTATGGGTACATTCTGTGTTTTAGGGGTGGCTTGTGCGGTAGGATTGGGACTTGTTTTTTTTGCTGGTTGGCAGTTGATACCGATAGGCGTGATTATAGCGTTGTTTGCATTGGCCTATACGGCAGGCCCTTATCCGTTGGCCTATCACGGATTGGGCGATGTAACCGTGTTTTTGTTTTTCGGTCTGGTCGCAGTAAACATGACCTATTATGTACAGGCTTTACAGTTCGATGCAGATGTGTTTCTGCTGTCGATTGCTATGGGATTGTTGTCTATAAATATTCTGTTGGTGAATAATTATCGGGACATGGAAGAAGACGCTGCGGCGAATAAACGAACGACGGTGGTGCTGTTCGGGCGGCGTTTTGCTTTGTGGTGGTATTTTGTGAACGGGGTGGTAGCCGTTTTGTTGCTTTTTCCTTGTTTGGCAGATTTCGGAATCGTGTATATACTTTTACCAGCCATTGTATATCTGTTTCTTCATATAAAGACAGGGTTGGCGATTAAGCAGCGGGTGGGTGAGGCATTGAATCCCCTGCTGGGAGCGACGGCTCGGAACCTACTCGTTTTTACGATTTTGGTTTCTGTGGTGTGGATATGTAAAGGATTAGGATTATGAGCAGGACTATTTTATTCATTGCCGCATTTTGGTTGGCTGTGCCATTGTGGGGACAGTCGGGTATCATGCCGCGCCGAAGTTCTTCTATAAAAATTCCGAGTCAGGAAACAATGGAGAAAATAACCGAAGCCGACCCCGAGTTGGTAAGTCGGGAACCGGTATCGACATTATCCGATACGACATCTCGGGCGTTGCTGTTTTCTCCGGTAGCTGTCGATATGTTAGGGTTCGATAAACGTATGAGCGATACGAAAGAGAGTTTCCTTTTGCGAAACAATACACCTTATCGGTTGTCGCGGGTAGTCTTGAAAATGATTTATCGTACCCCGGACGGCCAAATGATCGATTATCGTACTCGCATGGTGGATTGTGATCTTTTGCCTCGTTCGACTCGCAAGTGTGAAATCGAGAGTTTCGACCGTTCGAAAAATTATTATCATGTCGATTCTCCCCCGTCTCGTGTGTCTGGGCGTCCGTTCAAAGTGAGTTTCCAGCTATTGAGATATGATATTGTGATAGAGCCGTAACTCTTTTTTATAACTTCTCGTCAACTTTAACGCCTTGCGGTTGACCCAAAAGGGGTATCTCCTTGTTTTAAGAGTGATTGTCGGAATAACCCGGCAATGTTAATTTATAAACTTATTTAGGAGGTATGATTATGACACCTGCAAAGCATCAACAAAACTGGCTCCCCGGAATTTTTAACGATTTCTTCGGAAATGAGTGGATCGCTAAAACTAGCAGTGCGGCTCCGGCCATTAATATTGTAGAAACGGAAAAGGAATATGAGGTTCAAATTGCAGCACCGGGTATTACCAAAGACGACTTCGATATAACGGTCGACAAAGAAAATCATTTGGTCGTTACGGTAGAGCACAAACAAGAGGAAGGCGAAAAGGATAAAAAAGGACGTTATTTGCGCCGAGAATTTTCGTATTCGCAATTTCAACAGACTTTGATTTTACCGGATAATGTCAATACGGATGCCATTGAAGCACATCAGAACAACGGCGTATTGACAGTGATGATTCCGAAAAAGCAAACTCCTATGATGGCAGAAAAAAAGAAAATTATGGTAAAATAAACTTTTTCTGCATGGATAGCATACATAAAAGAGAGGGCTGCAATTTGCAGCCCTCTCTTTTATGTATTATCGCCACGTGAAATTCTTTTTTCTCGTTACAGAACCTATTGCCTTGAAATAAAGGTTTATACATGGTTGTATGAAAGAAAAGAGCGGTAAGGAGAAAAAAAGTCTCGGTTTGCGGAGTATTTTTGCAGCCCGTCGATAGACGATGACTTTAATCGAGAATAAAGACAAGGCCAGTATCGAGGCCAAAACAGCAGTTGCCCAATTATGTATGATGCCCTCTACCCATAGACAAATGAACAGAATATCGAAGGCATAGTCGAAGAACTTGGCTATACCGAATATCGATTTGGCTGCGGTATGAAGGTATTTGGAAGTAAAGTCGTATTGTAGCTTCAACTCTTTCCATGCGTCGTAGTTATCCTGATAAGTCGCGGTCATTTGTCCCGCCTCGGATACTTCTATTCGGGTGTTGGTTCGGGTAGCTATCTCGTTGATAAACAGGTCGTCGTCTCCGTAGTGCAGATGTAGGAATTTGGAAAACCCTTTATTCTTGAAAAATAGTTCTTTACGGTATGCCATGTTGGAACTTATTCCCATATAGGGCCGATTGATGAGGGCGAAAGATAAATATCGGATAGAGAATAACAGTTGGTCATAAGAGCAATACCAGAAAGAGAGTTTTTCTTTTTCCTTTCGTTCGATGGCCGTATAGCCTAAAACAATATCGATTCCGGGAACGAAGTTTCGGGCGATAGCGGCCAACCATTCGTTGCTTTTTGGATCGCAATTGGCGTTCGTGAATACGACTATATCGTATCGGGCCGCTTTTATACCGAGGGTCAAGGCCAGTTTTTTATGGCTTAGGTTGCGCGATCCTTCCGGCACGTAGGTATGGTATAGATTTTTATATTGTGTCTCCAAAACAGAGAGTATGTCTTTGGAATCGTCGGTCGAATCGTCATTGACTACGATGACTTCGAATTCGGGGTATGCCTGATTAAGAATTTTCGGCAGGTATTTAACGAGGTTTTCGGCATCGTTTTGAGCATAAACGATTACCGATACCGCAGGATATGGGTGGGTATATTCTATTTTCCCGTTTTTCTCTTTTTGATAAACGCGAAAGGGGCGATTGAAAAGATAAAACTGATAGATTATTTCGATAATCCAAATCAGAATCAATGCCCCCAAGCAATATATTTCTGGGGTGGAAAAATCCCAAGAAAAGTTTAAATCCATAACATGTGATAAAATAAATTACAAACGTACATAAACTTTTTCAAACAGACCGTTTGAAATGATTTTAATATTCTTTTTTATTGAAGGCCGATAGAAAATAGAACATTAAAAAGCTGTATGTGAGAACTTTTCGTGAATGGCGAAAAATTGTAAGAAAAAATTGTAATAAAGGTTCAAAAAGATGTTGAGATATGTATAATAAAAGGGCGTGATACAACGTTATAAAATAGAATTATGCCGGGCTAATCCGGGCGGAAAAGGATAATGCGATGAAAATAAATGTGTTAAGAGCTATTGTCTTATTGCTTGTGGTTTCTTCCTGCTCAACCAGTAAGACAGCTTATTTTGAAAATTTGGATATCGAAGAGATGAGCGGAAAGATGGAGGTGGGCAATTATGAATTGCGAATAGCTCCCGACGATATGCTATCGATAACGGTTTCGTCGGTGGTCCCCGATGCGGCCGCTCCTTATAATTTACCGGCTGTTTCCTATTCTGAGCCGGGGAAGCAAGAGCTGACGATTGTCCCTAATTTGCAAGTCTATACGGTAGATAAAAACGGTTATATCTATTTCCCGATAGTAGGACGTATTCGTGTCGAAGGAATGACCCGCAATGAACTGTCGAAGTTTATAGAGGATAAAATCCGTCCTGAGTTGAAAGATCCTTTCGTATTGGTACAATTCATGAATTTTAAAGTCGTTGTACTGGGCGAAGTGAAAAACCCGGGGCAAATATCGGTACAAACAGAACGTATGTCGATACTCGATGCCATAGGTGCGGCAGGCGATTTGACTATCTATGGCGAACGGAAAAATGTATTGTTGATGCGGGAAGAAAATGGCAAACGGATTTTCCATCGTTTCGATTTGACCGATCAATCTCTATTTGGATCGCCCTATTTTTATTTGAGACAGAACGATGTCGTTTACGTTATGCCGAATAAAGCACAGCGAAATAATTCGAATTACAATCAATTGGCACAATATCGCATATCTGTGGTGGGTACTGTTGTGAGTGCCATCTCGGTGTTGGCATCGTTGGCGATAGCGTTGTTCATTAAGTAATGAAAAGATTTTGTTTATGGAAGAAAAATATACCTCGGAAAGAAAAAATGATAATATCGATATAGTCGCTTTATGGCGTGCCGCATGTAGAAAATGGTATCTCTTCGCAGGGTCGGTTGTCGTTTGTGTAGCGTTGGTAGTTTGTTATTTGAAGATTGCCAAGCCTGTATATGAAGTTTCTGCCGATATTCTTGTCAATGAAGATGAGAAAAAAGGCGGTGGAGGCTTGTCTTCGCTGATGGGAGGAATCTCTGGTGGTGGATTTTCGTTAGACGGTATGATAGGTGGTGGCTCGGTGAATGACGAGATACTGGTTATTTCGTCGCATTCTTTAATTCGCGAAATGGTTCAAAGACTCGATTTGAATATATCATATACGAGCAAAAAAAACTTTTTCAAAAAGAAAGAGTATTATCGTAATTCACCCTTTACCGTAGATATTCCCGAATCGATGGTGGATACATTATCGAGTGGATTTGTAGTTAAAGTTCAAACGGGCGGTTCTGATGATAAAATCAAAGTCTTGTTGAAGAAAGGATTCTTTACGACTTTGGCCGAAATGGAAGCGACATCGTTCCCGATAAAGGTAGATTATGGAGAGGGGATTGTTATCGATAAGACCGAATTTTATAAGCCGGGTAAGAAGTTGAAGTTTGTCGCTCATGTTAACGGGTATGACGGCGAAGCTGAAATATTGGAGAAAAGGCTGGATATCGATTTGTCGGATAAAAAAGCCAATGGCATTTCATTAAAAATAAGGGAATCGAATAAGCAAAGAGGAAAAGATATACTCAATACGTTGATAGAATGTTATAACGAGGATGCTGTGCTGAATAAAAACTTGAAGGCGCAAAACATGCTTTCGTTTATCGACGAGCGTTTGATAACGGTAGAAGAAGAACTCCATGAAGCCGAGAGGATTGTAGAACGGTATAAAAGAGAAAACGATTTGTCCGATATAGATGCCGAAGCCAAAATCATTCTTGAAGCAAACAGTCAATACCGCAAATTACTGTTGGAAGCCGAAACACAATATTCGATTATTTCGATGGTAGATAGTTTCCTGAATAAGCCGGAAAACAAATATTCTTTGGTTCCTGTTACGACCGGTTTGCCCGATCGGGGCGCGGCCGAGGCGATTAATGAATATAATAAATTGCTATTGGAGAGAATGCGTTTGCTTCGTACAGCAAAGGATTCGAACTTGGCTTTACGTACACTTACCGCTCAAATAGATGTCATGCGTGAGAATATATTGAATACGGTGTCGAAAGCGAAAGAAAGTTCGGATATAGCTCGTACCGATTTGAAGAAACAAGAGGCGGATTTTCGGTCTAGGTTGCGGGGATTCCCTGAGCAAGAGAGAGAGTATATGGATATAAAAAGGAATCAGCTTATTAAGAATGAATTATATACTTTCTTGATGAAGAGGCGGGAGGAGAACGCTATGACATTGGCGGCGACTTCGCCTAAATGTAGGATTGTCAATCCGGCTTATAGTAAAAATAAACCGGTTGCACCGCAATCTTTGATTCTTTTATTGATCGCTTGTGGAATCGGATTGGTACTGCCTGTTGTCTACTTGTATGGAAAGACTGTTTTCTCTGTTAAGTTCAATAACAAAAATGATTTGCGCAGATTGACAGATTTGCCTATTGCTGGTGAAATTTGTCATAGTTCTACTTCGGGCTATGTCGTTTTGAGAGAAAACAGTGTTTCTCCTGCCGCTGAAATGTTCCGTTTATTACGGTCTAATTTACAATTTATGTTGCCGGGTGGAGGAAAGGGTATTCTGTTGGTAACCTCGTCAGAACCGGGAGAAGGAAAATCGTTCGTCAGTCTTAATCTGGCTTACTCGATAGCTTTAATGAGGAAGCGTACGGTTTTGATCGATTTGGATTTGCGGAATCCGAAAATTGCTGATTATTTGGGGCTTTCGGTGACTACTGGGTTGACGAATTATTTGGTTTCGAATAAAGAAGGTGGAGAGAACGATTTGATTCATCATGTGGCACAAGAAGGCTTTCTTGATGTCATAACGGCCGGCCCCGTTCCACCGAATCCTTCCGAGCTTTTATTGTCCGAAAAATTGGATAGTTTAATGGCTCGTCTTCGAGAAAAATATGATTATGTAATTGTCGATACAGCTCCTGTGGAGAGAGTTTCTGATACGTTCTCGTTGACTCGTTTTGTCGATGCCACGTTATATGTTTGTCGGGCTGATTATACGCATAAAAATAGTGTATTCAATGTCGAGGATTTTGTAGCAGAGGGTTCTTTGAAAAATGTAATGTTCGTCTTGAACGATACGGAAATAAAAAAGACTTATGGGTATTCGGTGAAACATACAAGGGGATAAGCGATGATTTCCTTGAATAAAATATTCTATGGGCTGTTTATTCTGATGCTTGTGGCGGGGATTTATACCTATCAATTGATGTGGTTTAAAAGTTCCGACGAGTTGATTACATTGCTTTTAGCTCTTTTATGTGTACTGGATATATTAAGTAATAAGAACCATCGCCGTTATAAAGGTCTTTTTTGGATCGTAGGGATAATGACGTTTTACCTGTTGTATTCGTTCGTTGGCGTTCATTATAATACCCCTAAGGCGATATTCTATGATTTTTTTATTCAAATCAAGCCCTTCATCGCTTTTTATGTAGCTTATGCCATGGGGGTAAGGTTTACGGGAGCTCAAAAACTTTTTTTGAAAAAACTATGCGTTGTTCTCAGTGTGGCGATGTTGGGAATAATACTTGTAGGCTTAGGAGAGGCTTTCTTCTTTCATGTAGCGTACTATGGCCTTATCAGTACGGTTTTATTTTTGATATATTATTATTGCTCTTGCCAGGATATGAGCCGTAAGGACAAGATTATCATGCTGTTTATCTTGTCTGTGGGTTTTTTTAGTACACGCTCCAAATTTTATGGATTTTATGTGGCCGCTCTGTATCTCTTTTTGTGGTACAAACCGGGACAATTGTCGAAAGTAAAGTTAAAGCAGTGGGTAATGATGGCTTTGGTTTTCTGTGGCGTCTTATATGTAGCTTGGGATAAAATCAATTATTATTTTATTTCTTCCGGTTTGTTTTCCGGGGAGGAGAATATGGACGAATCCTTTGCTCGGGCTGCACTATATATCAGGGCTCCTCAGGCTTTGATGGACCATTTCTTTCTGGGTTCTGGATTGGCATCGTATGCCACCTATTCTTCGGGAATAATAGGCTATTCGCTTTTGTATAAAGAATACAATTTAGATGAGGTTTGGGGACTGTTGGAAGGCGATTGTCCGTTTGTATCCGATACCTATTTCCCGGAGTTGGTACAATTTGGAATGGTAGGGATTGTATTGTTCTTTTATTTTTGGATATGGGTATATAAGAAACTGAAAATTATTACAGGTTCTCCTTATGCGGTGCACCTCCATAAAATAGGCTTGATGATCATTTTGTTTATTTTCATTGAGTCGGTTGCGGGTAGTGCTTTCTTGCAAGGTTCCGGTATTATTGTAATGATTCTGTTGGGCTTTGTCGTAAGAGATATTTCTGTGATAAGAGAGAAAGAAACAAGGGTATCAAAAGAAGCGATGGTGAAGAAATGAATAGAAGTACGAAATTTATAAACGATATTTTTATTTATGCCATAGGAAACCTCGGGTCCAAATTGATCACATTTCTTTTGGTTCCTCTATATACATATTATATATCCCCCGATGATTTTGGATATTATGATATTGTCCTGACTCTTACGTTTTTGGCAATGGGGTTTATAACGTTTCAATTGCGAGACGGTACTTTTCGTTTTTTGCTCGATAATGAAGACGAATATACTCGTAAAGGAGTCGTTTCGTTTTCCTATAAATTGATGGCCCAATCCTCTTTGGTGGTATTGTTGGTGGGGATTGTTTTTTCTTTCTTTTACGATATACGGGATTGGGGTTGGATTGTCGCATTTGTAATCACGCTTTCGTTGTATGAGGTAGAAGTCCAAATCGTAAGAGGCTTGGGACAAAATAAATCTTTTGTCTTGGCCGGTATATTGACCGCCTTTCAGATAGGATTGTACAGTTTGATTTTTGTTGCTTGGCTACGAATGGGAATTGCGGGCATATTTTGTTCCAATATATTGTCCCGTTTGGTGACAATGGTTATTATAGAATTTCGGGCACGAGTATTTAAACGCTATTTTATCGTTAGTTTTAGAGATAAGTCTCTGAATAGAGCTCTGTTGAAATATTCTTTGCCTTTGTTGCCGAATGCTGTTTGCTGGTGGCTTTTGGGAAGTTCCAGTCGATTGTTTATAGAACATTTCTTAGGTTTGGAGGCCAATGGTATATTTGCGGTAGCCATGAAATTCTCTACTATATTAGAGACATTTTCGGTGATCGTATATCAAGCATGGCAAGAGACTGCTATTAAACAGTACGGGGCGGCAGACCGGTCGAAGTTCTTTTCCAGAATATTCAATACATATATTCTCATATTGTCCGTTTTAGCGCTGATTTTTGTTTTCGTGCTGAAAATCAATTATTCATGGCTGGTGGATTCTCGTTATTTAGAGAGTTTGCAATATTTATATCCGATGTTTATCTCGGTAATTTGTTTTGCATTGGCATCGTTTTACGATTTGGGCTATCAATGTTCGAAGCAGACCGTGAGAAATCTGCCGGGAGTGATTACTACAACGGGATTGAATTTAATCATGAATTATGTTTTCATTCGTTTTATGGGTATTTGGGGAATTGTCCTTTCGTCCATTCTTTCTTATCTGTTTATGCTTGGTTTCCGGATAATCGATACGTGGAAATTTTTTCCGGTGAAGGTATCGCTGGAAATCATTTATCCGATTTTGTTCTTGATAGGAGGGGCGATAGTATTTTATAGGGTAGATTCGATTATATTGCAAATCATTTATATTACAGTGGTTGTGATTCTTAGCTATTGTATTCAACCGAGATCGATTCGGCAGGAATTACAAATGAAGATAAAAGCCCTGTTTAATTGAATAAAATTTTGGCATAAATAAACGAGTTCGTTGGTAATCTTATTTATACGAAGACTTACGGCATGTTGCGAAAAAAGGTTACACTTGGCAGGGACAAATTTATTTGTTTCTGCTTTCGTTTGTACTATCTTTGCGGTAATAAATAGACTTTACGTATGAAAATCATAGTTATCAATCCCATTCTTTTTACTCATGAAAAAGGAGTTATACCACATGTAACTACTATAAAAGAGACGATGATCTATGATTTGTGTTTGGCTTATCATCGAGCCGGGCATGCTGTCACATTGATAGCGGCAGCCGATTATGCACCTGAGAGAGAGGAGACGTATGATTTTGAAGTCGTCTTTTTGAAGTCGATTGGACGAAAAATATTTCAACCGAGTGTACTTCCCTTTTTACCGGGAGTATGGAGGTACTTACAGCAAAGAAAAGGTGATGTCGATATGGTTTTAGCAAGTGAGACTTTTTCTATACCGTCATTGTTCGCTTCGCTCGTTGTCCCTCGTAAAACTGTAATTTGGCAGGAATTAGGAGCTCACAATCGCAAGATGAAAACTTGGCCTTCTCGCATTTGGTATAATATCTGTCTCTTATACACATCTGACGCTGCCGACGAATAGCCTTGT
>ENA-OYWT01000953-OYWT01000953.1-human-gut-metagenome-genome-assembly--contig:-NODE-953-length-11602-cov-5.727895_pt1 | contig 11602 bp, 10 predicted proteins | sample MGYA00244171_ERZ653399 | MGnify/ENA primary metagenome ERZ653399 (study PRJEB26926, sample SAMN06164987) | human gut metagenome | biome: ENVO:00009003; feature: ENVO:2100002; material: ENVO:00002003... | reverse complement strand
GATCTACACAAGGCTATTCGTCGGCAGCGTCAGATGTGTATAAGAGACAGAGGTAGCACAGGTCAAGGAAGCTAAGAGCCAGGGCTATACAGCGGTAATATGCAGGCTTATAGATGTAGATACGGCGCTTCAGGTTGAGAGGGCAGCAGATGGGCTGCCGGTAATATTTGTAAACAACTGTCCTGATGAGGGATATCTGAAGGCGGATGAATACATCTATGTTGCTTCCAATGAGAGTGTAGCGGGAAGCTATCAGGCACAGTATGTCCTGGACAAGCTGTCGGGCAAGAGTGAGATAAACGTAATGATTTTACAGGGTGAAAAGACTCATTCCGCAACAAAGGGCAGAACTGAGGCAGCGAAGAGGGTACTCAATGAGTCGGGCAAGAAGATTAATTATCTTTTTCAGGACTATGCTGATTGGAGCCCGGAGTTAGGACAGGAGTATTTTGAGATATTTAATTCCACGGGAAGGACTGTGGATTGTGTAATCAGTAATAATGATTCCATGGCAGTCGGAGCGATAGCGGGAATGGAGGCATGCGGAATTGACCCTGCCACAATAGTGGTCTGTGGTGTTGATGCCACTGCCGATGCATGCCGGCTTGTAAAAGAGGGAAAGATGGACTTTACAGTCTGCCAGAATGCAGTCAATCAGGCGAATGCGGCGGTCGATGTTGCGGTGCTCCTCTCATCAGGAAAATCAATAAAGGACTATGCCGGAACATCGGATACAGGCTATCAGGTGTGGGTGGATTTTGAGAAGGTCGATGCGGCGAATGTTGATAAGTATATAAAATAATCAGATGATGTTTTGATATTCAACACCATCTGATGTTATGATATACATTTCTGAAAAGTATGTAATATAGTGGGGGCAGAGACTATGGTCTCTGTCCAAGCCCACCTTCGAGAGTAAGGGTTTCACCTGTCATGAACTTGAAATCAGGTGAGGCAAGCTGTACGCATACACGGCCTATCTCTGTCTCTACATTTCCGTAGTGTCCCATAGGCGGCATTTTGACATTCGCCTTGAATGCCTCAGGGTATGCATTTGCAAAGTTCTCAAGCTGTGCGGTCCATGCGAGCGGACATACAATGTTGACATTGATTCCATCAGGCCCCCATTCGGTAGCAGCTACTCTTGTAAGACCTCTTATACCCTCCTTGGCAGCAGCGTAGGCACATTGACCGAAGTTTCCGAAAAGACCTGCGCCCGATGCAAAGTTGATAACGGAACCCTTAGTCTCCTTAAGGTATGGATAACATGCCTTCATATAGTAGAAGGCGGCATACAGTCCGGAGTAGACAGCAAGGTCGAACTGCTCAGTTGTGTGGTCTGCGAGAGTGACACCGGATGCGGATGCCTGTGCATTGTTGATGAGCACATCAATACGTCCGAAGGTATCAATTGTCTGCCTGATAACATTGGCAACAGTAGCTTCGTTATCTGTGCCGGCATTCACATCTGCCTGTACAGGGAGGACCTTGATGCCGAATTTCTCTTCAAGCTCTGCCTTTGCCTCTTCAAGTTTCCTAACATTTCTTCCGGTGATTACAAGATTTGCTCCCTCCTTAGCATAGGCTGTCGCAATACCGTAACCGATAGAACCACAGCTTCCGTCCTTGAGGATGGCTCTTCCTCCGCCCGTTATAATGGCTGTCTTACCTGTCAAAAATCCCATTCTAATACCCCTTTCTGAATAATTTAATTAAGTTTAGTAGGCATATTAATGTATATAAGTATCGACTTTAATACACTATATATGTAAAGTATAACATAGTTGCGTGATAATTGTATATAATAATTAAAAATTTAACAAAAATAAAATTCAAAATAATAATTTGTTAATAAAAAATGCAATATCGTTATATTGTCGTCAATAATTGCGGATGATATACTAGACACGCAAAAGTATATACAGAGGAGATGGGAATATGCACATAAAAAAGTGTTTTGGAGAAATGCTGGAACAACCTGGCGGAGAATTTAAGGTTAGTATAGAAAAAGATAATAAAAATACAAAAAAACTGAGAAGTATTATGTTGGCAGTATCAGTTTTTTTGTTGTGTACAATTACAGGGTGTGATAGTCCGGATTATACTGCCTCCATAAAGGAACCGTTTTCACATACAGAGACAATGGCTCCCACGGATACCTCAGATGACATCGTTTCGACCGGTGAGGCACTATCAGAAGAGGATGTTCTGGTAGATGTCAGCAGCCTTTCCATACCGGAATATAGTGGGACAGATTTCTATGTGGTCAATGACAATGTCCCTTTTTTCAATGAGAAAATAAAAGCTTATCCGGGGGACAGCTTTATTTATCTGTCGGAGCTGGATGAACTGGGGAGGTGTGGAACATGTGCAGGACTGTTCTCCTACATGACCCTGCCTGAGGAGGAAAGAGGAGAAATCGGACATATTAAGCCGAGCGGCTGGCACACGGCAAAGTACGATAAATCGGTTATACCGGATATGTATTTATACAACAGATGTCATCTTCTCATGTATGCTGTTTCAGGTATAAATGATGATACAAGAAATCTTATTACAGGAACAAGACAGCTGAATCTTGATATGCTGGAGCTTGAAAATCAGGTTTTAGATACTCTGAAGTATGATGAGAGTGTGAAACTGTTGTACAGGGTAACACCTATATTTGATGGGGATAATCTTGTTGCAAAGGGGGTCCTGATGGAGGCGGCAAGCCTTGGAGATGGTGATGGGTTAAGCTTCTGCATGTTTATTTACAATGTACAGGATGGAATTGTAATAGACTATGCGACGGGTGACAGCCGGCTTGCGGATGATTTGCAGACTACACAGGAGATAACACAACAGAGCACCACAGAAGAGACAGCACAGGAGACAATGCAGTCAGGCGGGGGCTATGTTGCGAATATGAACACTAAGAAGTTTCATTATCCATCGTGTTCATCAGTCAGGCAGATAAAGGCGGAAAACAGATGGGATTATACAGGGACGAGGGAGGAGCTTATAAGTATGGGATATGAGCCGTGCAGGAAATGTAATCCATGAGGAAGAGGGGAACAGCTTAAAGTATAGATGCACTCTTATCTAACCTTTTTTCACTTTTTAATGTGGTTTTTGCATGTACTATCCTATAACAAACTGATAATATGAAGCCATGGTTGTAATAAGCAAAAACAATTTTTGGAGGGATTATGAAGCAGTATACAAAACCATTATCACTGAGAAATGTTCAGGTAAACGACAAGTTCTGGAAGGAGAAGATGGAGCTTGTAAGAAAGGAGGTTATTCCATACCAGTGGGACGCATTGAATGACAAGGTGGAAGGCGCAGCACCGAGCTTCTGCATGAGAAATTTCAAGGTGGCGGGAAAAATTACGAAGGCTAGACGTGAGCTGGGTGATAAATATCAGGATAAGGTATGGCCTCTTGATACCTTTGAGACACTACCGCAGGACATGGAACATCTAGAGGACAGATTTTATGGCTTCCTGTTTCAGGACAGCGACTTTTCCAAGTGGATTGAGGCGGTCGCATATTCTCTTACGCAGCATCCGGATGAGGAGCTTGAGCGCATAGCGGATGAGGCAATCGACATAGTATGTGCGGCACAGCAGGATAACGGCTATCTTGATACATACTATATAATAAATGACATGTCGAAGGTGTTCACCAATCTCCGCGATAACCATGAACTCTATTGCTTCGGGCATCTCACTGAGGGTGCGGTCGCATACTATGAGGCTACAGGAAAGGATAAGCTTTTGAACGCAGCGCGCAGATTTGCAGACTATGTATATGACTGCTTCGGTGAGGAAGAGGGAAAGAAGAAGGGCTATCCTGGCCATGAGATTGCCGAGATGGCGCTTATGAGACTGTACGATGTGACAGGTGAAGAAAAATACAGAAGGCTTGCAGAATTTTTTATAAACCAGAGAGGAACAAGACCGTATTATTTTGATGAGGAGCACCCTGAGGTTGTGAAGAAGGGACATGAGAATGAGCTACGCTATTTTTACCATCAGGCGCACCTGCCTGTGCGTGAGCAGGATGAGGCATTCGGACATTCTGTGCGTGCAGTATATCTGTACTCCGGAATGGCAGATGTCGCGAGAGTGGATGATGATGACGCACTCTATGAGGCATGTCTTAAGTTGTGGAACAATATCACACAGAAGAAGATGTATGTGACAGGGGGAATCGGCGCGACGCATTTAGGTGAGGCATTTTCATTTAACTATGACCTGCCTAACGATACGGCATATTCAGAGACCTGTGCAGCCATCGGTCTTGTGTTCTTTGCCAGAAGAATGCTTGAGATAAAGCCGGACAGAAGCTTTTCGGATGTTATGGAAAGGGCACTTTACAATACTGTCCTTGCGGGAATGGCGGCAGACGGAAAGAGCTTTTTCTATGTAAATCCATTGGAGGTATATCCGAAGGCATGTCATGAGGATGCCAGAAAATTTCATGTAAAACCAATCCGCCAGAAATGGTTCGGCTGCGCATGCTGCCCTCCTAACATTGCAAGGCTTTTAAGCTCACTTGCCATGTATGCCTATACAGAGAATGAGGATACACTTTTTGCACACCTTTTCGTAGGAGGAAGTGTGAAAAAAGATGTCAATGGAAAAGAGCTGAGCTTTGAAGTCACCACAGATATGCCATGGCAGGGAACCACGGTATACTCGTGCACCAATGAGCAGAGTGTACATGGAAGCCTTGCAATCCGCATACCGGAGTGGAGCAGAAGCTTCAAGGTGAGCGGTGTCACCGGAGAGCTTGATGAGAACAGCGCACAGCTTAGGGACGGATATTTATATATAGCGCATGACTGGAGGAAGGGGGATACAGTCAGGCTTGAACTCTCAATGGAGCCGGAATTTATTGCTGCCAATAATGAGGTACGCGAGGATATAAATAAGACGGCACTTCGCCGCGGACCGTTCATCTACTGTCTTGAGGAGGCAGACAACGGAACAGACCTTCATACCCTCAGCGTTTGCGCGGCAGCTAAGCCTGAGACGGTTATGATGAATATTGCCGGTACGGATGTGGCTGCGCTGCGGATTGATGGAAAGAAGCTGATTAACGTCTGCGATTCCCCAGACGTTGACGCAGAGACGAAAACTGCTCCGTTATATACCACACTTAAAAAGCCTGAGTATAAGGATGTGAAATTGACGTATATTCCGTATTATGCATGGAACAACCGAGGTGAGGGCGAGATGAGTGTGTGGGTAAACTATATATTATAATCACATACATTGTGATGAGGCGGTATGCGGCTATTAGGCTGCATGCCGCTTTTTATCATGCTGTTGAGAATATGCTGTAAAACCGCAATTTTTACCCACTGATTAGCAATATATTGTTAGTAAACGATTTGACGATAATATAAAATATATTTTAATAGATAAGTTTGATGTGTGAGTTTACAGGAGCGGATATTTTTTAATCGTGGATGGCGGTTTGTCAATGGATTGACAGAGCGCCAAAGAAATGGGGATTAGCATGGGTAAAAGGATTGCTGTTTTTTCTACGGCATGGAATGCAGAGCTCATCGGAGAGTTTCTGCGTGGAATGAGCAGGCGGGCAAGGGAAACAGGCAACAGTCTATATATCTTTAACAACTATGGAGGCTTCCATGGTGAGAAGGAGTATAATGACTGTGAATACAATATCTTCGAGCTTGCTCTGAAGTCCTGCTTTGACGGTGCCGTCATTATTTCCAACAATATTGCTTCAAGAGAGAGGGTGGTCAAGCTTGTAGGACAGCTTAAGGAAAGGAACATACCATGTATCAGTGTGGAGCAGGAAATAGACGGTGTGTGTATGGTGGGAACGGACAACTATGCGGCTATGGCGGATGTGGTTGAACACCTTATAGAGGTTCATAAGTGCAGGGTTTTTAACTATATCGGAGGTCCGGCAGCGAATATGGAGGCAATGCAGAGAAGGCAGGCTTTCTGTGATACTCTCAGGCGGCACGGAATAGAGCCTGAGACAAGGCGGATGGGAGAGTATTCGTTCAATGAATCTGATGGTGAGAAGGCGTTTAATGATTTTGCAGACAGAGGATGCCTGCTGGCTGATGTGGTTGTGTGTGCCAATGATATGATGGCGATAGGGTTTATAAGCAAGTTAGAGCAGTGTGGCTATAAGGTGCCTGAGGATATGAGGGTTACAGGCTTTGACAATACGCTGAGGGCACAGAGCAATATTCCCGGACTTGCAAGCGTTAAGCGCTGCAATGAGGAACTTGGCAGGCAGTGTGTTGACAGTATGATTAGGATGCTGGCAGGTGGGATATATCCTAAAAATGAGTACAGCACACATGAATATATGCCAAATGAGAGCTGCGGCTGTGTACCGTATGTAGTGACAGAAAGGCACAGAAAAAAAGAGATATTTGATATTTTGTACACGAATGAGGAGATAAGGCGTAAGATTAATTATATGCAGACACGGCTTATGACAGCACCTTCTCTTGAAGATTTTGTAGTCAAGCTGTGGTGGGAACTTGACAATTTTAAGATTGATAATTTCTGTCTGCTCATAGACGAAAGTAAATATAAGGAAAATGGTGTGGAGCCGTCATACGGAATAGATGATGAAGCTGTTGCTGCAGACGCGCAGGAAGCACCATCATTGGAATATCCCGAAAATATGCTGCTTTTGCTCAATAAAAAAAGTACGGACAACAGACCTGTTTCATTTGTCACGTCTAAGCTTATACCTGATGGCTTTATTGATGAAAAAGAGAAATCACATATTATAGTGTTTATGCCGCTTCACCATAATGGGCGTCAGTTCGGATATTGTGTTATGGAGAATGGAATTGAATATATTGAGAATGGAAGCCTGTATTACTGGTTGAGTGTGTTAAATACAGCTCTTGAGACTATCAGGCAGAGCATCTGTATCCGTGAGCTTAATAAGAAGCTGGCACATCTTTACATGTATGATGTAATGACAGGAATTTACAACCGATTTGCACTTCAACATGTAGGGGCAATATTATTTGAGAAAAATCGCAGAAAGGGCAGGCACACTCTGTTTCTGTTTGCTGATATGGATGGGCTTAAGAAGATAAATGATACCTATGGTCACGAGGTGGGGGATGCTGCTATCAAAGCGATGGCACTAATATTAAACGACGTGAAGCCTGATAGTTCGTTTTTCTGTCTTAGATATGGCGGTGATGAATTTCTGCTTATGGGAAGCTGTGATAATGAGGATGAGGCAGCGAATATTCAGAAGCAGATAGAAAAAAAGATAGATGCTTACAACAGCTCAGGCATGCTTCCTGCTGCATTATCGGCGAGTATAGGGCATATCATTTCGTCACCTGATGACCCCAAAATGGTGATGGAGGATTATATCAGGACGGCGGATAAGATGATGTATAGGATTAAGCAGGAAAGAAAAAGAGAGAGGAGATAGTTAAATGAAAAAACAAGCTTTTAATCCATATCTTCCATCATGGGAATATATTCCTGATGGAGAACCATATGTGTTTGGCGGCAGGGTATATATATATGGTTCACATGACATGTATAACGGACATGTATTTTGTCTTGGAGATTATGTATGCTGGTCTGCACCAGTAGATAATCTTGGAGACTGGCATTATGAAGGAGTTATTTACCGGAAAACACAGGATCCGCTCAACTCCGATGGGAGAATGTGTCTGTATGCACCTGATGTGACAATAGGGCCGGATGGTCGATACTATCTGTATTATGTGCTTGATAAGGTATCGGTCATTTCTGTAGCAGTGGCAGACAGACCACAGGGGCCATACGCTTTTTACGGCTATGTCAGGGATAAGGATGGACGAAGAATTGGCGAAAGACCAGGTGATGAGCCGCAGTTTGATCCGGGAGTGCTCACGGAGGGTGACAAGACATATCTTTACACGGGATTTTGCAACGGCAATGATAAATCGCGTCACGGCTCTATGGGAATGGTACTTGACAAGGATATGCTCACTGTAATAACAGAACCTGTGTTTGTAGTACCGAGTGGTTCATACAGCGATGGCACAGGCTTTGAAGGGCATGAGTTTTTTGAAGCCTCATCAATAAGAAAAAAAGGCAGTCTATATTATTTTATATATTCTTCGGTTGTAATGCATGAATTGTGCTATGCGGTGAGCGATAATCCGTTGTCAGGTTTCAGATACGGAGGGGTGATTGTAAGCAACTGTGACATTGGTATTGATTCATATAAGCCTGCAGCCAAGCCGGCAGCATTCGGAGCAAATAATCACGGCAGCATTGTAGAGATAGAAGGCGAGTGGTATATATTCTATCACAGGCATACTAACAATACATGGTATTCAAGGCAGGGCTGTGCAGAGAAGCTAAGCTTTGATGGAGACAAGATAATTCAGGCAGAGATGACCTCATGCGGTCTTAACGATGGACCATTAAAGGGGGAGGGAGAGTATCCTTCATTTATTGCATGCAATATTTTTACAAACGATGAGCAGATGTATGTAGGAGGAGCTGGACATCCATATATTATGCAGGATGGCCGTGATGGAGATATTGAGCCGGCATATATTACAAACCTATGTGATGGTTCGGTTATCGGCTTCAAGTATTTTGACTGTAAGGGTATTACCGCATTTGGAATTAAGACCAGAGGCTATGCTCATGGAAATGTTAAAATAAAGACTACATGGGATGGGGATGTGATTTCGAGTATTCCAATCGATAATGCGAATATATGGGAGTATAACGAGATAAAAATTACGATACCCGATGGTGTACATTCGATATATCTGGAATATTCAGGTACAGGAGCAGCAGATTTGAAGTCATTTACTTTTGTGTGCTGATACGGAAATATAAGATAACAGGGATGTATGAATCTTCAATAGTGTGGATTCATACATCCCTGTTTAATATTAAGGCTGGTGCAGAAACATCCGCAGCTATTTTAATGTCTCCTTTACATCCGAAAACAACTGCATATCCTCAGGAGTGAGCCTGACATTTGTGGAAAAACTGCGTCCATCTGCGGTTGTAATATTAACCTCTATAATTGTACCTTCCTTTATGACATCGCTTCCCGATACTGCGCGAAGGAACATCGGAAACTTCGGATGGGCTGCCGTGAAACGGTCCCATGATGATTTTAACTGGAATAATTTGGCTGGATTCATTTTTTATCTCCTTAAATGACTATTGATATATTGTGTGTTATTGCAGGGGGCAGAATGTGGAGCCGGCTATTTAGCATTATATCAGTGTCAATTAGAAACACCTCTTTAGCAGCGCCTCTTAAAATACATTTTTAATATACACTATGTTGGCATAAAATAATTTATCGTATATAATTATTAAAAAATGTGTGTTCATGTTTTAGCAATGTACTACATGCAGCACGGTATTACCTGCAAAAATGGCATTGATAAAATATACAGAATTATGTTGGAAAACATATTCCGATATAGTAGAATGATTTTATCATAGAAGCAGAAAATGGTCAAATTAAGAATATATAAAAAATGAAATGGTATGATGTTGAGGTCAAAACATGGTAATTTAATACACGAGTGTATAACGTATTATATTTATGCATATCAGCTCCGTTGTCCGAAGCAAGATGTTCTAAGAACTCTGATAAAGGTATTCTATACGTTCGCCACCGAAGCAAAGCATACATCCTTGTATGCATTGCTTCTGAACCGGCATCCGTGCCGGTTCTGGCTAGTGTGTGAACAGAGTTCTAAGAACATCTAAGCTTCTCCCAAAAGTCGTGATATGCATAAATATAATACGTTATACACGCTAAGTTTACAGCACATATTTTGCCCCCAACATCATATACATTTGATTATTAATATTATAGCCCCGATAAGTGCCGTTATGCCGCCCACAACCACGGTCAGTCAGCCGGATACTTCTCAAGCTTTTCTTTTATCGGTGTGAGATAAGGACGGTCGCCTTCTAACACCTTTATGTTGCGGTGCAGTTTTTATAAATCCATTTTTTCAATCCTACGAATACCAATGTGGCTAAATAAAATTCCCATACAAGTAGTATAAAAGAAAAAAATCATTGTGGAGAATGTGAACTGTAGGGTATTTGAGGAAACTGCAACAATATAGTGTAATGGTGATAGATACTTTATCCCGTCCATATAAGACATCAAATTCATTATGATATAGAGAATCATATAGGTGCCTACACATACAAGTAATTGCGGCTCAATCAAAATACCAAATTCTCGTATTGCCAACGGTTTTTCGATGATGTTTTCCCCTTTATATTGTACCTGTCCGGCACTGGGTTTAATATATCCGCAAATAATATTCAATAATGTTGTTTTTCCAGCACCATTCTCTCCAATCAATGCAACGATTTCGCCCGGACAAATATCCATGGAAAAATCATTCAAAGCGATTTTATCTCCATATCTTTTCGTTACATTTTGCACTTGTAACAAACATTCTTTGCTTATACCACATACCCTTTCTTGAAATATAGCTATCAATATACAAAGCTAAAAATCAAAACAATCACAATAATCAGAAGAACAGCGGCAATGCTGCCTCCGATGATAATTCCCCGTTTAATGATTTTCTTGGCGTTTTCCACATCACTGTATATGGAATTTAGCCGTTCACTATTTAAGTTTTTTTCCCGTACTTCCTGCACATCAATGTCCTTAACAAGTTCATCTAACGTCAAGCCGAAGAAATCACTCAACAATACCAGCCGTTGAAAATCGGGATAAGACTGGCAGCTTTCCCATTTTGAAACTGTTTGTCTTGACACACTCAATTCCGCTCCCAGTTCTTCTTGTGACAGCCCTTTGGATTTTCTCAAAGAAATCAGTTTTTCATTAAAATTCATACTCTAAAGCTCCTTTGTTTTTTATTGTGTCTTGATTATAGCAAAATCATAGCCGGTCATTCTACCAATAATGGTTGGAAATCTGTCAACCACAAATAACATTCGCTCAAAAACTACACTAATGCAACAAAATTTCAGAATAGAGGGCTACTGTCTGTAAATATGTGTGTTGCTTTATCGCACATGAGCATTATTATATGGGCTATCAAAATGCAATCCTGATTGTGCAGTACATATTTATGTGTTATGATAGTAAAAATAACATTGGTTAAAATAAAGTAAAGGGGGAATTGCGTATGATGCCGGATGAAAAAATCAAAAATTCAGGTGAGCTGGAATTTGCTGTATTTTGCATTGAAAATGTTGCGGCAAAGCTGGGGGTGGATGCAGAGCGTGTTTATCAGGCGTTTGCTGAAAAAAGCGACATTTTAAATGGTTACATTGTGCCGGAGTATGAAGTGCTGCATACACAAAGCCGGGAATACATCGTAGACGACCTCCTTGACGTGATGCGGGAAAGGGGTGTGGAGGTATGATTCTTTATCATGGCTCATTTTTGGAGATTGCAAAGCCGGATTTGGTTCATTCACGCCCTAATGTAGACTTTGGACGTGGTTTTTATGTTACGCCTCTGTGTGAGCAGGCTGCAAAGTGGTGTGGTAAGTTTAAGCGCAGAGGCAAAGACGGAATAATTTCCAAATATATGTATGATGAGAGCCTGTCTCTTATACACA
>ENA-OYWT01000912-OYWT01000912.1-human-gut-metagenome-genome-assembly--contig:-NODE-912-length-11917-cov-5.296493_pt1 | contig 11917 bp, 8 predicted proteins | sample MGYA00244171_ERZ653399 | MGnify/ENA primary metagenome ERZ653399 (study PRJEB26926, sample SAMN06164987) | human gut metagenome | biome: ENVO:00009003; feature: ENVO:2100002; material: ENVO:00002003... | reverse complement strand
GCAGCGTCAGATGTGTATAAGAGACAGGTAGAATATGCATTTTTGATCTGTGTATCTGTAGCATTTTCATTTGCTGCAACAGTCTTTGCTGAGGAAAGTGCTGCTGTAAATGATGTCCATCCTTCTGAATAAAGATGTTCTTTCAATCCTTCAGATTCTGTGATCAATGTATTAAGTGAATCTCTTGTAATTGCATCAGCATCAAGAATTGTTACCTTGGCTGAGCTTGCAAGTCCGATTACCGGGCTGCTGCTTGAAAGCTCCAGTGTAAAGTATACATCCCCGTCCGTTGTCGGCACACGGTTTGCATGTGCTGCAGGGCTGATTACTTTTTCTGACTCGCCATTCGCAAACTGAACGGTAGAAATCAACTCTGTATTGAAATGCTTCTGAATCGCACTTCCCGGGTTTGGCTCAAGTTTCGCTGTGATTTCACCTGTTGTTCCACCAACACGCTTGATCTTGACAGCAAGATCACTGTCTTCGTTCATCGTATAGGTTTCATTTTCAATTTCGAGCATACCTTTTCCGCCATTGTTGATAACATAGGCTGCCTCGACACCGATTGCTGCTGTTGTCTTTGCTACCAGCTTCAGTGTATGATGTCCGTTTTCCAGATCCGCTGATTCAAAAATCTTTGCTCCTGTGGATCTTACGGTATCATGGGTATCAATCGTTGCAACCGGAGTATCCATATCATCAATATAGACATATGCCTGACCATGATTCGGGTCTTTTGTTCCCATCAGATATACTTTTGTTCCGTCAAACTCATAGGTAAAGCTTGCACCCGCTTTATTTGACCAGGTATTCTGTCCATTAATATAAGTAGTTCCCGTCTGTGGATTCCATCCTGAAGAACTAAATGTAAACTTCGTTGTATCATTCACACTTGTTGAATCCATTCCATCCGGAGCAGCCCCACTCAGCTGGAAGCCTTTGCTGGCTTTATAAACTCCAACTTCGCTAAGCTGCGGAACTTTTCCTGTTGATGTTCCGACAGTAATTCTTACCTGAGTTGCAGATATTGGTGATGTTCTGATCAGTCGTTTTGATCCAACCGTCACACCTCTTTCCATGGTCTGCCAGCTTGCATTGTCATTTTCTTTGTATTCAACTTCATAGCTATTGATATGCTGTCCATTCTGGATTGCCTCTTCGATTGATACAACATCAAATCTCTTTGCAGAATCCCACTTGATCGTCAGGCTTCCACTTGTTGTACCACCATCTGTTGTCCAGTATGTAGCATCATCATCATCCACTGCATTTCCCGGCTTGAAGTCAATATCATTGCCGCGGACATTGCTTGCTGTAATTGTTGTTCCATTTGCTTTTGCAAGATTGGTTCTGAATGTATCCTGAACATTCTGACCAAATTCCACAACACGATCCTGAATCGCCTGGTCTACTTTTCCCTCATTATTCGGAGGCACATTCAAAAGTAAGGTTGCGTTATGACCAACTGATCTAAAATACATCTCTGCAAGGTTTGTCAGAGTTCTTGGAGTATTTTTCTGTGTTCCCCAGAACCATCCGGATGTAATTCTTGCATCAGCCTCCGGTACTGTCCAGTGATTACCATCTTCATATCCATTGGAATATCCGTCTGTCGGATCTCCTTTGTAATCTCCGGCACGCTGGCTTTCATCATTGTAAATCTGACCATTACTGATTCTTGATTTTGCCCATGTGGTATCATCTGCAAATCCATTTTCATTTCCGATCCAGCGAACTGTTGTATGAGTTCCTGCTCCGAACAGCATACAATCTGCTTTGTAACCTGCTTCTTTTCCTTCATACTTCTGGATCGTCGCGAACCATTTTTCAAAATTGTATGTCTGTGGTACATTATTATAACCGTTCGCTCCATCCATCCATACTTCCACGAAATGCCCTTTATTTCCATATTTCGGATTGCTCAGGATTTCTTCAAGCTGGTTATTATAATATTCATTGTAGGCATTATTGATCGATCCACCATCTGAACCAAAGGTTGACTCTGCTACATCCCATGGTGAAAGATATAATCCCATGTCCATATTAGCTGCCGTACATGCTTCTGAAATTTCTGCAAGGATGTCTCCTTCTCCATTTTTATAACTTGTACTTGCAATGTCATACTCTGTATGTGCACTGTTCCAGATACAGAATCCATCATGATGCTTTGCTGTTACAATCAGCTTTTTAAATCCTGCATTTTTCAGTGTATTTACTAATGTTTCTGCGTCGAAATCACTTTCCAGCGTAAAAATCTCATCCGGAGTCCTTCCTTCATAAAGCTTTTTCTGTGTTGACTGGTTAAATCCCCACTCCAGTTCATTGAATGTATTCGGACCAAAATGACAAAATGCTGCAAGTTCATCTTTCTGATACTTGTACTGGTTGGCATCCGGTACAACTTTATCAGCAGCCGGTGCATCTGTATTATTGTCTGCACAGTCAGCGTCTGTCACTTCACCGGAAGCTGCAGATACCGTTACTGCTGTAGTCCCGATGGAACCAAATACAGTTGTCACTCCGAGAATAAGTCCCATAACCATTGAAAGGGTCTTTTTCTTCATTTCTTTCCTCCCATTATGTTATCAAAGCGGAGGAGATCAGCATTTTTCATAACTCCCCTCCCCCGCTTTTTTTCTGAGTTTCAGATTTGCAAAACCGAGAAACTTTTAGTTCTCTTTTTTACGCTTTACTACAACGCCTGCTGCCGCTGCGGATGCTGCCAGTGCGAATGCCCAAACTGCCACGTTTGTTGTATCGCCTGTCTTAGCTGCTTTCTTAGTATTGTCTACCTTTGTTGTAGTCTTATTGTCACCCTTGTTGCCGTCGTCTTTCTTTCCGTCATCTGTCTTCTTTTCTACAAGAGCATTGAGGGCTTTTGCGATGGCTTTATTTGCTTCGTCAACCTGAGCCTGCGTTGCATTTTCGTCATTCAGAACGGATGCGTACTGATCGTAAACTGCCTGCAGGGCTTTCAGTGATTCTGCTGTGTACTTGTCTGTTGCTGCAAGTGCTGCATCTGCCTTTGCTGTAGTTGCCTTGAGTTCTGTCTTATCAACTACTGTCGGATCAGGATTTACAGCATCTTTCTTTGTTGTAAATGTAGCTGCTGCCTTTGCGGATACATTGTTATTTGTATCAACAGCTTCTACCTCTACTGTGTATTCTGTTCCTTCTGTAAGACCTGTCAGTACATATTCTGTTGTTGCTACCAGTGTATCATTGACCTGAGTTCCATTTACATATACATTGTATCCGGCAACTCCTTCATTATCTGTAGAAGCTGTCCATGTAACAGTTGCACCTGTCTTTGTAACATCAGATGCTTTTACGTCTGTCGGAACGCTTGGTGCTTCTGTATCGACTGCCTTTGCTGTTGTAAATGTAGCTGCCTCTGATTTCTCAGATACATTTCCTGCTGCATCTACTGCTTCAATCTCTACGCTGTAATCTGTAGCTGGTGTAAGACCTGTCAGATCATACTCTGTAGCTGTTACCAGTTCTGTGTTTACCTTTTCTCCGTTTACATATACGTTGTATCCAGTTGTTGCAACGTTATCCAGAGCTGCTTCCCATGCAACATGAGCTGTTGTCTCTGTAACATCTGCTGTTCTTACTGCTGTCGGAGCATCCGGTGCTTCTGTATCAACTACTGCCTTGTCAACGTATGTGATGATCGGAGTAACATGAACAGACGGCCTGCTTGGATTGCTGTTGCAGCTTGCTGTTACGCGGATCACATCGCCCTTGTTCAGTTCAATCTCATCAAAATTTGCCCAGTCTGCTGCTTTCTGATTACTTGTTGAAAGTGTTACACTCTGTTTTACTGTATCATTTACAAGAAGGCTTAATGTAACTGTTCCGCCTGAGTTTCCAGCCTGACGCAGATACGGCTCACCATCTTTTACATTGAAGGATACTGTACCGCTCTTCGGTGCTCTGAATACCATTGCTGTCGAATAAGAAGTCTGCGGTGGAGCAGAGATCAGTCCATGAATGGAATCGCTCATTGCTGTACTGTGATTTGGAGCATCTACACCAACACCATAGTATGTATTCAGTACCCAGTTCGGATAAGTATTATCATAAGCTGTCATATCAGCCCAGTCACCATTACCGTTCTTCTGCTGTGCAAACCATACATTTCCCTGCTGCTGTCCTGCATAGTCCAGTGTCCAGTTGTATGTATTCTTCTGAGCTACCGTATAGTCATTTGTTGTTCCATCTTCAGCCGTGATGCGTACTGTCATTCCTGCTGTTACTGCATCTCCGTCAGCTAATGCTGTTCCATTGTTCAGTACGGAAACTGTTGCTGTATCAGCTACTGTGATGTTCTTCTTCAGCTCGCTGACTGTTGTAGCATTTGCTGTTGTATAAGGAACACTCAGTGTCTTTCCGCTTACCATGTAGTAAGAAGATTTCAGTTCTTTATCAGAACTTGCAACTACCGTATAAGTTACATCCTCCATTCCTTCATAAGAAAGAACGACGGTTGCTCCACCTTTCACGATATCTGCATCGCCAAGAACTTTATCACCATTTTTTACAGTAACTGTAACACCTGTATCAACGATGATGTTGTTGCGGAACTGCTCTACTGTTGTATTCTTCGGAAGATCACTTACATTTGTTCCTGAAATTGTGTATGTATTGGAACGAAGTACAAGTGCTGTAACTGCATCACTTTCTGCTGCTCCGATTTCCGGTACTGCTGTGATTGCATGTCCGAAGAAGTCATGATCGATAGAATAACCATTTCTGTCAACAATTACTTTACCAGCATTGATAGCCGGGGAGTTTGCTGCCAGCTTGTATCCTTTAAATACTGTAGTAGCTGTCGGATCTTCATGCAGTCTTGCCTGCTTGTCCTCTGCTGCTGCAACCGGACCTGAACCTGCATCAACAAGTACTGCTGTTTCTGCGGATACCTTTACTGCATTTGCATCAGTTGGATAATTGGATACATTGTAGTACAGGTTGTTGCTGTATGTCTTGTTATTTCCTGGATTCCAGTTTGTCGCATTAACCGATGTATCTCCTGCAAAATAGAAGATGTTATTCTCAATCGTTACCGGTCCATTATTAGAATGTGCTGTAGACCAGATACTTGTAAGTCCTTTCTTAATATAGAAAGTATTATTGTAAACCTGACAATTTCCTGTATTTCCTGCAGGATCGAGAGGTCCCATATCTTCATTCTGGCTGATGTTGTAACGGAATGTATTATTGATGGACTGCGGTCCACAGAACATGATCGTACTTGCCGTATTACCGTGACTGTAGTTGTACTGATAGTTTGTTCCATCACCGTAGTCAGCATCCCATGGCTGTCCGTCACCATTACCATGAGCTGCATTCAGTGTTGCAAAGCACTCATTGTACTGGAAGACTGTATCTTTACACTTCCATGGCCAGATACCTGCTGCAACTCGTCCATTACCTACGCCCAGTTTATTTCCTGTATCATTACCATTTGCATCGAGCTGTGGCTGCCGCTGGGAGAAATCTGTATAGTTGATCTGCTTCGCTGCATTTTCTGATACATTATATTGAACTAAAGCTCTGTCAAGATACATTGTTGTGATTGCATCTCCGCCTACATTGTTCAGGTAATTGTTCTCAATTACTACGTTAGATGAACCGTATGTGGACATTACTTCATCACTCAGAGCAGCATTGTTGAACTGACCGTGCTTGTAAGTGTATCCGACTGCGATTCCCCAACGGTTTACTGTATCAAGATAGCAGTTCTTGATCTGAACATCGTTGTATCTTGCAATTCCTGTTGTTGCTTCATTTGTTGGCTTTTCCACGATAAAGTAGATACCGCCATTTGCCATGTGCTTGTTATAAACGTTACCTGTTACATCATGGATGTAAAGATCGTTCAGTACGATATGATCTACTGTTCCGTTATCTTTTGCAACTCCGGCAACTCCGGTTCTGTCCATTGCATAAGCATCATTATAAGTCTTATCTTTTTCTGTATCTGTTGCACTGTTTCTGTCATTTGTCAGTTCCAGACCTTCGATCTCAATGTACTCTGTATCCATGATCAGAATACTGGAAGATACTGTACCATGCCATTTGTGGTTTGAGTTGTCCAATGCAACCCCATAGTTCTGCTCCCACTGACCATGACCATTTGTATTGATCTGTGGTTTGTCTCCCTCTCCATAAGTAGAGATCTTAACCGGTGCTTCAGCAGTACCACTGTCCTCTTTTGTAAACTTCAGAGCCTGATCTTCAAACACAGATCCCTTTTTCAGGAGAACTGTATCTCCCGGCTCAAGATCAAGGGCATTCACTTTATCAAGTGTCTTGAATGCCTTGCTTTCGGAAGTTCCGTCATTGCTGTCACTTCCGCTTTTGGAATCAACATAATATGTTGTTCCTGTCGCAGTATCCTGTCCTTCAGCATTAACAGCAACTGCCGGCACCATTGATGCAACCGTTGTTCCTGCAAGCAGAAGAGCCAGAGCACCGCTCATCCATTTCTTCTTCATAACATTGCTCCTTCCATCATTCTATATTCTTCAAGGTAAACCGGTTTACATCCGCCATGTTCCCGTCCACCTGAGAATCAGTTTCACGCTGTGTGATGATATCATCATATTTCTTTTCACGCAGCTCACGTTCCACCGCAATTCTTGCTGTCTCCAGATCAGCATTCTCTTCGCTGTCCCCAAAGATCCATTCGCGGCTGTTGTAGTATTCCAGTACTTCGTCCTCTGTCAATTCCATTCCCTCACGGGTATCATCATTGCAGTATTTTTCTTTGAGCGTACTCACTTCATATTGAAGATAAAGCTGAAAGGTATATTCTTTCAGTCCGTAGACTACCTCACCTTTTTCAACTTTCTCACTCCGCTTTGCATTCTCGTCTTTCCAACGTTTTTCCAAAGCCTTATAGCTGCTGTCTGATACATCACCGCATTCTTTTGCGAGGTCATAGACCGCATGAACGTATTTCAACTGTTCTACTGTATTTTCCGTCAGAATTTCGTAGCCGTATTTTCCATCATACTTTTTCTCCCAGAAGCCATCTTCATAAACGGCATCATAGTCCTGTTGAATCTGCATTTTTGTATCATACTCTACAGATTTCATGCAGTTCACATATTCATCTTTGCTGATTGTATGCCCCCCAACAGTTAAATCGAATCGATTATCAATTCTGTATCGGACGACCCCGGCAACAATTCCCGCAACCGCGATCACCAATACTGCAATTCCGATCTTCAGGAACTGCTTTTTTCGATTCTTCATACTCCGCATCCCCTCCTTTTCTGAAATCTTGTTCTTTCTACGCACGAACTTACCCACTCTGACTTAATACTATTATAACAACAGCAGAATTTTTCGGCTCGTTCTTTTCGGTTGATTCCCACGCTTATTTTGTCTAATTCGGAACATTCTTTTTGATTCTCCCTTGACGGCTTTTATTCTCTTTGCTATATTACATATAGAACAGTATAAATGATACTGTTTCTTTGCATACAATAGTGTAAAAAGTAATGCAGATCAGATGATACAAACGTAACGGAAAGATATGAGGGTGAGTCTATGAAAAGAGATTACTATGAACTGCTCGGACTGGCGAAAGGTGCCGATCCGTCAGCAATAAAAAAAGCCTACAGAAAGCTTGCTAAAAAGTATCACCCGGATACGAATCCCGGTGATAAAGAGGCCGAAAAGAAATTTAAAGAGATCACAGAAGCTTACAATATCCTGAGTGATCCTGAGAAAAAGAAACTTTATGACCAGTTTGGTCACGCTGCATTTGACCAGAGCGGTGCTGCCGATGGAGCCGGCGGTTACGGCACCGGTGGTTTCCATGGTGGATTCTATGGAAGTGGCTTTGGTGGAGCCGGATTTGGCAGCAATGGTTTTGGCAGTGGTGGTTTCAGTGGTGGCGGTTTTACCGGAAACGGTGGGTATCAGGAATACCACTTTGAGGGTGGTAATATGGATGATATGTTCGGAGATATTTTCGGAAATATGTTCCACGGAGGAACCTCCCGCAAGACTTCTTCCGGTTTTGGGAACGGCTTCCATGGTGGGTTCCAGTCCGGTGGTTTTCAGTCAAAGGGATCCGATCTGAAAGCAGAAGTAACCGTTGGTTTTGATGAAGCTGCTTTTGGCTGTGACAAGGTCATTACATTACAGGATCCAAATGCTCCGGGAAATCCTTCCCAGTCACTGAAGGTTCATATTCCTGCAGGAATCGACACCGGTAAGACGATCCGTCTCCGTGGCAAGGGAATGCCCGGTACAAATGGCGGAGATGCCGGGGATCTGATGTTGAAGGTCAAGGTCGCTGACAAACCGGGATACGAGCGAAAGGGAACGGATGTCTATACGACAATTACTGTACCTTTCACGACGGCTGTCTTTGGTGGTGAAGCACTGGTTCAGACTTTATATGGCAATGTGCTTTGTAAGATCCGTGAGGGTACACAGTCCGGTTCTAAAATCCGTTTGAAAGGAAAGGGAATTGTTTCCATGAAGAACCCTTCGGTTCACGGTGACCAGTATGTAACGGTTCAGATTGAAGTTCCAAGGCACTTAACTCCACAGGCGAAAGAGAAACTGCGTGAATATGAAACCCTGGTCAGCGGGAACGCAAAGAGTGCTTAAGATTTGAATAGGGCATTGGCAACCGTCAAAAATGCACACACATAAAGGGCAGAAATGAGACATTCTTTACCGCTTAGCATTGGCAAAAATACGATTTGTTATTCTTGCCAGGCGACAACGGTATAAATGATGTTGGTCATTTCCGCCCCTTCTTTTATGAAATTTTTTCTATTTCAGACTATTTCTTCCGCTTTAGAATATTCTCTCTATTTCAAACTATTTCTTCCATTTCAGACCGAATTGTATCTTCGGATGCTGCCATTGCCTGCAGGGTCATGGTAAGAAGCTTTTCAAGTTCCCAGCCCAGTTGATTTGCACCTCTTTCAATGACTTCTCTTGAACATCCTGCAGCAAATCCTTTACTTTTATATTTTTTCTTCAGAGATTTTAATTCCATGTCCTTTGTACTTTTTGACGGACGCATCAGTGCAGCCGCCCAGATCAGACCTGTCAGTTCGTCTGCCGCAAAGAGTACTTTTTCCATCTCGTGAACCAGTTCTACATCAATCGTCTTTCCACAACCTACTGTGATTCCGTATCCATGAGAACATACTGCATGGATCAGATCTTCTGAAACTCCAGCTTCTCTTAAAAGCTCCGGTGCTTTCAGGCAATGCTCTTCCGGGTACAATTCAAAATCAATATCATGAAGCAGTCCTGCAATCCCCCAGTATTCTGCATCTTCTGCGTATCCCAGTTCATTTGCATACCACTTCATAACAGCCTCTACAGTCAGAGCATGTTGAATGTGAAATGGATCTTTATTATATTTTTTAAGTAACTCAAAAGCATCTTTTCTGGCAATATGTTCCATGTTGTTTTCTCCTTTTTATCCGCAGTTTTCCTACCATTCCGATAGGTTATATTTTACTTTGATCTTTACTGCTTGTCAAGGTGGTAAGCATTTTTACATTTTTTCTGTGTAAACATTTTTACTTTTTTGCCGCAAGTATTCTCATGATCCTCTGCCGGTTATACCGCTGCATAATTACAAAAATCAAATCCATTCCTGCAGATACAATGGAAGTAATAATGAAAACCGGATATGCTCCAAATTTTATCCCGGCGAAAACCGGCAAAAAGCTCAATACCGCAATAATCTCATGCCCCACTTCTGACTGGCACATGATCTGTGCGATTTCTTTCCAGCTATGGAGTCTCGGATCAAACCAGTCCGGTCTGTAGGTCGGCATTTTATTTTTCCATTTTTTTACGCCAAGCTTTTCGTAAATCTTTTTCTCGGATTCACTCACCTGAAACCAGCGTTTGCAGTAATCTACTTTATTGTGCAAAATGGAATTGACAATGGAACCCACCAGTAGTCTCATAATAAAATGGTATGCACACGTACCAAAAGTAATCGCTAATGTCAGCAAGATTTCTTTCGACGTTGACTGGTATAAAACTGTAGTTGCAACTGTGCCGGCTGTAAAGATTGCCGTCAGCGTGTAGATTATTTGAGGTAAACGTGACTTCATTTCCATCATGTCTCACTTTCATTTACAAATGCAACCGCATCTGGTCTTCGTGCAATAATTGCACATAAATTATTGATCGTCCTCATATCTAAATTATACCTTTTTATTCAGCATATGATTTTTTATCCGATTGGTCAGCTTCTATTCACTTTTAACTGAATAATCAATAATAACTTTCCTGCAGGCAGGGCAATGATATGCCATACAGGTTGGTTTCGACCAATTATGAGAACTTAATATGATTTCGTCTTTTTTATTGATTGACGGTATAAGCCAATTTTTGTCAGGCTTCGTTGTGAAGAAAATTTCTCGTTGACTCTGAACCGAACCACATATCATTTCCTCGTTGCAATATGGACATCTCATGATACTCCCTCCTTTGCAAATCCGCTTTTGGTGTATTTATTATTTTTTAAGTATAACACACTTTTATTTGATTCTCTATCATTTAAATAAAAGTGGCTTTCCTTACGGTCGTCAGCTTCAGCATCTCCTGCGTTTGTGACGGATACATATTCGACAGGGATAATAATAAGACACAAAAATAACCGCCCTGTGAACTCTAAGTTTTTGGTGGTCTGGGGAAGTCTGCTTATTTATCTAATCGTGCAACCATTACACTTCACCATCGCATACTCCCAGACCAAATATTAATATATATTCTTTTCTCATCGAATCAAGTCCTTTCTTGCAAATATGTTTGACTGCATCATAAATCAATCCAGAAACCAAGCAATTCGACAATGCTCCCAATATTGGTTTGATGGTGTTTGGAATCGAACCAAATCCTGTTACTAACTATGTTATATTAATAGTATAACATAGTTTTAAAAATTGTCAATTTTCATATTTTGTTATCATTCTGTTATCACAAGCAGTTGTCAGGACACTCTCCCGGCAACCGTTTTTCTATACTGTTCGTTATTCTTTTCCGCTTTTTTATATATTTCCAGGCAACAGAAAAACCCGTAGAACCGAAGTTCTACGGGTATCTTACGTTTGGACACAACGTTATCTTGCGATAACAAATCTATATTCAGATTAAATTACTCGATGATAGAAGCTACAGTTCCTGATCCTACTGTACGTCCACCCTCACGGATAGCGAAACGAAGACCTTCCTCCATAGCTACTGGATGAATCAGTTCAACTGTCATCTCTACGTTATCTCCAGGCATGCACATCTCTACGCCTTCCGGAAGATCGCAAACACCTGTTACGTCTGTTGTTCTGAAGTAGAACTGTGGACGGTAGTTGTTGAAGAATGGAGTATGACGTCCACCTTCGTCTTTTGTCAGTACGTAAACCTGGCATGTGAATTTCTTATGGCAGTTTACTGTACCTGGTTTGATAAGAACCTGTCCTCTTTCGATCTCTGTTCTCTGGATACCACGAAGAAGTGCTCCGATGTTATCTCCAGCCTGAGCCTCATCAAGAAGCTTACGGAACATCTCGATTCCTGTTACAACAGTCTTCTTAACATCATCATGGATACCGATGATTTCAACTTCGTCAGATACGTGAAGTGTTCCACGCTCTACTCTACCAGTTGCAACTGTTCCACGTCCTGTGATAGAGAATACGTCCTCTACTGGCATCAGGAATGGCTTATCTGTAGCACGCTCTGGTGTTGGGATCCATGTGTCAACAGCGTCCATGAGTTCCATGATCTTGTCTCCCCACTCTCCGTCCGGATCTTCAAGAGCCTTAAGAGCTGATCCCTGGATGATCGGTGTGTCATCTCCTGGGACTGTCTCTTATACACATCTGACGCTGCCGACGAATAGCCTTGTGTAGAT
>ENA-OYWT01000902-OYWT01000902.1-human-gut-metagenome-genome-assembly--contig:-NODE-902-length-12023-cov-5.751420_pt1 | contig 12023 bp, 3 predicted proteins | sample MGYA00244171_ERZ653399 | MGnify/ENA primary metagenome ERZ653399 (study PRJEB26926, sample SAMN06164987) | human gut metagenome | biome: ENVO:00009003; feature: ENVO:2100002; material: ENVO:00002003... | reverse complement strand
CGAGATTAGCTGCAGTCTCGTGGGCTCGGAGATGTGTATAAGAGACAGCACGAAGTACCATGACCAGGACTTGGACTTCAACTCACTGGGTTGGCCCATCCTCAATGATGAGCAGGCCTGCACAGCCCTTTTGGACTTTGTGGATCTGACTCTTGCTCAGGCAAACATCGCACCGATGAATATCGACCTGAGTGTTCTTGGTAGCATCACCATCAAACTGGGCAGCGTGGATGAGGTGCTTAAAACTGTTCAAGATCTGGATTCTTTCCTGAACAGCAAGTCCGCACTGCTTCTGCTGGCCGGCGATGCCCGCTATGTAGATTTGAGCGCAGTTAACGGAATGTCCCGCAGCGCAACTTCCTCTACCGATATTGTACGCGGTATTGTGAAGCTGGTTCGGAACATTTCTTCCGACGGGGGTCCTGAAGGCGCCAACGGCAATATCGTAAAGAAATTGCTGCGCGGCGATCTTGGCCTTGGTATCGTAAGCAGCTTCTTGGATGTTTACAAGACCATTGGTGACCTGATTGGTATGCCCAGCGGCTATCAGAGCAATATGGTATATAATATTGTTCAGCAGCTGGTTCTGGAGAATACCGGTTGGTTTACTGCAGAGGAGAAGGCTCAGATCCGGAACAATCCCAGTCTGGAGACCAGCAAGCTGGATTCCATCCTGCTTAATAAGCTCTCCACCCAGTTGCTCAGCAACATTACCGCACAGATTACATACGCCGACGGTACCAATTCTCGAGACAGATACGCGCAGTATCTGGAGAAGGGTTCCGCACCGTATATTGACACGACCAACCTGCATTATGTAACGCAGGAGGATCATGACAAGAACGGCGAGGCCATCGGTAATGTATATCTGTTCCGCTACAAGGATCAGAAGTTGGTGCTGAAGCCCACAGATACGCTGTTTGACTTTGGCTTCCAAGCCTTTGAGATGGTGTGGAACACCGCCTTGAAGGATACGCTGGGCCAGTTGAATTCCGGTGTGGGCGGTTACGACTACAATTACTATATGTGGTACACCGGTGCCACGACCCACAACACGGCTTGGGACTACAGCAATGTAGCCAACAACTACGGCGCTGCCGATGTGCAGGCTTGGGCCGCATATGAGTGCCAAAAGGCTGCAAAGAACTTGAAGCCCGGCCAGACCCTTGGCGAAGAGTACAAGGATGCGGCTTCCTATCTGGCTTACATCAAGGCGGATCTGGAGAAGTACAACAGCCGTGACCTGGTGAAGACTCCTACCTACACCTGGAGAGATATTGACTCCACCACCCTGTTCAACAAACTGCGTTTCAGCCCCATGTCTGTTTACTACTTTAAGCAGGCAACCGGCCCCCTGAACTGCAGCTTTGCTGAGACCGGTATGAAGAACATTGAGGCATTCATGGCAAATGATTACAGCAGCTACAGCTCCATGCTGGCAGCGCTGAATGATTTCCTGGTTGCCGCAGTAAAGGACTTCCTGCCGAGCTATGACGCCAGCGGTCTGACGAAGGTAAATTCCGAGGATCCCGGCAATGTAGCGCAGACCCTGGTTGGCAATATGCTGAAGGTGCTGCAGTTCATCTGTGATAAAACGGATGCGAACATTCTCGGTGCTTTCTATCATGAGAACGGCGAGGGCACTGCTCTGACCGAGGCCAATCTGGAGAGCGCGATGATTCCGTTTGCAATTTCTGCACTGCGGAATATCCCCGACTTCAAGAAGGGCATCCACAATGAGGACCTGGATGCTTGCGACGATGCAGAGGGCGTAGCTGCTCTGGCGTTGCAGCTGTATCTGGGCTATGTGCTGCCGGATCACGACTACTCTTCTCTGGTGCAGAAGGGCGCAGACGGTAAGTACGATGTAACCATTGACAATCTGCTGCTGATGGCTCGTGATGCTGTGGGCTATGTAATGAGCCCCTATATTATCATGCACGACAAGGACGGCAACCTGTGGAATCCGGAGACCGCTACTCTGAATGACGGCGTTTCTCTGTTTGATCTGCTGAATTCCGTTGTTGTTTACTATGCCGGCACCGACACCTTTAAGGACGGCGAGCATGGCAAGGGTATTGCCAATCTTCTGGGCGTTTGCGACACCAACGGCAATTGCCTGGTGAAGCTGTCCAACTCCCTGTGGGAGAACATCAATGTGATTGCCAACAAGCTGCTGCCTGTTGCAGGCGTGCTGCAGTACGGCGATTCTGCAAAGAAAGGCGCTTTGAATTCCGAAGAGCTGATCTACACCGATGTGATCCAGGGTATGCTGAATATTGGTGTGGCAGATGCGAACGGCCAGTATGGCGCAACCGGGTTTGTAACCCGTCTGCTGACCATGGTTTCCGCACCGCCTATCAAGAGCGAAGGCATTATCCGCACCGTTTACAATGTATTGGCTGATCTGGTGAACGTTGTATTCGGCGGCCGCTACGGCACAGCCCGTAATGTGGTTCCCGCTGCTGCGACCAACAATCATCCCTTCGACGATCTGCTGCAGAAGGATACCTTTGCCGGTACTTCCAGCGACAGCAGTTTCGGCGTACTGGGTACCCTGGTATACAATGTGTATGAAGCCAGCGGCGGTGTAGGCGGCGACAGCGGCAAGACCGATACGATCCTGCCCGGCGCTATGTACACCGTACAGGCTGTGAACAATTTGATCGGCGGCCTGATCACCACTTTGGCGGATCATAACATGAAGCTGGCTTCCGCTCGTGTGGCAGACAGCAACTTGACCCTCAGCTATGGCGGTAACACCACCACCACAACGCTGACGGTTACCAATAACTGCTACGGTCTGAACCGTGCGGTAAAGAACGCCGATGGTAACTTCGTTGCTCGTGGCCGTTACAACATTGAGATCACGAATGTGGTTTCCGATAACAGTGCTTGCACCGTAGACTTCTCCAGCAAGACAGTTGTTCCTGAGAAGTCCGCTTCCTTCACTGTTACCAACGGCGGTTTTGATGAAGATACTGTAGTAACTTACACCGTTACTTACAACATTATCGACACCAACACCAACCAGGCCCTCTACACCGGCCTGACCTGCAAGACTTATCAGTTTGTGACTCCGCAGAAGAACTGGTCCGATTCTGTGTATCCGGGCGGTTCTCAGGACAGCAGATTCTCCAATGGTTCTTCCGGTAAGACCGCCGATGGTCGGGCTACCGTGAACAACACCGGTTACTTTGGTAACGCTTACCTGAACCAGAAGCCGTTCCGTGTAAGCTATCCTACCGATATTGTTCTGGCAAGCTCTAACCTGGATGCAGTGAAGAACTACAAGATTCGTCTTGGCTATGACCGTACCCTTGCCGGTTCTCCCGACAAGACTTTGGACGGCGTTTTTGCTTACAGCACCGCTTCTGTTAAGGATTCCTTTAGCAACAAGACCGTAACTGTAAACAATTCCAACATGATGGCCGCGTTTGATAAGTTCACCGGTGATGTGCTGAACTACGAAAAGGTAGACTACACCACCGATGGCGGTCAGACTTGGGTCAAGGGTGTTGCCGCAAGCCAGGTTCCCTCCAACGGCGTATCTCGTGTGAACCACGCTTACACGCTGAGCGAGCTGAACGGCGGCAAAGCGCTGGCTGCAGCTGTTAAGGATAGCAACGGTTATTACACCGCCGTTTATCTGAAGAGCGGCTCCGGCGACTTCGCATACAGCAACTTGCTGGGCAAGGTTTCCGGCGCAACCGGCATTGACGGTCTGTACATCCAGACCGGTTCCGTAACCCTGTCTAAGGACAGCTCCTCTTCCTTGGATCTGTTCAAGTATGATGGTTCTACGGATATTTCTCAGGTATCCAAGAAAGAAGTGAAGTTGAGCTTCTTCTGCGACAAGAACCCGGCAACCGGTAGCTTGAAAGTAACTGTTGCTGACGATGGTAACCGTAGCCAGTTCAATAGTGCATACGATTCTTTGAACAGCTACATTAAGAACTACAGACCTTCTGACTTTAAGGATTACGATAAGGCCAGCGGCTCTTCCGCAACCTATGATGCAGCAACCGCTGCTTTGGCTGCCGGCTTTGAGGCCCGCCAGTCTCCGCTGAATCTGTCCACTGCCGGCACTCTGTCCAGTGCATTCACGAAGACGCCTGTTACCTCTGAGGTGAAGACCGTGATCGGCGAGCCTGCAACCAAGCCCGTAACTTCCTTGGATCAGCTGCCTGCAGCTCTGGCTGCTTATGCAACGACTGACGGCAATTATTACTATGCTGACAGCGCTATGAGCCAGCCTTATTACACCACGGAGGCTCTGACCGATGCTGATGTAACGGTTCAGACTTCCACCACTGTTGGTGGTCAGGCTTACACCGTGGCTATGGATAAGACCGGCCAGGTTGTTGTGAAGAGCGGTTCTTCCTGGTACTTCCTGAACACCCCGGCTTATGCCACCGCATGGGATACCACCACTTATAAGGATGCTCCCTATGCGATCAACGGTGCTGAAAAGGAAGGCACCTTCAATCAGGCGAAGTTCGTTTACTACAATGCCAATGGCGTTGCCGTGAGCAAGGACTTCACTGTGAAGCACATGGTTACCGAGAAGTCCATTGTCAACAATGGCGAGGAGACCCGTGCACTTGCCATGCAGGCAAGAGACAAGATGCGCTATGCTGTGGATCAGTGTGCGCAAATGCTGAGCGTTACCGTTGCCAGTCAGATCTTCACGGATGTTTCTTCCATTCGTGACGGTATGACGGACGCCAACTTCGATCTGCCCGAGTACCAGAAGATGGTATCCGTGGCGAAGGATGCTGAAAAGATGTACGCTGCAGATATCTACCTGAAGAGTGACGAGTCCAAGACGGTGCTTGCCACCTGCGGTTGGAACCAGATCGACCAGACCATTGCTGACCTGGCAAACACCAACGGTAATGACGCTGCGGATTATACCTATGCATTCTCCACCAGCACTTCTTCTTTGCTGATTGAAGAGGCTGTTCGTATGTTTAAACTGTACATGGGCACTGTGACCGAGCGCGGCTATATCGGCGACAAGGTGGAGGCTGAGGTTTCTCACGCCAGCGGCAGCGCTTACAGCGCAATGACCACCACCTGGACAGATTCCGGTAATGTCGATGCAGACGGCAATGCCATCAAGAATGCTGCAATCGCCACCACCGCGACTTCCGCGAAGTACGGTGCTGTTGAGGGCGGCAAGCTGGTTAACAAGGGCGAGAAGGTTTACACCGACGAGTCCTGGACCAACTATGTGAACGCACTGGCTGCTGCTGTAGATGTTGCGACCACCGGTAACGGCGACTACGCCCATAAGGACGCTGCCACCTATGTTCCGGCTGATAAGGACAACTACACCGCCAATCTGTCTGCTTGCTTCACCGCTTACAAGAACCTGGTAGATGCAGAGAACTCCCTTGAGGAAGGCACTGCTCCCTCCGGCTTCGCTGTAACCGGTAAGGTACTTGCTCTGGCGAACACCAGCGGTAAGGTTGCTGGTGACAAGTTTACAGTCATTGGTTGTAATGTGATCATCAATGGCGAGACTGTGGCTACCACTGGTCAGGATGGCACCTTTACCATTCCGTCTTTGGCTGCCGGTAAGTACACGGCAACGCTCAGCTACCAGTATGGCTATGACCGTAACATCACCATTGAGGTGAAGGACGGCAATGTGAATCTGGGCAGCTACGGTATGGTTGTATGCAATTTCAAGAAAGATGCAGCAATCAACGATACTGACTACAACACATACAAGAAGTCAACAGGTAAATCTAAGGGTAGTGCTTCCTATAACGAAGCATGCGACTTTAACCATGATGGCGCTGTAAATGGTACAGACTACAATATCTATAAGGCATTTACAGGCAAGACACTGAGCAACGCAATCTACGGCTAAATCCTAACTTAAAGTACCCGGGCGGTGCTTCGGCGCCGCTTGGGTTACACGGATTATGATTATGAAATTGAACAAACTGAAGAGAACACTTGCTGCTTTCTTATCGTTTGTATTGATTTTGACCTTAACCTCTATAACCCCGCTGGCTGCCCAGGGTACCTTGGGCACCGAGAAGCCCCACCTCTCCTGTACCTTTACGGACAGCGAGGGCAAGGCTGCAGACGGCAATGCACTGTCTGCCGGGGATTACACCGTATCCTTTACGCTTTCCGGTATGCAGTCCTTTGCCGTGATGCAGTACACCATGTCTTATGACGCGGCTGTGCTGACGGTCAACGGTCACAGTGATCTGCTGTCGGACAGCAAGCCGGATCAACTGCGGGGCCTTGGCGCCGCCGGTGTGCTGGTGCAGAATGGGACCATCAACTTTGGTTTTATCACCAGGGTGGACCAGACCGCCACCACCACCGCCATTGATGCGGCGGGTCAGCTCCTTTTGAAGTTGCAGGTCACCGTTGCTACGGAAGCGCCTGTGGACTTTGCAAAGATCGTGACCTTGGATACGGACCCGAACCAAACCTTCATTGAGGCAGATTATGCGGATTACGCCGATTATGGCACGGCTGACCAAGACTGCTATGCACTGGTTACCGCCTTTGACGGCTATAATGCTACGCTGTATCCCATGACAGCGGATCTGTCACCGGCCACCGGCCATGCCGTTACCGGCAGGGTGCTGGCGCTGGCCAATACCAGCGGCAAGGTCGCCGGCAGTGCATTTACCGTCATCGGTTGTGATGTGCTGATCAATGGGGAAGTTGTGGCTACCACCGGCGCAGATGGCGTATTTACCATTCCGTCTTTGGCAGCCGGTACTTATACCGCTACGCTGAGCTATGCCTATGGCTATGACCGTGACATTCAGATCACGGTTGCTGACACTGATGTGGATCTGGGCACCTACGGTATGGTTGTATGCAACTTCAAGAAAGATGCGGCTATAAATGGCACAGACTTCAATGTTTATAAGAGATGTACAGGTAAGAGTAAGAGTGACAGTACATACAATTCAGCCTGTGATTTTAATCATGACGGTGCTGTGAATGGTACTGATTACAACATTTACAAGGCATTCTCTGGTAAAATGTTGAGTGCTGAGATTTACAATTGATTATTTTAGGAGGAAACACACATGCGCAAAAGCGTAAAGAAAGTGCTTTCCGGTATTATGGCAGGTATGATGATCCTGACTGCTGCGCCCGTTTCTGCATTGGCAGCGAATTATACGCCTGGCCAGGTTATCGAAAAGGCTGACTTGCCTGCTGCTAAGAGCCTGAGCCCGAAATTGGATGTAGTATGGACTGCCTACACCGGTAAAGATCAGGCTTTTTATAAGAATGGCGATGAGAACTGGATTACCGATGGCGCGACCGTTACTGATTTGAGTAAAGTTTCTGTGGAAGGTCAGACCGTTGGTAGCGATGATTGCACCCTGAAAGCAAACTCTAAGGGCGAGTATTTCGTTGCTGCATCGTTTATTCTGCATGATACAGCTGGCCAATTTGGCAATGTACAGTTTAAATATGAAGTTAATTCAGCTTTGACACCAGGTGTGCGTAGCAATCCTACTACCGGCTGGAGCAAGACTGCAAAGTTACTTGCAATGGCTGATGAGGCTATGGTCGATGCTAACGGCGAAGCTTATATGACTGATAATGCAAGTGATGTAAACGGAACCGAGCAGTACATCTGCTATGGTACTCGTTTGGTTAACGATGAAGTTCCGGATGCTACATGGCAGGGCGATACTTCTACTTTGTACAACAGTGACGAGGATACAAATGTTGTTATTGATGGTATTTACATTGCAACTGTTGGCTTTAAGGTAGCTGCTGGCACAAAAATTGAAGATAGCTTGTTGACTTTCAACACCGATCCGCTGATGACCAAGTACAGTTCTATTGCATTTGGTAACGAAAACGAGATCGCTTGCAGTTACACCATGACAGGTATCTCCGAAGAAGGCGATGCTGAGGTTGGACTTTTTGAAGTACCCATGAAGGCATCTGCTCCGGAGACCAAGTCTTACACCGTTAAGTATGTGACCGAGGATGGCAAGGACCTGGGCACCGAGACTGTGGAACAGGGCAAGAGCCCTGCTTCTGTACCGGCTCTGCCCACTAAGGATCCCGATGCTGCCGGCCACTACAGCTATGCTTGGGATACCGATCCCACCACAGCGACCATCTCCGCAGACACCATCTTCACTGCTAAGCTGACCACCACGCCGCATAATCCGCAGACTCTGGAAAGCAACATTGTGGATGCCACCTGCGATAAGGACGGTTCTAAGACCGTGACCACCAGCTGCTCTGATTGCGGCTATGTGATCAGCAAGAATAACGTGGTTATCCCCGCTACCGGTCACAAGTGGGGCGAGTGGAAGCATGACGACTCTACCGCTAAGGCTGAGTCCAAGCACACCCACATCTGCGAGAATGACGCTACTCATACCGAGAGCGCTGCTTGTAACTTTACTTCTCAGGTAACCCAGAACCAGACTGCTGTTCTGCCTGAGATCACCACTTACACCTGTAAGGACTGCGGCTACTCCTACACTGAGGAGACCAAGCCCGCTCTGGGCCATACCCACAACTACGGTGCTCCCGTTGCTGATTACACCAGCGGTGAGGCCTTCGTTGAGGGTAAGGATTACACCCACACTGCAACCTGCACCGGCGAGGGTGACTGCAGCCAGCGTACTAAGACTGACAAGTGCACCTTCGATAATGGTGTGGAGACCAAGGCTGCTACCTGCACCGAGCCCGGCGTGAAGACCTTCACCTGCTCCGGGTGCGGCGGCACCTACACTGTAGCTATCCCGGCTACCGACCACGCTTGGGGCCAGTGGAGCCATGACGCTGCAACTGCAGAGGATAAAGCCACCCATACCCGCGTTTGCGCCAATGACGCTTCTCACAAGGAGACCAAGGCCTGCGACTTCACCGCTAAGGTGACCCAGGAGGCCACTCTGGATCAGCCCGAGATCACCACTTACACCTGTAAGGACTGCGGCTACTTCTACACCAAGGAGACTGCTCCGGCTCTGGCTGGTGTGACCGTAACTGTAAATGCTGTGGAGAACGGCTCTGTAACCCTGGCTGGTCAGGATGTGACCGCCGGCGGTTCCAAGAAGTTCGCTGAGAACGGCACTTACACCCTGGTTGCGACTCCCAATGAGAACTGCACCTTCGTAGGCTGGCAGACCGGTAACAAGATCGTTTCCACCGATGCTAGCTACACCACCGTGGCTATCGCTGACATCACTTACACGCCTGTGTTCGCTGAGTCTGCTAAGCCCGTTCAGTTCACCTTTGTTGATATGTTCAACAACGTGATCTCTTCTCAGTCTGTTGCTTCCGGCGCAGCTGTGAAGATCCCGCAGGCACCCACCTACACCGGCTACACCTTCACCGGTTGGTCCGTAGATGAGGCTGCCATTAAGGCCGCTACCTCCTCCATGACTGTTTATGCACAGTATGAGAAGGACGCTGCCGCTACCTACACTGTAACCACTGACGCTGATGCTACCGTTGCTTACGGCAGCAACTCCGCACAGGGCACTCTGGCTGACATTCCTTACGGCACCCAGGTAACCGTGTCTAAGGCCGGCGCTACTGCTTGGGCTATCGACGGCAAGATCGTTGCTTACGGCGACAGCTACACCTTCTATGTTGCTTCTGATGTAACTGTGAAGGCTGCTTCCGCTACCACCCAGGCTCCCGTTGTGGCTGCTGTTTCTGCCAACCAGGTTGCCGGTTCTTACAAGGTTGAGTTCGTTGCTACCCGCGCTATGGTGGATGGCTGCACTTACCTGAAGTCCGGTTTCGTGTATGGTAAGAACCTGACTGACGCTGACCTGACTCTGGCCAACGTTGGCAAGAAGGGTTCCGCTGATAACTCCGGCGTTGTGAAGGCTGCTTATGCCAACAGCACCGAGGGCAGCACCCAGTTCATCCTGAGCTATGGTATCTCCGCTCAGACCGGCACTGCCTCCGCTAAGGCATTCTTGACCTACAAGGATCAGAATGGCGAAGTGCAGACCGTGTACTCTGATGTGATGAACCACACTTACGCTTAATCGCGTAAACACCTATTTATCGCTCCTGCCGGCGGGCAACTGCCGGCAGCGATATAAGGCAATTTAGGAATAGGAGGAATGTCTTCATGAAAGAAGCTTATTCTAAGCCTGTTGTCGACGTCAAGGAATTTCAGCAGATCAATGTGATGACCGCAAGCGGTCCTGAAATTATTGGTGGCGAAGACGACTAATTGCAATTAGTAAAATAATTGCTCGAGCGAAAAGAGCCGAGGGAGCAATCCCTCGGCTCGATTTTTTTTGCTTTATCGGTGCGGCCGGTTGGGTGCACCGGGTCGGTATTGTACGGATCGGCGGGGTGACCGTCGGCTTTTTTTGTTTTTCTATGGCAATGGAGCGGCACTTATGGTACAATGAAAGCAGACGAAACGATTGGAGGCGGCGGTATGAAAAAAATGACAAAGCGCTTGGCGTGCCTGGTGCTGGTGTTGGTAATGGCCTGCTGTGCCCTGCCGGGGGTCACTTACGGTGCCACCACCTCGGTAGATCTGAACCAGAACTACCTGTTCCGTACCCGGACGAATGCCTTTTCCTTTGGCGCCGGTGAGACGGCAAACCTGACCTTTACACCCCAGTACACGGCGGAATACACCTTAAAGCTGTACGGCCATGTGACAGGCGGGCGGAATATCCGTGCCAGCCTGACGAACCCGGACGGCACGGTCACGGCCTTTGAATACCCTAACCGTACCGGCTCTACCGTTAAGGATTACAGCCATCCGTACCTGACCGCTACCTTGGAGCAGGGCAAAACCTATACCTACTCGGTTTGGGGCTGGACGGCAGCCAGCACCGGCGCAACGGTAGATGTGGACTTTACCAGCGGCGAAAGCGGCACCCTGTCCCGGGAGGTGGGGCTGCGGCTGTATCTGAACCAAACGGAATTTACCGCTTACAGCCAGCAGGCGGTGCTGAATGCGATGAAGCTGCTGATTGTGGATCGCACCGGCGCCCACTTGGAATGGAAGTATAAGGATGCGATGGGCAGCCTGTTGGTGGGCGGCGCCGATGTGATCGTGGATCTGTCCGCTTGCGGTGCCTGCGGTAAGAACACGGTGCAGGTGCACTATATGGGCTACACCGCCACGGCGGATTTTAATTTGGCCCACGACTATTCTGTGCTGCTGGAACGGGTGGCGGCTACGCCTACTGCCCGCGGTTATGACCTGCTGGGGTGCAGCCGGTGCAGCGCTACCACACGGGCGAATTTTGTAGATTACGACGGCTTTTGCATTGCTACCCCCGGCGCGGATATGGGCGCGCTGCTGTTTAACGATACGGACGTGACCGCCGGCGGCCGGATTTATGTAGATCGGGGCAAGGACTGCACGCTGCTGGCTCTGCCCAATAGCGGCTGCCGTTTTGCCGGTTGGCAGCAGGGGAATAAGATTCTGTCCGGCGATGCCAGTTATACCTTTACCCCGGTGGCCAGCGCCACCTACACGCCGCTGTTTTTGGACAACAGCGACCGGCTAACTTTTTTGTTTATTGACCCGTTTTCCAATGTGCTGTCTTATCAACAGGTGGACAGTGCTGCGGATGTAAAGATCCCCACGCCGCCTACCTACACCGGCTATACTTTTGTCGGCTGGTCCTACACGCCGACGCAGATCCACAGCTCCACCGGATCCCTGACCGTGCAGGCACTGTACCGCGCCGGTGGAGCCAAGCAGCTGACCATCACCGCCCCCGGCTGCACCTTGCAGTGCGGCAGCCAAACTGCCCGGGACAGTCTGACTGTTGCCTATGGGGCGCGGGTCACTGTGTCTGCGGCAGATGCCAAGGGCTTTTCAGCCGATGGGCGGGTGCTGGGTTATGGCAGCCGGTACAGCTTCTATGCGATTGCCGATTTGGCGCTGGAGAAGCGCACCGATGATCTGACGCCGGTACCCTCTGTGTCGCTGCTTTCCGCCCAGTTGCAGTCGGATACCGGGCGGGTGATGTTTGCCGCCACCCGGTCCATGGCCGGGGAGGGGAACCGAC
>ENA-OYWT01000893-OYWT01000893.1-human-gut-metagenome-genome-assembly--contig:-NODE-893-length-12144-cov-9.460832_pt1 | contig 12144 bp, 10 predicted proteins | sample MGYA00244171_ERZ653399 | MGnify/ENA primary metagenome ERZ653399 (study PRJEB26926, sample SAMN06164987) | human gut metagenome | biome: ENVO:00009003; feature: ENVO:2100002; material: ENVO:00002003... | reverse complement strand
TTCGTCAGCAGCGTCAGATGTGTATAAGAGACAGATTAAATATATTTTCATGTAGTCTGTAACTTTCTCTGACTAATCTCGTAATCCGATGTCTTACGACACTGTTTCCGACTTTCTTACTGACAGAAATTCCAAGCCTGTTTTGATCTGTTCCATTCTCCAGTACATACATGACCAGATATTTGTTGGCGTATGATTTACCGCCCCGATATACCCGCCTGAAATCGCTGTTACTTTTCAATGATTCCGAAAATTTCATATAAACTCTCCAAATCAAAGAGAAAAAGGCCACAAAATGTGACCTATGCTGATAATCTCTTTCTTCCTTTAGCTCTTCTTGCAGCTAAAACTTTTCTTCCACCTGGAGTACTCATTCTTGATCTAAAACCGTGAACCTTAGATCTCTGTCTTGTCTTAGGCTGAAATGTCATCTTCATAATCTATGCACCTCCTTCACTACCATTATTATATATGGTAAGAATATTCTTCAAGTTTCAATGTGCTTAAGCACTTTTTTTTAAAACATCATTCTAATTATATTCGCAATATATAGCAAAGTCAAGCAAAACATAACTTTTTTTGACGTTTTTTTAATCATGTGGATTTATACACAGATATCAACAGCTTATACCGAGTTATCAACATATTGTGCAAAACTTGTGCATAACTCTCATGGGTATTGTGGTTAACTCTATGATTTTCTTGACAAATTGCGTATTTTCGACATTTTTCAACTGCATAAACTTATACACAGCATGTTTACAATACCTTATTTTTTAAAAGTTATCCACAATTCTGTTGAAAAAAACACTTAAATGCTTTATGATTATAAAGGAATGTTGTAATCATTCTAATACTGCCAGAAAGGCGAATAATATGAACGAAATTATTAATAACTGGGATTTAATTCTTAACACCTTTAAGAACGAATGTGATATACAGAACCTTTCTTTTACAACATTTATTAAGCCGCTTCAGGTTATTTCAGTCAGTGATAATGAAATAACTCTTCTTTCAGACACACAGATGTCTGCTAACTATGTTGAAAAAAGGTATCTTAAATTTCTCGAAGTAACCATTAGTGAGATTATGAAAAAAGATTATAAATTAAGAATTATTTCAGAAGATACTTTAAATGAAGAAACTGCTAAAAAGACAGCACAGGAGAGTTCTCCTAATAAGAATATTTCTCTTAATCTTAATCCTAACTACACATTTGAAACATTCGTAGTAGGTAATAACAATAACCTTGCCCATGCGGCGTCTTTAGCTGTTGCTGAATCACCGGGGGAAGTATATAACCCTCTGTTTATATATGGAGGTGTTGGACTTGGTAAGACTCATCTTATGCAGGCAATAGCACATTTTATAATAGAAAACAATCCTTCCAAGAAGGTGTTGTATGTAACAAGTGAAACATTTACTAACGAACTTATTGATGCAATCCGTAATAAGGAGAATGCAGAAAAAGGCAATGCTGCATTCAGAAACCGTTACCGTAATATAGATGTTCTTCTTATTGATGATATACAGTTCATTATAGGTAAGGAATCTACTCAGGAGGAGTTCTTCCATACTTTTAATTCCCTTTATCAGGACGGCAAGCAGATTGTTATATCTTCTGATAAGCCCCCTAAGGAAATGGAAACTCTCTCCGAAAGATTAAGAACACGATTTGAAATGGGACTTCCTGTCGATATACAGATCCCTACATATGAAACTAAGATGGCTATTATTAATAGGAAAGCAGAGATTTCAGGACTTGATATTCCATATGAAGTTTCTGATTATGTAGCTACCCATATCAAGTCAAGTATCAGGGAGCTTGAAGGTGCATTAACTAAACTTTCAGCATTTTCTAAGCTTTCACATACGCCTATAACTGTGGAATTTGCAGAACAGACATTAAAGGATCTTATCTCACCTGATGCGAAAAAAGAGATAACCCCTGAACTTATTATCCAGACGGTTGCAGACCATTTTAATGTCAAATATGATGACCTTTTATCATCTAAGCGTACAGCTGACATTGTTCATCCACGCCAGATTGCTATGTATCTGTGCCGTCAGATGACCACAGCTCCACTTCAGGCAGTTGGTAAGGCTCTCGGTAACCGTGACCATACAACAGTTATCCACGGAGCTGAAAAGATAGCTCAGGAAGTTGTCAAGAATGATTCTATGCGCAATACCATAGATATTATCATTAAAAAGATAAATCCTTCATGAGTTATTAACAGTTGTACACCTGTATTTGCATAGTTATCAACATGGTTATCAACATATTGTGGATTTATCCACATATTATTATTGATATGTTGTTTATAGCCTGTGCTTTTTATGTTGATTAAATTTAATAACTTTTTTTTGAATTTTTCATTTTATTTTTTATCAACATTTTTTTATTGTTTTTAACACGCAATACAGTTACTAATAACTTGGTTATCCTATGGTGTAATGCTGATATTTACTGGGTTTGTATGACTTTTTAACATATTCACAGCCCCTACTATAACTACTACTGAATTATATATATTTATATATGTGCCTGTTATTAACTTTACGGCACCGAAAGGAGTTTTGAACAATTATGAAACTTGTATTTTCTAAGAGTGATTTGAATAAGGCAGTTGGTATTGTAATGAAAGCCGTTCCTACAAGAACAACTATGAACATTCTTGAATGTATTCTTATTGATGCTACTACTAACGTTATTAAATTTACTGGTAACGATATGGAACTTGGTATAGAAACTATCGTTGAAGGCGAGATTATAGAAAAAGGTAAAGTTGCTATTGATGCTAAGCTATTTTCTGAAATCGTAAGAAAACTTCCAGATAGTGAGATTACTATTACTACAGATGCTAATTACACATCTTTAATTACCTGTGAGAAGAGTAAATTTAATATTGCCGGTAAATCCGGAGATGATTTTTCTTATTTACCTATCATAGAGAAAGATAAAATGATAACTATTTCCCAGTTTAATTTAAGAGAAGTAATTAATCAGACTATTTTCTCTACTGCACCTAACGACAACAACAAGATGATGACAGGTGAACTTTTTGAAGTATCTGATAATGTACTTAAAGTTGTAGGTCTTGATGGACACCGTATCGCTATTAGAAACTTCAATCTTGAAGGACGTGCAGATGACGTTAAAGTAGTTGTTCCTGGCAAGACTTTACAGGAAATCAGCAAGATATTATCTACTGATGCAGAAAATATGGTAAATGTATACTTTACTAATAACCACATTTTATTTGAATTCGATAATACAACTGTTGTATCACGTCTTATTGAAGGAGAATATTTTAAGATTAACCAGATGCTTTCAAGCGATTATGGTACTAAGGTTGTTATCAATAAGAAAGAATTTATTGATTCAATAGACAGAGCTAATCTTCTTATTAAGGAGGGCGAGAAGAAGCCTATTATCATTAATATTACAGATGGCTCATTAGAGGTTAATGTTAATTCAGCAATCGGTACTCTTAACGAAGATATTGATATTGAGAAAGAGGGTAAGGATCTAATGATTGGATTTAATCCTAAGTTCCTCTTAGATGCTTTAAGAGTTATTGATGATGAAACAGTTGATATTTATCTTGTTAATCCTAAAGCACCTTGCTTTATAAGAGATAAAGAACAGTCTTATATATATTTAATACTTCCAGTAAACTTTACAGCTTAATGGTAAATATTAGAAATGGAGCGTATTATGGAAGAAATAACAATCAGAAATGGTGATGAATTCATCAAATTAGGACAGGCAATTAAAGCCGCAGGCTTTGTTGAGTCTGGAGTTGAAGCCAAGATAGTCATTCAGGACGGACTTGTTAAAGTGAACGGAAAGGTCGAGACACAGAGAGGCAAAAAGCTTGTTGGCGGCGAAATAGTAGAATTTGAGGGCAATAAGCTTCTAATTAAAAATAATTAATAACAGCAGGTGTAATTGTGATAATAGAGTCTCTTGATTTAAAAAATTACCGTAATTATGATATTTTGAATATGAATTTTGATAAAAATGTCAATATTATATATGGCGATAACGCACAGGGTAAGACTAATATTTTAGAATCTATATATTTCTGTGCGACTTCTAAGTCACACAGGGGAAGCAAAGATAAAGATATAGTCAAATTCGGAGAGTCTGAGTCACATATTAAAGCTAATGTAATTAAGAATGATATAAGTTATCGTATTGATATGCACTTAAAGAGCAATAAGCCAAAAGGTATAGCTGTTAATGGAATACCTATAAAGAAAGCTGTTGATTTATTTGGTATAATTAATGTTGTGCTTTTTTCGCCAGAGGATCTTAACATTATTAAAGACGGACCTTCGCAGAGAAGACGTTTTATGGATATGGAGTTAAGCCAGCTTAACAAAATATATCTTAGTAATCTTGTTAATTTTAATAAAGTACTTGGACAGCGAAATAAATTATTAAAAGAACTGGCATTTAATCCGTCAGAGGAGATGATAAGCTCACTTGATATATGGGATATGCAGTTTGAGCGATACGGTAAATGTATCATAGAAGGCAGAAAAAAGTTCATAAGGGAACTTAATCTTATTATTAGCGAAATACATTCAAAGCTTACAGGTGGAAGTGAAAAGCTTGTTGTAGAGTATGTGCCATTTGTCAATGAAGATGAATTAGGCAGTGCTTTATCAGAGTATCGCAAGAAGGATATTAAGTATAAATGTTCCTGTGCAGGGCCGCACAAAGATGACCTTGTATTTAACATTAACGGAAAAGATGTCAGGAAATACGGTTCTCAGGGACAACAGCGTACAGCAGCTTTATCACTTAAGTTATCAGAGATAGAGCTTGTCAAGAAGATTATTAAGGACAAACCTATATTACTGTTAGATGATGTATTGTCTGAGCTTGACAGTAACAGGCAGAATTTTCTGCTTAACAGCATAGGAGATATACAGACAATAGTCACCTGTACAGGATTGGACGAATTTATTAATAATAGAATTAATATTAATAAAGTATTTAAAGTAACTAATGGAACAGTAAGTCACATAATGTGCGGCGATGAGGCTGCAGAAATGAGGTAATATGGCAGAGCAGAATTATGGTGGAGATCAGATTCAGATATTAAAGGGTCTTGAAGCCGTTAGAAAAAGACCTGGTATGTACATAGGAAGTACATCTGCAAGAGGATTACACCATCTTGTTTATGAAATAGTAGATAATGCGGTAGATGAGGCACTTGCAGGATACTGTAATGTTATTAAGGTATTTATTAATAAAGACAATTCAATAACGGTTACAGATAATGGTAGAGGAGTACCTGTAGATATCAACCACGAAACAGGAAAGCCTGCCATTGAAGTTGTATACACTATGCTTCACGCCGGTGGTAAGTTCGGTGGTGGAGGATACAAGGTATCTGGTGGTCTTCACGGTGTTGGTGCATCAGTAGTTAACGCATTGTCAGAATGGATGGAAGTTGAAGTTAAGAGAAATGGACATATATATGAACAGCGCTATGAAAGAGGCAATGTATGCTTTGATTTAAGAGTTGTCGGTGATTGTCCAGCAGAGCAGACAGGAACAAAGGTTACATTTTTACCTGATAAAGAAATCTTTCAGGAAACAACAATATTTGAATACGATGTGTTAAAGCACAGATTAAGAGAGATGGCATTCCTAACTAAAGGAATTAAGATTGTTCTTACTGACTTAAGAGAAGGTATTGAACAGGAAGAAACTTTCCATTATGAGGGTGGTATCAAGGAATTTGTTGAGTATATCAACAAGAGCAAAGAGCCTCTCTATAGTCAGGTTATATACTGTGAGGGTGTTAAGGATAACGTACAGGTAGAAGTAGCATTCCAGCATAATGACGGCTTTAACGAGGTTGTAGACACATTTGTTAATAATATAAAGACACCTGAGGGTGGTACACATCTTGCTGGTTTTAGAAATGCTATGACTAAGACTTTCAACGATTATGCAAGAAAGAATAAGATATTAAAAGACAGCGACCAGAGCCTTTCAGGTGATGATATAAGAGAGGGACTTACAGCAATTGTAAGTGTCAAGATTGAAGACCCTCAGTTTGAAGGACAGACTAAGCAGAAGCTTGGTAATACTATAGCAAGAAGTGCCGTTGACAGCATTGTTTCAGAACAGCTTGGCATATTCTTAGAGCAGAATCCATCAGTAGCCAAGTCTATATGTGAGAAGTCACTTCTTGCACAAAGAGCAAGAGAGGCTGCAAGAAAAGCAAGAGATCTTACAAGAAGAAAGACAGCACTTGAGAGTACATCACTTCCAGGAAAGCTTGCAGATTGTACAGATAAGAACCCTGAGAACTGCGAGATATACATCGTTGAGGGTGATTCAGCCGGTGGTTCAGCTAAGACAGCAAGAAGCCGTGCAACACAGGCAATACTTCCACTTAGAGGTAAGATTTTAAATGTTGAGAAGGCAAGACTTGACAGAATATTAGGCAACGAAGAGATAAAGGCTATGATAACAGCCTTTGGTACAGGCATACACGAAGATTTTGATATAAGCAAATTAAGATATCATAAGATTATTATTATGACAGATGCCGATGTTGATGGTGCTCATATCGCAACACTGCTTCTTACATTCTTCTACAGATTTATGCCTGAGCTTATAAGACAGGGACATGTATACCTTGCACAGCCACCACTTTACAAGGTTGAGAAGAACAAGAAGGTATGGTATGCCTACAGTGATGAAGAACTTAATAATATTATGCTTGAAATCGGACGTGACCAGAACAACAAGGTTCAGCGTTACAAGGGATTAGGTGAAATGGATGCTGAACAGCTCTGGGATACAACTATGGATCCTCATAAGAGAATATTATTAAGAGTAGATATGAAAGAGGATGACGAGGCAGACCTTGATGTTACATTCTCAACACTTATGGGTGATAAGGTAGAACCAAGACGAGAATTTATAGAAACTAATGCCAAATATGTTAAAAATCTCGATATTTAGGCAGAATAATATTTACTATATGTGTTAAAGAAAGGAAATATATTAATGGATGAACATATCTTTGATAAAGTTCAGGAAGTAGATATGCAAAAGACTATGAAAGATTATTACATAGACTATGCGATGAGCGTTATAGCTTCAAGAGCATTGCCTGATGTAAGAGATGGTCTTAAGCCGGTTCAGAGAAGAATATTGTATTCTATGGTTGAACTTAACAATGGTCCTGATAAGCCACATAGAAAGTGTGCCCGTATCGTAGGTGATACAATGGGTAAATACCACCCACACGGTGATTCATCAATATATGAAGCCCTTGTAAAGCTTGCTCAGGATTTTAATACAAGATATCCACTTGTTGATGGACACGGTAACTTTGGTTCTGTCGATGGAGATGGAGCTGCTGCGATGCGATATACAGAAGCTAGACTTAGCAGAATTTCTATGGAGATGACAGCAGATCTTAACAAAGACACAGTAGATTTTATACCTAACTTTGATGAAACAGAGAAAGAACCTACAGTTCTTCCATCAAGATATCCTAACCTTTTAGTTAATGGAACATCAGGTATAGCTGTTGGTATGGCTACTAATATTCCACCACATAACTTAAGGGAAGTAATAGGTGCAGTAGTTAAGATAATTGATAATAAGATAGAGAATAACAGAGATACTTCGCTAGAGGAGATATTAGAGATTGTCAAAGGTCCTGATTTCCCTACTGGCGGAACAATTATAGGAAAGACAGCAATAGAGGAAGCTTACAGAACAGGAAGAGCCAAGATTAAGGTAAGAGCGGTTACTAACATTGAGCCTATGACTAATGGAAAGAACAGAATTGTTGTTACAGAACTTCCATATATGGTTAATAAGGCAAGACTTATTGAGAAGATTGCTGAGCTTGTAAGAGATAAGAGAATTGACGGAATTACAGATTTAAGAGATGAGTCAGACAGAGAGGGTATGAGAATAGCTATAGAGTTAAGAAGAGATGTTAATCCTAATATTATTCTTAATCAGTTATATAAGCATACACAGCTTCAGGATACATTTGGCGTTATTATGCTTGCCCTGGTAGATAACCAGCCTAAGGTGCTTAATCTTTACGAGATGCTTAAATATTACCTTATGCATCAGGAAGATGTTGTTACAAGAAGAACAAAATACGACCTTAACAAAGCTGAGGAGAGAGCTCACATATTAGAAGGTTTAATAATTGCACTTGATAATATCGACAGGGTAATCTCAATAATCAGAGGTTCGGAAAATGTCCAGACAGCCAGGGAAAGCCTGATGAAAGAGTTCAATCTCACAGAGGCACAGTCACAGGCTATCGTAGATATGAGACTCCGTGCCCTGACAGGTCTGGAAAGAAGCAAGATAGAAGCAGAACTTGCTGAATTACAGAAGAAGATTGATGAGTATAAGGCAATCCTTGCTGATAAGAATAAGCTTCTTACAGTTATTAAGACAGAGATATCAATAATAGCAGACAAATACGGAGATGACAGAAGAACATCTATAGGATTTGATGAGTATGATATTTCTATGGAGGATCTTATACCAGATGAGCCTTGTGTTATTGCACGTACTAATATGGGATATGTAAAGAGAATGACACCGGATAATTTCAAGAGCCAGCACAGAGGTGGCAAGGGAATTAAAGGTATGCAGACACTTGAAGAAGATTACATTGAAGATTTGTTTATGACAACATCACACTATGTACTTACATTTTTCACTAATACAGGACGAGCATATAAGTTAAAGGCTTATGAAATCCCAGAAGCAGGAAGAACCTCCAGAGGAACAGCTATAATCAACCTGTTACAGCTTGCACCGGGCGAAACTATAACAGCAGTCGTTCCAGTTAAGATAGAAGACATCAAAGATGACGATTATCTGTTTATGGCGACTAAAAATGGTATAGTTAAGAAGACACCTTGCAAAGAATTTGCCAACATAAGAAAGAATGGAATTCAGGCAATGACTTTAAGAGATGATGATGAGCTTATTGAAGTTAAACTTACTGATGATACAACAGAAGTTATGATGGTAACTAAACTTGGTATGTGCATAAGATTTAAGGCAACAGACGTAAGACCTACAGGAAGGTCAGCTATGGGTGTCATAGGTATGAATCTTATGGATACAGATGAAGTGGTAGGAGTACAGCTTAATAATCAGGGTAATACTATGCTTATCGTATCTGAGAATGGTATGGGTAAGAAGACTGATATTAATGAGTATGCAGTACAGCATCGTGGTGGCAAAGGTGTTAAATGTTACAAGATAACAGAAAAGACAGGTAATGTTATAGGTGCTAAGGCTGTAGACGATACAAGAGAAGTAATGCTTATTACAACTGAGGGAATTATAATCAGACTTGCATGCAGGGATATATCTACATTAGGAAGAATAACATCAGGAGTTAAGCTTATTAATCTTGATGAGGGTGTAAAAGTTGCTACAGTTTCCAAAGTAAGAAAGAACCCATCTGATGAGAATGGCAGTGAAGCCAGTGATGAAAATGGTTATTCTGAAGAAAATATTGCAACAGATACACAAGAAGATGCTGTGGACATACAGGATAAATCAATTGACAGATTACTAGACGCGGCAGAAAAAGACCAGCAGCAATAATATAATTATAAATAATATAATTATAAATAATATAATTATAAATAATATAGTTATAAATAATATTAATTATAATTAAGAGCCATCAGTTGTATACAATTACAATTGGTGGCTTTTGCCTATTCAGACCAATTATTAAGAGGAGAATGTGGATATGAGAGAGTTAAATGTGGATATAATCACACAGAACATTAAAGAAATGTGTATAGAAGCCAATCATTTTTTGACAGATGATATGAAAAAGGTATTTAAAAATGCAGTTGCCACAGAAGAATCACCATTAGGAAAGAAGGTTCTTAACCAGCTCAATGAGAATCTTGATATAGCAGGCAATGATATGATTCCTATATGTCAGGATACAGGAATGGCAGTTATATTTATAAATGTCGGACAGGAAGTACATTTTACTAATGGTAATATAACAGATGCCATTAACGAAGGAGTACGTCAGGGATATGTTGACGGATATTTAAGAAAGTCAGTAGTATCAGACCCTATCATAAGAGAGAATACCAAAGACAACACACCAGCAGTTATTCATTACAATATTGTAGAAGGTGATAAGGTAGATATTACTGTTGCACCTAAGGGCTTTGGAAGTGAGAATATGAGCAGGGTATTTATGTTAAAGCCTGCTGACGGAATAGAAGGTGTTAAGGAAGCTATATTAACAGCAGTAAAAGATGCAGGTCCTAACGCTTGTCCTCCTATGGTAGTAGGAGTTGGAATTGGTGGTACATTTGAACAGTGTGCACTTCTTGCAAAGAAAGCACTTACAAGAAATGTAGAAGAACCTTCACCAGTACCATATGTCAATGAACTTGAGAAGGAAATGCTTGAAAAGATTAACAAGTTAGGAATAGGACCGGGTGGACTTGGCGGCACACAGACAGCACTTGCCATAAATATAGAAACATACCCAACACATATAGCTGGTCTTCCAGTAGCAGTTAATATGTGCTGTCACGTAAACAGACACGCACATAGGGTAATATAATAGCTTATATAACAATATATATAATAGATGTAAGGCACATCTAAAAGGTAGAAGTATTATTTTATGCAGGCATAGACATATTTTGACATTGTGAGCCTTACATCGTATATAAAGACTAATATAACAGAAATGAGGATTAATATGGATAAATATATTAATGCACCAATAAGCGATGAAGATGCAAGAAGTCTTAAATCGGGAGATTATGTATACATAACAGGAACTATCTATACAGCAAGAGATGCAGCTCATAAGAGAATGGCAGAGGCTCTTGAAAGAAAAGAGCAGCTTCCAATAGATATGAAGAATAACATAATATATTATATGGGACCATCACCAGCCAGAGAACAAAGACCAATAGGTTCAGCAGGTCCAACAACTGCAAGTCGTATGGATAAATATGCACCAGACCTTTTAGACCTTGGACTTAAGGGAATGATAGGCAAAGGCAAAAGAAGCAAGGCAGTAATAGATGCAATTGTAAGAAATGGGGCAGTATACTTTGCGGCAGTTGGCGGAGCGGGTGCTATCCTTTCCAAATGTATTAAGAAATCAACAGTTATTGCATATGATGACCTTGGAACAGAGGCAATAAGAGAACTGGAGGTTGAGAATTTCCCTGTTGTCGTAGTAATAGACAGCGAAGGTAATAACTTATATGAAACAGCAATTAAAGAATATAGAAAAGAATAATAAAAAATGTATTGACAACAATAATATGCTCTGCTATAATCAGCTATGCGATTGACGCGTGAGTACGTCAAAGCATAATTTCATAATCGTTTATATATGGAATCTGGAGAAATACTCAAGAGGCTGAAGAGGCGCCCCTGCTAAGGGTGTAGGTCGGGCAACCGGCGCGAGGGTTCAAATCCCTCCTGCTCCGTTGACAGAAAGAAAAAGACAGTCAGAATATTCTGGCTGTCTTTTTTCTTTTTGTTATTATGATATGAAGATAACAGTTAGTACAAGTTATTCACAATATTTGCAAAGTTATAAAGGAAATGTGGAATATGACAGAGAGACAGAAAATGATTAGTGGACAATTATACAAGTCAGGAGTAAAGGAACTTGCTAATGACAGAATGTTATGTAAAGAACAGTGCTATGACTTTAATGCATTAAGACCATCACAGACAGAACAACAGTCTGCATTGATTAAGAAGATATTCGGTAAGGTGGGAGCTAATTGTTTTATAACAGCTCCATTCTGGTGCGATTACGGATATAATATAGAAGCAGGTGACAATTTCTACGCAAATCACAATCTTGTAATACTGGACTGTGCCAAAGTAACATTTGGTAATAATGTGTTCATAGCACCAGATTGTGGTTTCTATACAGCAGGACACCCTGTTGATGCAGCAAGCCGTAATGAAGGATGGGAATATGCTTATCCGATTAAAGTAGGTAATGATGTCTGGATAGGTGGAGGGGTAAAAGTAATGCCTGGAGTAACTACTGTCTCTTATACACATCTGACGCTGCCGACGAATAGCCTTGTGTAGAT
>ENA-OYWT01000866-OYWT01000866.1-human-gut-metagenome-genome-assembly--contig:-NODE-866-length-12345-cov-4.728560_pt1 | contig 12345 bp, 9 predicted proteins | sample MGYA00244171_ERZ653399 | MGnify/ENA primary metagenome ERZ653399 (study PRJEB26926, sample SAMN06164987) | human gut metagenome | biome: ENVO:00009003; feature: ENVO:2100002; material: ENVO:00002003... | reverse complement strand
AGATTAGCTGCAGTCTCGTGGGCTCGGAGATGTGTATAAGAGACAGCTACAATCTTATTATAAATCCAGAAACAACTGAAAATGAGAGAGAGTTGCTCGTAACGTATAAAAATGAAATAGAAGTTGGGAAGAAGGATAATGATGAACTTCTTGCAGAATTATGTAGAGCTATTCAAGCTCTAGCAGTCAGCAATCTTTCTAAAGGCAAATCACTGAGTTCTGGAGTGAGTGACTTGAGTAAGACGCTCACAGAATTCCAAGAAAAATCAGAGCGTAACTTTAATCTAGCAAGAGGATTAACATCACTCGGCAGTTTGTCTTTTAAATGATTTATCTGCTTGTGATGATTAGTAAAATGACAAAAAAGATCAACTAAACCCATTAAGTTGGATTTAGTTGATCTTTTATTGTTCTTATCTTGAGTGTCATAATACCTAATTTTCGCTATTTAAGAAAATAAAAAGAAGTAATCGTCTGATTACTTCTTTTTGTCTCCCAAAAACAGCTTGCTAAAATAAGTGTTCTAATGATATAATACAAGTATATTAATCTAATTTTCTAAGGAGTATCTATGAAAAAGCGTAAGAAAATTATTCTTGGTTCCATAACGGGAGCTTTGGCCTTGGCTCTTGCAGGAGGTGGTTTTTGGGCTTATAAAACCTTTGTTCCACAAGAAACGCCGATTGACAAGAATGCTACGGTAGCCTCAAATTTTTACCAAGCTGTTAACAAGGACTGGCTCCTAAAAACTAAAATCCCTGCTGATTCTCCAAGCATTGATAATTTTTATACTTTGGATGAAGATATCAAAGGAAAGCTAAAGAAGGATATCAAAAATTTAGGGGAGGGCAAGGAAACGTCGGATATTACAGGAATGTCTGAGTTTATCACCTTCTACAAGGCTGCTAGTGATTACAAACAACGTGAGAAAGATGGCCTTGAACCTCTCAAACCTTATCTAAAAGAAATTGAGGATATCAAGGATTTGAATGATTTGGCCAGTAAATCTGCTAGCTTGACTGATAAAGGGATTCCTCTTCCATTTGGTTATGACGTAGGAACTAACGCAGAGAATACCAGCCAAAAACAAATCCAATTGAGTCCCCCAAGTATCTTATTGCCAGATGTGTCTATTTATAAAGACGAGGCCAGCAAGAAACAATATTTGACTCCAATTGAAACAGCCACGCAAAAAGCCTTGGAAATGCTTGGATATAGCGAAAAAAATAGTAAACGGATTGTCAAAGAAGCACTGGAGTTCGACGAAATCATTGCTAAGTACAGTCTCAGTAACGAAGAGATGTCTGAAAGTAAGAATTTGGTTCACCCTAAAACAGCAGAAGAGATTAATGCCTACTCTGGTTCCTTCAAATTATATGATGTCATTAAAGGCATTATGGGACGTGATTTAGAAACCATCAATGTCCCTAATACCAAGTATTTTGAGAATTATAGTAAAATCGTCAATCAGGACAATTTTTCTAAAATCAAATCATGGATCTTGGTGCAAGAAGCTATGGCAGCCTCAAATTCTCTGACAGAAGATTACCGCTTGAATTTTGCATCGATTAGCATGGCTATTATGGGTACACAGAAGCCAGTTTCTAAGGAAGATACGGTTTACGAGATGAGTGTCCATCTGTTTAGTGATGTCATGAGTGTCTATTATGGACGTAAATACTTTGGTGAGGAAGCAAAGACTGATGTGACAGGCATGATTGATAAAATCAAAAATGTCTATCGTGGCCGTCTCCAAAAGAATAATTGGTTGACGGAAGGCACACGCAACAAGGCTATCGAAAAGTTGGATAAAATGAAGGTTTTCGTAGGTTATCAGGAAGATGTCAATCCTGGTACTAAGGAACTACATCTTGACCCTAACAAGTCCTTCTTTGAACTGTCAGAAGATATTGCCCAGTTCGGAAAACGTTATACCATTGATCATTTTGATGATCCTATTGATAAGAATAAATGGTCAGGTTCTGCTTTTGATATCAATGCTTATTACAACCCAGAAAGCAATAGCATCAACTTCCCAGCTGGCATTTTGCAAGCACCGTTTTATGACAAAAACCAAAGTACTGAAAAGAACTATGGTGGTATCGGTGTTGTGATTGGACATGAAATTACCCATGCCTTTGACTCCAATGGAGCCGATTATGATGAGAATGGTGACATGCATAACTGGTGGACAAAAGCAGATACTAAAGCTTTCGACAAGAGGATCAAAGCCTTTGAAGACCAGTGGAATGGTTTGGAAATTTATGGGACTAAGGTAAATGGAAAACTCACAGTCACTGAGAATGTCGCAGATGCTGGTGGTCTCTCATCCACACTCCAAGTTCTCAAAACAGATATGACAAAACCTAATCTCAAGGATTACTTTGAGAACTACGCAGATATCTGGAAACAAAAGGCTAGCCTACAGTACAACAAATATACCATGGTGCAAGACGTCCACGCACCAAATGAGCTACGTGTTAACCAACAACTTAAAAACCTTCCTGAGTTCTATGAGACCTACCCTCAAATCAAAGAAGGGGATGACATGTACTTGGCACCAAGCAAACGCATTAGTTTGTGGTAAAAAGTCTTGCTATTTTGGAAATCAAGAAGAAGAGAATTTGGAATGGAAACATCCCAGATTCTCTTTTTATGTTGTCGCTTTGGGGAATCATTTTCTAGTGTTATAATGGTGCTATTAAGAAAAGGATTCAAGAATGAAGCATAAGAGGAATCTGATAGAAGATAATAAAAGAGGTGAGAATCAGAGCTTTCTCTACTTCCTACACGAGGAGAAACAATTTGACGTAAAGGCACTTGATGATTTGTGTCACTACATCATAGAACTGGATACAATCAGTCTCGAGGAGCTGAGAGATATCCATTATATTGAAAATCAAATACTACGCCATCTCGTGTATCATTTTGATGATAATGATTTAAGTAAGATTTCAAATCTTCCTTTTGAGTATTGGGAGCATATAGAACCCTTTGAACGTTTGGTGGAATCTTTGTATGAGGGTGATGGTGAGAAATGACAATTATCCAGGGCATAACAAAGACTTAATCGAGCGTTTAAACCAGCAGTATGGCTATGCTAAAGATGTTAAGGAATATTTTGATTTGAAGTAGATTGATGAAAGAGATTCTGTCAGGTAGCTTTACTATGTTTTAGAAAATAAAAAGAAAACACCAGAAAAATTGATTTCTGGTGTTTTTGAATACATTTTGGCAAAAATGAGGTATTTTTCAAATACTTACAGTTGTTAGTTTGATATTAATCCTTTTTCTCTGTAGCTACGCCATTTTCGTCAATAATATAGGTTTTTCCATCTTTTTCAAGCGTAGTGTTAGTGGTAATTGGAGAACCTTTTGACTCTGGACTAACTGATATCGGCTTTTCAAAATGATAAAGTTTACCATCAAACTCTGCCCATTCGCCACTAAAAGGAGTAGTCATATAAATTTCAGGGTTGAAATAATAAAGTCTATTATCTTCTAACCGAATGACACCTGTTTTTACAACTCCATTTTCATCAGAGATACAGAAACCATTCCAAGAGGTCGAGGTGTCTGTAGCTGTATTCCTTAGAAGTCGTCCTTTAGGGCCCAAAAGATAGGTCTTTCCATTGATATTTTGTAGATATGTTCGGTTTTCAGCTCCCCATGGTGGGCTAATGTAGTAGGTTTCATTATTATGAGTAACCCATCCGAACTGTAGATGACCGTCTTTATCAGCATAATAGTATTTGTAGTTGCCGTCAATATCATCAGAAAGCATACTACCGTCTTTTTTGAAGAAATAATCGAAATCACCTATCTTGTGTCTATCATTTCGAACTTGGTAGCCATCTTCTTTAAAATAAACACGTTTACCTTCAATAGTTGCCCAACCAAATATCTGGCTTCCATCCTCGCCAAAATAAGTATATTTTTTAGAAAAGTAATCGCCTGTTTCATGGAATTTATTTACGAACATAGCACCAGTATCGTTATCGAAGAAATAGTACTTTCCATCAAGCAGAAGTCGTTTTCCTTTGGCTTGTTTTCCAGTTGGATCAAAGTAGTATTTTTGATGATTAATAATTTGAAGTCCAGTGGCTAACTGTCCATTTTCTTTAATATAAGCCCAATCACCATCTTTATCTTGAATAAATTGTCCAGGTTTGTTCATAGTTACATAACCATTTTGGTCAATGACATAACGAATACCATTAAGTTCAAGTGTTCGGTTAGTCCACATAGCTCCGCTGTCTCTATCGAAATAATGTGTTTGACCGTCAATTTCGACAAGTCGTCCCTTAGCTTGTTTGCCCTCTTTATCAAAGTATAGAGTGACATTATCTATTGAATGGAGTCCGGTGACAGCTTTCCCCTCGTTATCAAAGTAGTACCAATTCCATGCATCATCGTGTTCGAAACGATTTGTTAGTTTAGTTTCGGTCGCTACTCCTTTATCATCAATGAGGTAGGCTTTTTTATTGTAAACTAAGGTCTTGGAAACTGTAAGAGGGGAAGTTTCGGAAAGCGAACTTGTTCTATTGAAAGCATAGAATTTATTGTCACTTTGAATTACAGTTTCTTCAATTTTAGTTAAATCTGTATTTTCTGGAAGTAGATGTCCGATGTAAAAATCATTGTTTTCATCAAGATAGTATAGATTACCAAAATCATCACCAATAATACGTTTAATCTTATCGGTCTTTGTTCGTACTCCGTGGTCAATAATGTCTACTTCTTCCCTGACGGTATCGGTATAACTTCTTCCACCATGCTTGTAAGTTCTGTTTATGCTAGGCTCTAAGTGGTATAGCTTACCATCAATCGTTTTCCAAGTAGGTGTTGTAACTGTAAACATTTTGGGGATATTGCTATTATCAAAATATCTATTATTTTCAAAATAATAGAGTTTACCATTATTTGCAGTGCTAACACCAGTAAGTAAAACCCCATCCTTATCTGTACCTACGATGCCAGAGTAGACTGCATCATAATCCAGTTCCTGACGTTTGAGTAAAGGTCCGAGATAGTTTTTTAGAAGTTTGCCTTCAAAATAGTAATAGTCCTTGCCTCCTTTTGTGACTATACCAGTGACTGCTGAACCAGAATTTGAAAAATAGTAGTCATCACCATTAATGTGATGTTCTCCGGTTAATACTTGGCCAAATTTGTTGGAGCGATAGCTAGTATTTGAAGTTCCAACAAAGACACGTAATGTATGAATATAAAAGGCATCTTTTACCAATTTTCCATGATTATCAAAGAGGTAGTTTTGTCCTTTGAAGGTAGTAAGAGCATTTTCAACTCGACCAGTATGATCAAAATAATAAAGTTGATCGCCAACTCGATGCCATCCATAGTAACGTCGACCATCAGAACCATAATATTCGTTATACGTTTTAGCAAATGGTTCCTGTCTTCTGATTTCAATAGACCAAGTATGCCAATAGTTGGTTTTTACAGCACCTGAATAGTGACTAAAATAGTAATGGGAGCCGTCAATGATTCTTTCCCCATTTTTCGCTTGACGACCTTCTTTGTCAAAGTAAAGAGTTACTCCATCTACATTTTGCCATCCTTTTAGTTTCTCTCCTGTTGCGGTGTAATAATACCAGTTGCCTGAGGAATCCTCTTGGAAATGGCCACCAGAAACAAGTGGACGTTGAGGAAGTTTCTGTTCAGTTTCAATCAAAAGTCCATTAGCTTCTGCGTGGTAAGTTTTTCCATTGATAGTAATGTCGGTATTTATGACCTTATGACCACTATCCTTATCGAAGTAATAGGGTTCGATACCTATTGTAACGATTTCACCCTTAGCCTGAACACCGTCTGGGTAGAAATACATATCGAAGCCATCTATAGACTGTTCGCCTGTGACAAGTTTTCCTTCTTTATCGCTATAGTACCAGTTTCCATCGTCATCTGACCAAAAACGGTCACGAACCAATTGGCCAGTATCTTTTTGAAAATAATAGGAATTTCCATCTAGGACGACAAAGGCATCTTTAGCTTGGACACCATTAGGGTAAAAGTAGAGTGGTATATTGTCAATAACTTGTTTACCTATAAGTGCTTTCCCATCTTGGCCTAAGTAGTACCAATTTCCATTCTTATCAGATGCAAAAGCATTGCGAGTAAGTTGTCCGCTATCTTTCTCAAAGTGATATGTTGCTCCGTTAACTTGACGGGTGTCTCCTTTGACTTGCTTACCATCGGCATCAAAGTAGACCGTAACATTATCAATATTTTGCATACCAGTAAGTGCTTTCTCGTCCTTAATGTAGTACCAATTGCCCTGACTATCACTAGTGTAATGACCTCCAGATATCACGGGACTTTCTTCTACTTTATGAGCAGTATTTGTTTCAGAATCTGGTGTTCCAGAGCTTACTACTTCACTGCCAGTAACAGTAGAGACTTCCGAACGAAGAGCTTGTTGAGAGTTAATTTCAGAAGTACTTGTTTCTGGAACAGTTGCTTCAGTGGTACTTAGGTCAGATTCAGTAGAAGTAGTTTCAGTGATGTTTTCTCTTGTATTGGGGGCGTCGAAAGATTTGTTTTCTTCTGGTTTAGTAATGACTTCATTAGTTGACGAGCTTATGACATCAATTGCGCTTTCTTGGATGTTGCTTTCAACAGTTGGTTCTGAGGTGGGGTGAGTCTGTTCAGCTGCGGACACATAGCCCAAGCTTGCAAAACTAAGTCCTAGAGCTAGACCAGTTACTGCAATGGTTACCCATTGCTTTTTTACTTTGTGAAGTTTAAAGTATACTTTCTTTTCCATGATAATGCTCCTTTCATTAAACTGAACAATGTTAGCAAGGATATGGTTAACTCATGAGTAAAATTAAGTTAATATTATAGTTTTATTGCTTACATATCAAGTTTGTCATCACATTTTAATAAAATCAAAGAATTGTGTAAGCGTTTTTATTTTTTGTATAAACTCTTTCCAACTCTACTCTAAACAAAACTGATAGTATATGAATGATAAACTTTCATTAAAGAGAGTTAATGATGTATTTGCTTTAAGTTAGCAGCGGATAGATCCTTGAGTAGGGTATTTTTGATATTCATAATATGCTATCCACTGATTTTAGAACGCCACCAAAAAAGCCACTGGCATACAAAAACCAATGGCTTTCAAAAATTTATTTCTTCTTCCCTAGGACAAAATAGCGGCTAGGGATTTGTTGTGTCAAGCTGACTGCGATGGCGATGGTAAATGAGGCCAGGAAACAAGCACGTAGGAAGCTGAGGCCGAGGTCTGCATTTCCAATCAAGAGGAAGTAGACAGCACGGTAGAAGCTCATCCCTGGGATGAGTGGGAACATGCTTGAGGCTAGGAAGACTGTAGCTGGACATCTACGGTAGTGAGCCAAAAAGCGTGAGGTGATAGTAACTAATAGGGCTGGGAAGAGGATGGCGAGGACCTCGTGATGGGTATTGTTCCAAATCAAGAGGTAGAGGAGCCATGAGCCGGCACCTAGGGTCCCAAGGTCTAGGAAGTATTTCTTAGGCACTCGGTAAAGCACGGAGAAGGCTGCTGTCCCTAGTCCTGCCATGAAGGTCTGAATCGAGACCCCCAGCCATGAGGTTGACGGTGTTGAGAACATGCCTGATAACTGTTCCGCAAAGGGGAGGATGGAAATCATGGCAAGAACACCGACAGAGATAGATAGACAAGTGGAGACCCCTGACAACATCAGGGCTAGACCGCTATAGTAGTTATTCTGCGTGAATTCTCGAATGGCATTTACAAAGTAGGCCCCAGGAATCAAAATCATCAAGGTGCCCAGAATAATCACGCTACGATGTTGCCCGATACCCAAATAATAGAGAATGTTAGCTGATAAAGCGGCAATGGCACTAGAAAGGATAATCTGCAAGAAACTGGTATGAATAAAACGGGAAAAGAGTTGCATGCCAATCCCTACAAAAACTCCCGATATAGCCGCAGCAGTCCCATCAATCCAGCTACTTCCAAGGGCTAGCGAGAAGCTCCCTGCACCAATGACACAGGCTATAATATCCTCTAAAGGACGATAGAAAGTCTTCTGCTCAATGGTTTTCAGCTTTTGGAAAATGCTAGATACAGGCTGATTTGGCTGTTCTGCCAGTTCTCGAGACAGGCGGTTTACTTCCTCTAGTTTACCTAGATGGATAGACGGGACTGAGGTAGCTAGGACACGAGACTCTTTAAGACCTGAGCGGTTGAGTCCAGAAATCATGACTCCTCGATTGACCACATAAGTGGAGAAGTCTCTGATACCAAGAGACTTGGCCATGTGTCCCATGGTGTCTTCGATACGGTAAATCTCGGCACCGCTCTCCATAAGGACACGGCCTGCCTGAAGGACGGCATCCATTTCATTTTTGGTTTCTATTTCTGTCTCTCTTGGAAAATCGATGGTCATTTGAACCTCCTTATCGCTTAATTCGTCATTCCATTATAAGGCTTGAATGGTGGTTTTTCAATAGCTTTGACGACTAAAATAGAACTTTCTATGAGATTTTTCTTCTACTTAATGATAGAAGTCAGGAAAATGGAGGTCTTGCCTTTTGCCTTGCTATTGATAGAGGCAAATGCTACAATTAAATTATAAAATGTATGCGTTTACATATTTTTACGCTGCCTTTCTCAAAAAGCGTTTAAGTCCTTTATTTATAGGGGTCTTAGCAATTAAAGAAGGGAACAAATGTAAGTGTAAATAGATGATACCTTTGAAAAGGAGACAATTCCATGAAAAAAATTATCAATAAACCTGAAAATGTTGTGACAGAGATGCTAGATGGTTTGGCTTATGTTCACAGTGATTTGGTGCATCGTGTTGAGGGTTTTGACATCATCGCAAGAAATGAGAAGGCTACTGGTCAGGTTGGTCTCATTTCTGGTGGCGGAAGTGGTCATGAGCCAGCTCACGCTGGTTTTGTAGGTGATGGTATGCTTTCAGCAGCCATCGCAGGTGCAGTATTTACGTCACCAACGCCTGATCAAATTTTGGAAGCTATCAAGGAAGCAGATCAAGGGGCTGGTGTCTTCATGGTTGTTAAAAATTATTCTGGGGACATCATGAATTTTGAGATGGCTCAAGAATTGGCTGAGATGGAAGGTATCGAAGTTGCCAGTGTCGTTGTGGACGACGATATTGCTGTGGAAAATAGCCTCTATACTCAAGGCCGTCGTGGGGTTGCAGGTACCATTTTCGTACATAAGATTCTAGGTCATGCGGCTCGCGAAGGTAAGTCTCTGGCTGAAATCAAAGACTTGGCTGACAAGATTGTTACTAATATCCACACTATTGGTTTGGCCCTTAGCGGTGCGACAGTTCCTGAGGTTGGTAAACCTGGTTTTGTCCTAGCAGAGGATGAAATAGAGTACGGTATTGGTATCCATGGTGAACCAGGCTATCGCAAGGAGTCTATGCAACCTTCTCGCCTGTTAGCAGAAGAATTGACTGGTAAGCTCCTTGAAGCCTTTGAGGCTAAGTCAGGTGAACGCTATGCCCTTCTCATCAATGGTATGGGTGCGACACCTCTCATGGAGCAGTATGTCTTTGCTAATGATGTAGCAAGCATTCTTGGAGATGCCGGACTAGATGTGGCATATAAAAAATTAGGTAATTACATGACATCTATTGATATGGCAGGCCTCTCATTGACTCTGATGAAGATTGAAGATGAGGCTTGGCTTGAGGCTTTGGAGAGTCCAGTTAAGACTATTGCTTGGTAGTCTGACGTGAGAACTAGAAATTAGGTATATTATGGATAAAACAGTTGCAGTAAAATGGATGCAAGGCTTTGATCAAAAGGTTGAAGCAGAAAAAGACCACTTGTCTGAATTAGATGGTCCTATTGGCGATGGTGATCACGGTGCTAACTTGGCGCGTGGTATGGCGGCAGCTATTGAGGCTATTAAGAGCACGGAACCACAAAGTGCAGCAGAAGTGTTTAAGGCAGTCTCAATGGCCTTGATTAGCAAGGTTGGTGGTGCCTCAGGTCCGCTCTATGGGTCTGCCTTTATGGGCATGATGAAGGCTGAACAAGATGGACAGGATTTGGCAGGAGTACTTGAGGCAGGTCTCGAGATGATTAAAAAACGTGGTCATGCACAAGCTGGTGAAAAGACCATGGTGGATGTTTGGCATCCGGTTGTTGAAGCTGTCAAACAAGGTCAACTAACCAATGATGTCATTGACCAAGCTGTTCTTTCAACCAAGGAAGTTGCAGCTACCAAGGGACGTGCCTCTTATGTAGGTGAGCGTTCAATTGGTCACATTGATCCAGGCTCTTATTCGTCTGGGCTACTCTTCAAAGCCTTGCTAGAAGCGGAGGGCTAGGATATGTCAGAACTTGGAATTGTGATTGTATCCCACTCTGCTGATATCGCTAAAGGTTTGGTGAGTCTGATTCGTGAAGTTGCACCAGATATTCCTTTAACGGCCACAGGCGGTCTTGAAGATGGTGGACTGGGATCTAGTTTTGACCATGTTCAAGTAGCAGTGGATAGTCAACCTGCTAAACGTCTCTTGGCATTTTACGACTTGGGTAGTGCTCGTATGAATTTGGAAATGCTTGAAGAATTTTCTGACAAGGAAATTCTCATTCAACAGGTGCCTCTCATTGAGGGGGCTTATGCGGCAGCAGCCTTGCTTCAGGCAGGAGCGAGTGAGGTTGAAATCTTATCTCAGATTAATGAATTGACTATTCAAAAATAGAATAAAGGAAAACTATGACAAATCAAATTAAGTACAACTGGGCTAGTCTTGGAACTGGCGTTATTGCTAACGAATTGGCACAAGCCTTGGGAGCTCTTGGCGGGAAACTCTATTCCGTTGCCAATCGTACCTACGATAAGGGTGTAGCCTTCGCTGAGAAATATGGCATTGAAAAGGTTTATGAAGAGATTGACCAAGTCTTTGAAGATCCTGAAGTGGATATTATCTACATCTCAACGCCTCACAATACGCATATTAATTACCTTCGCAAGGCCCTCGCAGCTGGCAAGCACGTCCTCTGTGAAAAATCTATCACTCTAAATAGTGAGGAATTGGCAGAAGCTATTCAACTCGCCGAAGAAAATCATGTCAAACTGGCAGAAGCCATGACCATTTTCCATATGCCTATCTATCGAAAACTCTCTGAAATCGTGGAAAGTGGTAAGCTGGGACCTCTCAAGGTTATCCAGATGAACTTCGGTTCTTATAAAGAATATGACATGACCAACCGCTTTTTCAATCGTAACTTGGCTGGTGGAGCTTTACTTGATATCGGTGTCTATGCCCTCTCCTTTGTACGTTGGTTCATGACATCGCAACCGACAGAGATGGTTTCACAGGTTAAATTAGCTCCAACTGGTGTTGATGAACAAGCGGGTATTCTCCTTACCAATGCAGAAGGGGAAATGGCAACGGTGACGCTAAGTCTTCACGCCAAACAGCCTAAACGTGGTACTATCGCCTATGACAAGGGCTATATCGAACTTTATGAATACCCACGTGGACAAAAGGCGGTCATCACCTATACGGAAGATGGCTCACAAGAAATCATCAAAGCAGGAGAAACCGCTAAAGCCCTTCAGTATGAAGTTCTGGATATGGAAGCAGCCGTTGCAGGAGAGAATGATTATACCTACCTCAATTACAGCCGAGATGTCATGGAACTTATGACACAACTCCGTAAAGACTGGGGTTTGACCTACCCAGAAGAAGAGTAGGAGTTTTGCAAACAGAGTAAAAAATTAGACTTATGTACTGACTCTAAATAGATATACTGTCAATTAAAGTGAGGGTTTAGCTCTGTATCCCATAGAACTAAGGTCATTTAATTGATTCTATATAAATACATTTATATCAAAGGAGAAAGACTATGAGAAAATTTGCAAGTCCGTCACGTTACATTCAAGGTGAAAACGCCTTATTTGAAAATGCAAAAACCATTTTGGAACTAGGAAGTCACCCTGTACTATTGTGTGATTCAGTAGTTTATGACATTGTGGGTCAACGTTTCGAAGAATACCTCGTTCAAAATGGACTTACAGTTGTTCCAGTCTTCTTTAATGGTGAAGCTTCAGATAATGAAATTAATCGTGTGGTAAGTTTGGCCAAAGAAAAGGGCTGTAATTTAGTCATTGGTTTAGGTGGTGGTAAGACTATTGATAGTGCTAAAGCCATCGCAGATCTTCTAAAATCTCCAGTAGTGATTGCTCCTACCATTGCCTCTACAGATGCTCCCGTTTCAGCCTTGTCTGTTATCTATACGGACGAGGGTGCCTTTGAACGCTACATCTTTTATTCCTGTCTCTTATACACATCTGACGCTGCCGACGAATAGCCTTGTGTA
>ENA-OYWT01000865-OYWT01000865.1-human-gut-metagenome-genome-assembly--contig:-NODE-865-length-12349-cov-5.105173_pt1 | contig 12349 bp, 9 predicted proteins | sample MGYA00244171_ERZ653399 | MGnify/ENA primary metagenome ERZ653399 (study PRJEB26926, sample SAMN06164987) | human gut metagenome | biome: ENVO:00009003; feature: ENVO:2100002; material: ENVO:00002003... | reverse complement strand
TCTACACAAGGCTATTCGTCGGCAGCGTCAGATGTGTATAAGAGACAGCTCTTACCATAGAACACATTCCTTTCCAGATTTCGTCCGGCAGAGTATCCACTTTCAGAATCTCCTTCGGAGTCCGTACAACAGTTCCTCCGTCAGAGATATAAAGCAGTCTGTCTGCGACAGGGGCAAACAGCTTCCTCTCACTTCGATATTGCCGCCCTGAGCATGCCACAAACACAATCCCCTTATCAATTAGCCTTCCGATAACTTCCATATACTCCCTGTCAATCGCCAGAGTCCCATCCTTCACCAGAGTCCCATCTATATCTGAAGCAATCAATTTAATCATATGAATAAGAAATCCTTTCTATAATAAATACAATAGGCATTTGCGAAACTCTGAACCTATTGAAAATACTGGTTTTTCGTTTTACAATTACCTAATAAATACAATCCCCATTTTATCACGCCAAAATATAACTTGCCATAAAAAATTTAGAAAAATTGCAACTATTCACCAGTCCCGGTTCATGCGTTACCATCCTGCAAAATGTTCTGTGAGGAAATCTCATTTGCATAGCCTGTCGTTGCAAGGCGCATTATTGTGAACGAAGTGAGCAGTAACAGCGCGGCAGTCCCGCACCTGAAACCAAAAATATTTCCTGTCGTCCCCAATTTTTTTGCCCGCCAAACCCCATTGACTTTTCCACCCTTTTTTCTTATATTATATAAATAGAAATCTGCGTACTCTGAAAACTACGCATTTAAACCCTGAAAAAAGGAGAGTTGCTCGAAATGAACAAAAAAATGCTCTTTGTTTTCAATCCCAAGGCAGGTAAAGGCAAGATTAAAACAAACCTGCTTGATATAGTAGATATTTTCAACAAAGGCGGTTATGAAGTCATTATCTATTCCACACAGAAACCAAAAGATGCCTACGAGAAAGCCAAAGAATACGAATCCAAAGTGGACCTTATCGTATGTAGCGGCGGAGACGGGACTCTTGATGAGGTGGTTACCGGAGTAATGGAAAAGAAGAGTTCCATTCCCATCGGATACATTCCGGCAGGAAGCACCAACGACTTTGCAAACAGTCTCTTTATGCCGAAAAGCATGACAGATGCCGCTTCCATGATTATGGAAGAGAAACTTTATCACTGTGACATCGGCAGATTCAATAACCAGAGCTTTACATATATAGCAGCTTTCGGTCTTTTCACAGATGTAGCCTATCAGACAGATCAGGATCTCAAGAATATCCTTGGCCATGTAGCCTATCTTCTTGAGGGAGTGAAACGCCTTTTTGATATCAAATCATACCATATGAGAATTGAATCCGAAGAATTAACTGTGGAGGATGACTTCATCTTTGGGATGATCACCAATTCCCGTTCAGTGGGAGGGTTTAAGAACCTTACAGGCAAGAACGTGGATATGAATGACGGACTTTTTGAAGTTACCATGATTACAAGACCGAAGAATCCGCTGGAATTGCAGGAGATCATGACTGCAATGCTGACAGCAGAGGACAATACAGATCTGATTCATTCTTTTAAATCAGCCAGGGTGACCATTACCTCAGAAGAACCGGTACCATGGACTCTGGACGGTGAATACGGCGGCAGTCATACACAGATAGAGATTGAAAACTGCCACGAAGCACTGAATCTGTATCTGAAAAGTACAAAAAATGAGGAAACCAGATCAATTGGAATTTCCCCGTTAATAAATAAAAAGGAGAAATAAAATGGGTGAGTATATCAATGTAGTAGAGACTTTTGGATGTGACGTGTTTAATGATTCCGTCATGCAGGCACGACTTCCGAAGAAAATCTACAAAGAATTGAAAAAAACCATAGAAGAGGGCAAAGAACTGTCTATGGAAATTGCGGATGTAGTAGCACACGAGATGAAAGAATGGGCCATCGAGAAAGGTGCCACACATTACAGCCACTGGTTCCAGCCCCTTACAGGTGTGACAGCAGAGAAACACGATGCTTTTATCACAGCTCCGATGGATAACGGCAAGGTCCTGATGTCTTTCTCCGGAAAAGAACTGATCAAAGGTGAACCGGATGCATCTTCTTTCCCGTCCGGTGGATTAAGAGCAACTTTTGAGGCAAGAGGATATACAGCATGGGACTGTACATCACCGGCTTTTGTCCGTCATGATGCAGCAGGCGGAACACTCTGTATTCCTACTGCATTCTGTTCCTATACAGGAGAAGCACTTGACCAGAAGACACCACTTCTTCGTTCTATGGAAGCAATCAACACCCAGGCACTCCGTCTGCTGAGACTTTTCGGAAATACAACTTCTAAGAAAGTAACTCCGTCAGTAGGAGCAGAGCAGGAATATTTCCTGATCGATAAAGAGAAATGGCTTCAGAGAAAAGACCTGATCTATACAGGCAGAACTCTTTTTGGAGCTATGCCTCCGAAGGGACAGGAAATGGATGACCATTACTTTGGAAGTATCCGTCAGAGAATTTCCGCATACATGAAAGAGGTAAATGAAGAATGCTGGAAGCTTGGAATTCCTGCAAAGACACAGCATAATGAGGTTGCTCCTGCACAGCATGAGCTTGCACCGATTTATGCACCGGTCAATATCGCAGCAGACCAGAACCAGATGATGATGCGTATCCTTAAAAAGGTTGCCAGCCGTCATGGAATGCGCTGTGTCCTTCATGAGAAACCATTTGCAGGTGTGAACGGTTCCGGTAAGCATAACAACTGGTCTCTTACCACAGATGACGGAATCAATCTTCTGGATCCGGGCAAAACACCTCATGAAAATATTCAGTTCCTTCTGGTCCTCACCTGTATCCTGAAAGCAGTAGATGAACATGCAGATCTTCTGCGTGAATCTGCGGCAGATGTGGGAAATGACCAGAGACTTGGCGGCCATGAGGCACCGCCGGCAGTGATTTCCGTATTTCTTGGAGAGCAGCTGGAGGATGTTCTGGAACAGCTGGTCAGCACAGGAACAGCAACTCACAGTAAAAAGGGAAGTAAGCTGGAAACAGGTGTTAAGACTCTGCCTGATTTCATGAAGGATGCCACAGACCGTAACCGTACTTCACCTTTTGCTTTCACAGGAAATAAATTTGAATTCCGTATGGTGGGCTCAAGAGATTCTATTTCTGCATGTAACGTAGTCCTGAATACGATCACAGCAGAAGTATTTAAGGAAGTATGTGACCGCCTGGAAAAAGCTCCTGATTTCGAACTGGCGGTACATGACCTGATCAAAGAATATGCCACAGATCATCAGAAGATCGTATTTAACGGAAACGGCTATGCGCCGGAATGGGAGAAAGAAGCTAAACGCCGCGGACTTCCGATCCTTCCGAGCATGGTAGATGCAATCCCTGCACTTACTACAGAGAAGGCAGTGAAACTCTTTGAATCTTTTGATGTATTCTCAAGAGCTGAGCTTGAATCACGCGCAGAGATTAAATATGAGATTTACTCTAAAGCAATCAATATTGAAGCAAAGACCATGATCGACATGGCAACCAAGCAGATTATTCCGGCAGTTATCAGATATACCACTGTTCTTGGCGAATCTATCAATACAGTGAAAACAGCGGGCGAAGGACTGATCGATGTAAGTGTACAGCTTGATCTGCTCAAGAAAGCATCAAAACTCTTAAAGGCTGCAAACAGTGCCATGAGTAAGCTAAGCAAACTGGTTGAGAAGATCCCGGAATATGCAGAGGGACGGGACAGAGCCGTATTCTGCAGAGAAAAGATGGTTCCTGCAATGGAAGCTTTACGTGAGCCGGTAGATGAACTGGAAATGATCGTAGATAAGGAAATGTGGCCGATGCCATCTTATGGAGATCTTGTATTTGAAGTATAATGTTGTAAAAATATAAAGAAGAATGCTATAATGAAAGGGTCGTGAATCTGTAAAAGATAAGCGGCCTTTTTCTATAACACAAACTGGACTATAATAGTTATATAAAGGAGAACTAAATGGAAGAACTGAAATTTCTGGAGGAGCAGCAGGTAGCCTCTGAACTGATAAAGAGAGTAGAAGAATTCCGCAGCCGGTATGAAGTGGCACCGGAAACAGCAGGCAGGATTGTGAAACCATCCATTCCATTTTACGGAAAAGACATTCTGGAAATGGCCATTGCCGGACTGCTCAAAGGGGAGAATCTGTTACTCACCGGTCCGAAGGCAACAGGAAAAAATATCCTTGCAGAGAACCTGGCATATATTTTCAACCGTCCCGCGTACAATGTTTCTTTTCATGTAAATACTAACAGCGGAGATCTGATCGGCACAGACACTTTCGTGGACAACGAAGTTAAGCTTCGCAAAGGAACTATCTATCAGTGTGCAGAATACGGTGGTTTCGGAATCCTCGACGAGATCAATATGGCAAAGAACGATGCAGTTTCCGTTCTTCATGCAACTTTGGATTATCGCCGTTCCATCGATGTCCCGGGCTATGACAAAATTGATCTTCATCCGGCTGCCCGTTTTATCGGAACTATGAATTACGGTTATGCAGGAACCAAAGAACTCAATGAAGCGCTGGTATCCAGATTTCTGGTCATAGATATGCCGGCTCAGACTGAAGAATCCCTGGAATTTATTTTCCGCCGGATGTTCCCGAATATAAAAGAAAACGCCAGAACACAGTTCATCGGAGTATTTCTGGATCTTCAGCTCAAAGCCACAAACAGTGAAATTTCCACCAAACCTCTGGATCTGCGAGGTCTCCTTGCAGCCATGAAGATTGTAGAAACCGGACTTTCTCCGAGAAAAGCAGTTACTATGGGAGTGGTGAACAAGACCTTTGACATTTTCGAGAAAGAAATCGTAGAGGATATTGTGAAAACCAGAATTCCGGCAGACTGGACAAGGGATGATGTATATGAAAGATGAGAAAATCGTAGAAATCGACGATTACCGTCTGGAACTGGAAAACAGGATCCGCAATCTCCTCTGGACTATCAGCGGGGATTACACGTTAAATATGAAAGTAGACGTTTCCCTGTATCTGCGCTCAAAAGCAATCGCTCTGTATGACGGCATCAAGCAGGGCGCTCTGGCAAAATATTATGACAGGAATCTGCTGGGTTTATATCTGGTAAAAAAAGTTTTCTGCCAGGCAGGAGAGGGAGAACTGACTGCAGTAGCACAGCTATGTGTAGAAGAAGCAATCGGGGACAAAATCTGTCAGGAACGTCCGGGAGTCCGGGAGATGCAGAAGGAAGCATTCGAGGATATCCTGGATCAGGAGTTTGAACAGATGCCCGCATACGGAGATATTCTCGGTCGCCTGAAGATTGCCATCCTGCGTGACCGTTTACAGAATGGAAACCATTATGTAGAAGAGCGTCTTCGGAAAATCCGCGACATGGTTTACAAAGCCAGAACAGCTGCAGACACTATAGAATTGATCCGTATTATTGACAGTCTTTACAACACTATCATTGATCCGAATTTTGAGAAAGATCATGGAACACTGGAACAGGTTATGGCAGTCACCCTGGAAGAACTGACAGAATACGACTGGGAAGATTTTCTTACAGAAGAACTTTATGAGGAAGCTCTGGAGAGTTACATCGAACAGATGACAAATAAGATTACGGACATGGAAGACACTGCTGTCACTGAAGAAATGGAAAAACAGCGCCAGACCAAACACAAAATTACAATTCTCACAGAGGAAGAACTTGAGAAAGCATACACCTATGTTGAGTTGAATTTCGGAAAAACTTATCTGACTCCTGCAGAAGAGAAGCGAATGAATTATCTGATGTGCAGGGAACTTCACAGGGACTGCAGCCTTTATTTTACAGAAGGAATTCTCAAGAATCCGGTCAAACGAAACTATCAGTACGAATATGCAGTACGATTAAAGAATAAGAATATCTGGCTCTACCATGACAAACACAGAATCGTAAAGCAGAACATCGCATCCCTCACAGACCTTTTACGAAAGACACTGGTGCTGAAGAGCGAGACGCAGGAAGTACTTTCAGACAGAGGAACGATCATTCCGTCCAGACTCTGGCGTGTAGGCAGAAGCAGTGAAGCAAATCTGTTTAAAAGAGAATTGAAATCTGATGCATCTGATTTCGTAGTAGATGTGCTGATCGATGCCAGCGGTTCCCAGATGTCCAGGCAGGGAGATGTGGCATTACAGGCTTATATCATCAGTGAAGCATTAAGTAATGTAAACCTGCCTCACCGTGTCATGAGCTTCTGCACATTCTGGGACTATACGATCCTTCACAGATTCCGTGAGTACGATGATCCACAGTCAGCTAATGAAAATATTTTTAATTATGTAACTTCTTCCAATAACAGGGATGGACTTGCCATCAAAACCGCAGGATACGGTCTGCTTCAGAGATCTGAGGAGAAAAAAATCCTCATTGTATTAAGTGATGGAAAACCATATGATGTCATCGTAAACAGACCTCACGCAAAGAACCCGGAACCTTATATGGGAAAATATGCGATCAATGATACTGCTACAGAAGTGCGGCACCTGCGAAACCTTGGAGTAAGTGTTCTGGGAGTCTTTGCAGGGGAAGAAAAAGACCTTTCCACAGAAAAAAAGATATTTGGCAAAGATTTCGCATATATCCGGGATATTTCGAATTTTTCCAGAATTGTCGGGAGATACCTGATTAAACAGTTGGATTCAGATGAATAGACTGATAAAATAGGGCAAAAATATGCTGTTTGAGCGTGTTGATATGTTAAGAGATTATCGAGTTAGCACGTTAATATGGTAAAGTGCATAAAAAACCAGTTTTTTCACCTTGCCTTTTTGTATAAATTTCGCTATAATGTTCTATGTTTATAAATCAATACAAAAGGGAGAGGAAATCATGAACGAAAACAAAGAGTTCAAACCGTATATTCCGGCTGACAAGATCACACCTGAATTTACGGTGACATCCATCATCATGGGTGTTATCCTTGCAGTTATCTTCGGTGCAGCCAATGCTTATCTTGGTCTGCGTGTAGGTATGACTGTATCTGCTTCCATTCCGGCAGCAGTTATTTCCATGGGCGTAATTCGCAAGATCATGAAAAAGAACTCCATTCTGGAGAGCAACATGGTCCAGACAATCGGTTCAGCCGGTGAATCACTGGCAGCCGGTGCAATTTTCACAATGCCTGCTCTGTTCCTTTGGGCAGAAGAAGGACTTTGTGAAATGCCGGGTATCGTGGAAATCACATTAATCGCACTTTGCGGTGGTGTTCTTGGTGTACTTTTTATGGTACCACTTCGTAACGCACTGATCGTAAAAGAGCATGCAACACTTCTTTATCCTGAAGGAACTGCCTGCGCAGATGTTCTTCTTGCAGGTGAAGAGGGTGGTGCAAACGCTGCGACAGTATTCTCAGGTATGGGAATCGCAGCGATCTTTAAATTTGTCGTTGACGGTTTAAAGGTAATCCCTGCAGACGTTGCAGTAGCATTTAAAGGATTCAAAGGTGAAATTGGTATGGAATGCTATCCTGCACTTCTCGGTGTTGGATATATCGTAGGACCAAGAATCGCATCCTTTATGTTTGTTGGTTCTCTTATTGGCTGGATGGTGCTGATTCCGGTAATCTGTCTGTTCGGAGCTGATACAGTTATGTATCCCGGAACAGAAACAATTTCTGCTCTTTATGCAGCAGGCGGAGCATCTAAAATCTGGAGTACTTATGTAAAATATATCGGAGCAGGAGCTATCGCAACAGGTGGTATTATTTCTCTGATCAAATCCCTGCCTCTGATCATTGCAACCTTCCGTGATTCCATGAAGAGCATGAAGGGCGGTAAGAATACAAGTACAGAAAGAACTGCACAGGATCTTCCGATGAACATTATTCTGATCGGTATTGTGGCAATGGTTGCAATCATCTGGCTTGTTCCGGCTATCCCGGTTAACCCGATCGGTGCGTTGATCATCGTAATCTTCGGCTTCTTCTTTGCAACTGTATCTTCCCGTATGGTTGGTCTTGTAGGAAGCTCCAACAACCCTGTATCAGGTATGGCTATCGCTACACTTCTGATCGCAACAATGATTATCAAAGCATCCGGCAATACCGGTATCGACGGAATGAAAGCAGCAATTGCTATTGGTTCCGTAATCTGTATCGTAGCAGCGATCGCAGGTGATACTTCACAGGACTTAAAGACAGGTTATCTTCTTGGTGCAACTCCTAAGAAGCAGCAGATCGGTGAGCTTATCGGTGTTGTTGCTGCCGGTCTTGCTATCGGTGGAGTTCTTTATCTTCTGAACACTGCATGGGGATACGGAAGTGCAGAAGTACCTGCTCCTCAGGCAACTCTGATGAAGATGATCGTAGAAGGTATCATGGGCGGCAAGCTTCCATGGACACTGGTATTTATCGGTGTATTCCTTGCAATTGGTCTGGAAATCTTAAGAATTCCGGTTATGCCATTTGCTATCGGTCTTTACCTTCCAATCTACCTCAACGCTGCTATCATGATCGGTGGTGTTGTTCGTATGTTCGTTGACGGAAGAAAGAATGTTGATGATAAGAAAAAAGAAGAACAGGCAACAGACGGTACACTTTATTGTGCAGGTATGATCGCAGGTGAAGGTCTTGTAGGTATCCTTCTTGCAATCCTTGCAGTAGTAAACGTAAGCAGTGTATTTGATCTCTCCGGAAGCATTAACCTTGGTAATGCAGGCGGCGTGATCCTGATGTTACTTATGATCTTAAGCCTTCTGAAATTCAGTATCTGGAACAAGAAGAAAGCCTGATCAGGCGGAGATGATAATATTTAAATGAGTAAAAAGAAAAAAGAATTACAGATCAATTATCTGGATCTCATTCCTGAGCGCAGTGCACAGCTTCGCTGGCATACTGATATCAGGGGGAGAATGGTGCTGGAAATAGAGAATAAGGGCGCGTTTAACACGATTGCCCAGAAGCTGTTTGGAAAACCCAGATATACGAAGATACATCTGGATGACAATGGCACATTTATCTGGCCACTCATAGATGGCAGGAAAACAGTGGAAGATATTGCTGCACTGGTAAAAGACGAATTTGGGGAGAAGGCAGAGCCTTTATATCCAAGGATCGTTAAATACTTCCAGATAATGGAGAGTTATCATTTTGTAAATTTTATCAATAAGCCTGAAAAATAAGGTAAGAATAAGAGCGGGAGCAGTCCTTCATGGATTGCTGCCGTTCTTGTAGTTTATGGAAGAATAATTACGGCACAGTGATAAAGCGGTATCTCTGGCTGATATTCATGAAAGCATAAAACAAATATTATTTTTACAGAATACAAGGAGGCGAATGAATGAAGTTAGTAAATGGAAAAAGATCACAGCTTCTGGAATATCTGATGATCATAGCAGGAACCGGATTAATGGCACTGGCGATCAATTCCGTATTTGATGCATCAGGTATGGTAACCGGAGGCTTTTCAGGTATCGCGATCATTATAAAAGCAGGGAGTCAGGGAATCATTGACGGTGGTATCCCTCTCTGGGTAACAAATATGGGTTTGAACATTCCACTGTTTCTGATCGGATGGAAGATTAATGGATTCTCCTTTGTAAAAAAAGCTTTGATAGGAGAAATTGCTCTGTCCACCTGGCTTGCCATAGAACCTGTATGGAATCTTGCTGGCAATGATCTTCTTCTTGCCGCACTTTACGGTGGTGTGATCCAGGGTGTGGGAATCGGTCTTGTCTTTCTGGGCGGTGGAACAACCGGAGGAACCGATATGATGGCAGCTATCATCCAGAAATATCTGCAGCAATATTCAATCGCACAGATCATGCAGGTTATAGATGCAGGCGTTGTACTGGTGGGTATGTATGTGTTTGGCATCCACAAGGCACTCTATGCGATTATTGCGGTATATCTGGTGACAAAAGTATCTGACGGTTTGATTGAAGGTCTGAAATTCTCAAAAGCTGCCTATATCATTACAGCAAAGCCAAAAGAAATAGCAGATATGATCATGAAAGATCTGGACAGAGGTGTAACAGGCATCAGTGCCAGAGGAATGTACTCAGGACAGGATAAACTGATGCTTTTCTGCGTGGTAAATAAAAAAGAGATCGTAATGCTTAAAGAAAAAGTAGATGAAATTGATCCGGAAGCCTTTGTGATAGTGACAGATGCCAGGGAAGTTCATGGAGAAGGTTTTATTGAAAAAAAGTAACACAAAAAAATATATAAAAAATTGTAAATTTTTTTCTCTTTCCTCTTTCATTTTTGGTAAATATATATTAAAATACAATACAGGTATAAGGTTTTATGGTTAAAACGGAAAATAAACACTATAGGATGAGAAGGGATTGAAATCAGATGATATCGAATCAGGTGCTTCAGAATACTCTTGAAGGGTTAAAAGAAATTTCCAGAACAGAATTTTGTGTACTCGACACAGAAGGCAAAGTGCTTGCAAGTACTTTTGCAGATTTTTCCATTGCAACACAGGATGTACAGGCTTTCGTAGAATCACAGGCCGACAGCCAGCTTGTAAAGGGGTTCCAGTATTTTAAAGTCTGTGATGACTATCAGTTGGAATATATACTGGTTGCCCATGGCGACGATGAAGATACTTATATGGTCGGCAAGCTCGCCGCTTTTCAGATCCAGAATCTGATCGTAGCGTATAAAGAACGCTTTGACAAAGACAGCTTTATCAAGAACCTGCTTCTTGACAATCTGCTCCTTGTTGACATTTATAATCGTGCGAAGAAACTGCACATTGAGGCAGATGTCCGCCGCGTAGTCATGATCCTTGAAATGCCGCAGGAGAAAGACCACAGCTCCATGGAAAGCGTGAAGAGTCTTTTCGGCGGTAAAAGTAAAGACTTTATCACAGCAGTAGATGAGAAGAGTATTATCGTAGTCAAGGAACTTGAAGATGGTGAGAATTATCCTGAGATGGATCAGCTTGCACATACTATCCTTGATACTCTTGGAATGGGAAATGACGGTAAGACACATATGGCATACGGTACTATCGTCAATGAACTGAAAGAAGTATCACGCTCCTATAAAGAAGCCCGCATGGCTCTTGATGTAGGTAAGATTTTCTTCGGAGATAAAGAAGTGATCGCATACAGCTCTCTGGGAATCGGACGACTGATCTACCAGCTCCCGATCCCACTCTGTAAGATGTTTATCAAAGAAATCTTCGGCGGCAAATCCCCGGATGACTTTGACGAAGAGACTCTGGTCACAATTGATAAGTTCTTCGAGAACAGCCTCAATGTTTCAGAGACATCCAGACAGCTTTACATCCATAGAAACACTCTGGTCTATCGCCTCGATAAACTCCAGAAGAGTACAGGTCTTGATCTCCGCGTTTTTGAAGATGCCATTACATTCAAGATTGCACTCATGGTAGTACGTTATATGAAATATATGGAAACACTGGAATACTGATATATTATAATAGAAGGAAAATTTTCAATGCCTGCCACAGCTTTAATTGCTGACGCAGGCATTTTTGACCTTTACAAATCCAGCCTTGCAGTGTATAGTTAGAAATCGAGATTGCAATTGATAAGGTATGCAATATCCTGAGACATGCAAGCCAAAATTCCATTGCCGCAGGCAATTTGGAATGAATGTTGGCTGCGTTACTGTGAACATTCTATGAATCCTCAAAAATCTCTTGCAATCCCCAAAAACATACATTACAATAATGTTACAAATTCATTAACCCATTGGAGGAAAAATCTATGATAGATCTTATAGATGTAAGCAAGTCCTATGGTCCCGGCCTTCCGGCAGTGAACCATGCGAACTTACATATAGATAAAGGTGAATTCGTCTTTGTAGTAGGAAACAGTGGTTCAGGAAAAACAACCCTGATCAAACTTCTTATGAAAGAGCTGGATTCCACATCCGGCCAGATCATCGTAAGCGGTGAACGTCTGGAAGGAATGAAACACAGAAGAGTAGCCAAATACCGCCGTAAGCTGGGCGTAGTATTTCAGGACTTCCGTCTTCTGAAAGACAGAAATGTATATGAGAATGTAGCGTTTGCCCAGAGAGTAGTCAACCGTCCCACAAGAGTAATCCGTAAACGTGTCCCGGAGGTACTTCAGGAAGTTGGACTTGCTGTCAAATACAAATCCTTCCCGGATGAACTTTCCGGTGGAGAACAGCAGAGAGTTGCATTGGCAAGGGCGCTGGTCAACCGTCCGGATATCCTTCTGGCAGACGAGCCTACAGGAAACCTGGATCCGAAGACTTCCGAAGAAATCATGAAGCTTCTGGAACAGATCAACGACAGAGGAACCACAGTCCTTGTTGTAACACACAACAAAGCTGTCTCTTATACACATCTGACGCTGCCGACGAATAGCCTTGTGTAGAT